>Ga0224501_10003784_pt1 | contig 11929 bp, 9 predicted proteins | sample SF_Oct11_sed_USG_4_FD_169105 | JGI IMG/M metagenome (GOLD analysis project Ga0224501, IMG submission 169105) | Sediment microbial communities from San Francisco Bay, California, United States - SF_Oct11_sed_USGS_8_1 | ecosystem: Environmental > Aquatic > Marine > Sediment | place: USA... | reverse complement strand
AACAAAACTTACGGGAAGTCCAACTCCCGGGACCTCTTCGGAATATTTAGAAAAATCCTCTCCCTGTTGAAATGAAAAACCCAGCAGGACCATGCCTGCCAAAAATACTCTTGCTCTCATGTAATGCTTAATTTGTTTAAAGTTTCATACAAAAAGTACTCCAAAATCAAATTTTCCTTGCAAGGATACCAAAGAAGAAGTTATTTGCGAATACCTTAGGTTTTTTTAAAACCGAAAATTAGGAATTATTCTTTGGAAACGAAAGAGAAAATAAGACTGTCGGGTCTGTTACTTGGCCCCATGGCGTTTATTATTATCCGGTTGGGTGGAGGAGAGACTCTGTCGCCACTGGCCTGGGACGTGCTGTCTGTCGCTGCATGGATGATTATCTGGTGGCTGTCGGAGGCCATACCTATTTTTGCAACTGCTCTCCTTCCATTAGTGTTGTTTCCCTATACAGGGGTCTTTGAAATTAAGGAGGCGGCCTTGAATTATGCCAACCCGGTGATCTTTTTGTTTATGGGGGGATTCATTATTGCATTAGGGCTGGAAAAACATAACCTTCACCAGCGCATTGCTCTCAACCTGATCAGAGTTACAGGGACGCATGCCAATGGCATTATTATGGGGTTCATGATTGCTACAGCCTGCCTGAGTATGTGGATATCCAATACAGCAACTGCTGTGATGATGCTGCCCATTGCGATGTCGGTGATACAGTTGCTTGAGAGTAAAACGGAAGTCGCTGAGACACAAGACGGTAAGTCTCCATTTTCTCTTTTTGCGCTTTCGTTGTTTCTGGGCATTGCTTATGCAGCCAATATTGGCGGAATAACGACTATCATAGGGACGCCCCCAAACGTAGTATATGTAGGCTTTGTAGAAGAGTTCTTTGATTATAACATTGCATTTAATCGTTGGCTGCTGATAGGCATACCCGTTTCAATGACCTTACTTTTGGCCACTTATCTGTTGTTGACAAAGGTCTTATTTCCCAATAATCTTGGAAAAATATCAGGCGCCAGAGAGATCATCAACGATCGGCTGAAGGCCCTGGGGACCTTTTCAAAAGAGGAAAAGCTGGTGACATTTGTTTTTGGTTTGACGGCCGGCGCCTGGATATTCAAAAATCCTATAAATAATTTAATCGGGGACAGTCTATTGAATGATACGGTGACCGCTATGACCGGAGGAATTTTGATGTTTATCGTCCCGGTCGATTTCAAAAAAGGGGAGAAACTTATTGGCTGGGAAGAGATGAAAAGGTTACCCTGGGGTATCCTGTTGCTCTTTGGGGGAGGTATTGCCCTGGCCCGCGCCATGGAATCGGCGGGCCTTATCCAACTCATAGGAGCCAGTATTTCCGGCCACCCGTTTTTTACCGGGTGGTTACTGATACTGGCCCTCACTTCAGTTATGCTATTTATGACAGAACTCATGAGCAATATTGCCCTTACTACAATATTTATACCGGTGGCCTTTGGTATTGCTCAGGGCTCGGGTATTCATCCTTTGATACTTACCATACCTCTTACGCTTGCCGCCAGTTGCGCATTTATGATGCCCATTTCCACACCCCCGAATGCCATCGTTTTTGCCAGCGGTCATATTCGTATGAAGGACATGATGAAGGCAGGATTTTTTCTGAATATTGTTTCGATTATTGTTTTAGTTTTATTTTCAGCGACTTTATTTGAATGGGTTTACGGCAATGTTCTTTCACCGTAAATCCCCTTGTTGATTAAAACAAAAGAATGATCGGCAATCCAATCAAACATGTCTCAATTTCTTTAGAATTATTTTCTAGATAGGCTATTTTGGGGTCGGGCACAGACACTAATTAGTGTCTGTGCATATAGTCCAGCCCCCCCAAAAAAACGTCTGTTTTTCGTCCCAACCAGTCGGGACGAAAAACAGACGTTTTTTTTTGGGGGCCCGACAAGTCGGGGACAAAACCCTGATCGTCTACTTTATAGACGGACTCTAATTAGTGTCTGTCCATAAAGTCGGCGATTTGGTTTTTTGCTCGGCCTAAGGCCGAGCAAAAACTCTCTAAACGACCTTTTTTCGAGGCCGAAGGCCTCGAAAAAAGGTTGAAAGACGTTAGAGTCTGGACTTTATGGACAGACTCTAATTAAGCCCGCGTTTTTCCAACAATGGTTCAATTTCAGGATCTTTACCTCTAAATTCCCGGTATAATTCCATCCCAGGCTTTGTGCCTCCCGAGGCGAGCATTTTCCGGTATCTTGCAGCAGTCTCCTGATCAAATATACCGACCTCCTTAAAAGCCATAAAGGCGTCAGCGTCCAGGACCTCCGACCAGATATAACTGTAATATCCAGATGAGTATCCACCGTTAAAAATATGGGCAAAATAATTGCTCCTGTACCTGGGAATGATTTGCTCAATGAGTCCTATCCGTTCCATTTCTGCTTGCTCAAATGAGCGCGCGTCGGTCTCAATATTTTCCTTTTCAAGGGTGTGCCATGCAAGGTCGAGATAAGCGGCGGCCATGTACTCTATTGTGGCAAATCCCTGGTCAAACTTACTGGAGGCAGATATCTTTTCTATCAACTCATCGGGAATGGTCTCGCCGGTCTGGTAGTGTTTGGCAAACATTCTCAGGACCTCAGGTTCTCCCATCCAGTTTTCCATGACCTGGGAAGGGAACTCCACAAAGTCGCGCGGCACATTGGTCCCTTCCAGAGAACGGTAAGTTACGTTGGAAAAGAGCCCGTGCAGGGCATGACCAAATTCATGAAACAAAGTAGATGCCTCGGTCAGTGAAAGCAGGGAAGGGGTCTCTTCCGTGGGAGGGGGGAAGTTGAAATTGTTGGTCACTATGGGCGTCACAAATCCATTCACATTGGACTGCTCACGTATGTTGTTCATCCAGGCCCCTCCCCGTTTACTGTCCCGGATGAAGAAGTCCATATACAAGACACCCAGGTGTTTGCCGTCAGCTTCTTTTACTTCAAATACTTGCTGGTCGGGATGCCACCTGGGGACGTCCGTCAATTCATGGACTGTAATTCCAAACAGTTTATTGGCCACCTGAAAGGCCCCGTCGCGGACGGCCGTAAACTCGAAATACGGCCTAAGGGCCTCTTCGTCGAAATCATACCGGGCCTTCCGTACCTTCTCAGTATAATACCTCCAGTCCCATCCTTTTACTTCATCATCTATTCCATCTTCTTTCATCATTTTCTGGATGTCTGCCCGTTCTTTTTTTGCCACCTCAAGGGCCGGGGACCATATTTTGTCGAGGAACCCATAAACCCGGTCGGGGTTTTCGGCCGAATTTTCCTCGAGAACATAGTGGGCATGAGAAGTGTAGCCCAACAATTTCGCCCGCTCTACCCGGAGGTTTGCCATTTCAATTAATATTTCCTTGTTGTCTTTTTCATTGTCTCTGTCTCCTCTCATGGCATACCCTTCAAACAGTTGTTTGCGCCCCTCCCTGTTTGGTGAATACTGTAAAAAAGGATTGATGCTTGGGCGCTGAAGGGAAAAGACCCATCCTTCCTGTTTGCCCCCTTTTTCGGCCTCTTTTTTGGCTGCTGCAACCAGGCTTTTTGGCAGATCGCCAAGGTCTTCCGGGTTGGTAGTATGATACTCAAAGTCATTTGTTTCATCCAGCAGGTTCTGACCAAATTTTTCTGACAAGGCTGCTAGCGAACCGTTAATTTCCATCATCCGCTTTCTCCCGGCCTCATCCAGGTTTGCCCCGGCGCGAACAAAGTCTTTGTAGGTCTCTTTCAGGAGGATCGTTTGTTCAGAATTTAGACCGAGGGTTTCTTTTTGCTCATATACTGCCTTTACTTTTTCAAAGAGGGCAGGATTAAGAAGTATGGCATCTCTGTGCGCCGATATTTTTGGCGCTATTTCACTGGCAATATCCTTTAGGGAGTCATTGGTGTGTGCGCTGTTGAGCGGATAAAACACATTGACTACCCTCGTCAGAACGCCGCCGCTGATCTCGAGGGCCTCAATAACATTGGAAAAATCAGGCGCCGCTTCGTCATGTATAATTTCGTCTATTTCAGATATGTGCTCACGAAAGGCTGTTTCAAAAGCCGGCAGAAAATGCCTGTTTTTTATCTCATCAAAAGGCGGTACTCCAAAGGGGGTGTCCCATTTGTTTAACAACGGATTATTATTTTCCATAGGGTTGTTTTCAGTATCTACTTTACAGGCTGTAAGACCTATTGTAAGGAGAATAAGGGTTGTTAGGTATTTCATGATAGTATAATGTCATTTGTGTAGCAAACATAAACATTATTGGTATTTGTATCAAAGAGGCGTACAATAAATATAGACAAAAGAAGACCATCCAAAAAGTTGTGAAGCTAATTGTGTTTTTGTTGATAAAACAGCTTTCTTTAATGCTACCTGTTTTTATAAAGCTTTCCGGCATTGTAAATAAATAAAGCAAAACCTATCTTTGGCCGGTCAATAAGATTTCAGCAAACCACTAAAGAGACGATAACCCCAAAAATATTGTTTCAATTAATTTAATGTCATTATGGAACATTCTAAACTATACTCATTAGTCATAATAAGAAACGCCATTTTATTTATGTTCTTCTTTGTTTTAGTATTACAAACAACCGCCCAAACCGGTGTAGGAACAAAACCCATCAAAGGCGCTAAAGTTCTCTTTGACGGCTCGCGTAAATCGCTGGACAAGAACTGGACCTACTGGGACGGGCCCCGCCTGGCAGCGGAGCTTCCTATCAAATGGGAACTTCACGACGACCCCGTAGATGATGGGAAGGCAGTCAGTTCCAACGACCCGGCAGCGGCCGGCGGCAAATACGGCAGCGCTGATATAGTCACCAAAAAAGAATACCGCGACTTCAGGTTGCATGTAGAGTTCCTCATTGTAAACAAGGGAGGGAATAGCGGAGTGTATCTGCAAAACCGTTATGAGATACAGGTGCTTGATGGCGATTCCACCAAACATGGGATGGCCGCCGTGATCAATGAAACAGAATCGCCATACCATGCCTATAACGGTCTTGGCAAATGGAACGCCTATGATCTGGTATTCAGGGCTGCGCGCTTTGTTAATGGGAAGAAAACAGAAAAAGCCATGGTTACTTTGTATTTTAATGGACAGAAAGTACACATAAACCAGCAGATCACCCAGGTATGGGGAGGTAAATTTTCCGGAATTGACGGAGGCAATGATGGCGGTAAGGGGATTACAGACACCCCGGGAGGCATTAAGCTACAGGCCGAGGGCCATGAAGTGCTATACAGAAATATCTGGATAAAAGAAATGGACCTCAATGAAGCGGACACGGATTTTTGATTTGTTGATTTGGGAAAATTGATTTTTTGAATTGTTGTTTTTGTTAAGCCTGTGGATTGGAGCGCCAGAAATAGTTTTCTCCAAATTATAATGTTTAATTGTGTGTGTATTTAGATAGCGAAGACATTGATTTGAGAGAAGGTGGGCTAATGATCGAAGATGAAAAAATTGATGGATTTGAGTTTGTAATAAGATTAAAAGACTTAGGCAAGTATATGAAAAGGTTGAGAAGAGATATTTTTAACTACCGCAACCATGAGAGCCAAACTATACTGATAACTACCAAGCTATACTGATAACTGTTTACCGACTTTGCCCTATGCAACTAATAGAAAACGAATATTTTATCCAGGGACTTAAGGTCACAGATATTGTGGACGAATTTGACGCCCCTGTTTTTGTTTATGATGCCGACAAAATTGTCAGTCAATACGCAGCGTTGAAAGGGGCGTTTTCGGGACTGAATATCAGGATCAAGTATGCCGTAAAGGCCCTTTCAAATCCGGCCATCCTTAAGTTGCTCAGGAAGGAAGGGGCAGGCCTGGATGTAGTTTCTCTGAATGAAGGTAAGCTTGGCCTCGAAGCGGGGTATGCTCCGAGAGAGATATTGTTTACGCCAAACAGCGTCGGTTTTGACGAGATCAGAGAAGGTGTAGAAATGGGCTTTGGGGTCAATATCGACAACCTGGAAATTCTGAGGCAATTTGGCGAGACTTTTGGAAACAGTCGCCCCTGTAGTATCAGGCTCAATCCGCACATCCTCGCTGGAGGGAACTCCAAGATTTCTACAGGACACATTGATTCCAAGTTTGGAATTTCCATCTATCAATTACCGCAGGTATTAAATGTGGTAAACAAATATGGAATGAACATTCACGGGCTTCACATGCATACGGGGTCTGATATTTTGGAAGCGGAGGTATTTCTTAAGATGGCTGAGATACTTTTTGGTGTAGCCAGAGACTTTAAGGACCTGAAATTTATTGATTTTGGAAGTGGGTTTAAGGTGGCCTATAAGCAGGGCGATATTACTACCAATGTTTTTGATCTTGGAGTAAAACTTACGGAAGCGTTTAAAAAGTTTTGTGTAGAATACGGTCGCGATCTGGAAGTATGGTTTGAGCCTGGTAAGTTTTTAGTGAGCGAGGCGGGGGTTTTTCTGGTGAAAGTGAATGTGGTAAAAAACACGCCTGCGAGGTTGTTTGCCGGGGTAAACTCCGGCCTTAATCACCTAATCAGACCGATGATGTATGATGCGTATCATGATATTTTTAACGTTTCCAATCCAGGCGGAGACCACCATGTGTATTCGGTAGTAGGTTATATTTGTGAAACAGACACTTTTGGCTGGGACAGGAAACTCACCGAAGTCCGTCCGGGAGATATACTGGCGATAAAAAATGCGGGGGCCTATGGGATAAGTATGGCGTCCAATTATAATAGCCGAACGCGTCCAACAGAAGTTTTGGTATATAAAGGGACGGCCCACATGATACGCAGGCCTGAAACTTTTGAAGACATCAAAAGGAATTTTGTGGATTTTGATATCGAATAAAGAACAGTCTTTTGGAGATGAAAATATTTTTTCGTACCTTCCTTTTGCTTAACCTTAAGGCAGAGATTGCCGCGCAAAAAACATGATCCAAATAATACCTTCAGTTGTTGTTTCAGAGGGGAAAGTCATCCGGCTTCGAAAGGGCGATTTTAATACAGAAAAAGTATATAGCCGTAGCCCCGTAGATGTAGTGAGAAAGTTTGAAGACCATGGTATAAAGGTCATCCACCTGGTAGATTTGGATGGGGCCAGACAGGGGAAGCCGGTAAATTATCATATCCTAGAAGCAATTGCCGGGCATACAAGCGTGAAAGTTGACTTTACGGGAGGGATTACCACCGACGGAGATATAAGCAAGCTTTATGAATACGGGGCCCGGTATATTACTGCGGCGAGTATTGCCGTTAGTCAGCCAGAGTTATTTTCAAGCTGGCTTATTTCCTATGGCAGAGAAAAAATCACCCTGGGAGCCGATGCGAGGGACGGGAAAGTAGAGATAAGAGGTTGGTTGAAAAAAACAGAACTGGACGTAATTGAGCATATCCAATATTTTTATAATCGCGGACTTAAATACGTAAAGACCACGGACATTGAAAAGGACGGCGTCATGAAAGGCCCTTCATTTGCATTGTACGAAGAGATTATTAATAAATTTCCAGGAATATGCGTATTGGCAAGCGGGGGGGTAAGAAACCTGGATGATATTAAACGATTAAATGAAATCGGGGTCTTTGCTGTAATCATAGGGAAGGCCTTTTATGAAGGGAGGGTCGTGTTGGAGGAAGTATCAAAATGGATAAGTGAGAATTGATTGGCGTCCGGCCCCCGACTTGTCGGGGGCCGGACGCCAAACTTTATGGCGCTATTTTGTCCCGATAAATATCGTGACAAAATAGCGCAAAATAGTTTAGTGTCTGTCCATAAAGTCCAGACTCTAAACTTTATGGCTATTTTGGGCGCCTTCGGCACCCAAAATAGCGCGTATAAGAGGTTTTCTCTTCGCCGGAGGCGAAGAGAAAACCAAAAATCGCTACTTTATGGACAGACTCTAATTAGGATAAATAATCTTCCACTATTATTATTGTACATTGTTTCTGAAACCAATCACTATAGATTAATCGCTATGAAACCTATTTATCTGATTATTTCCACAATTTTATTGGGTCCTGTTTTACTTTTTACGACTAATTGTTCTACAAAAAAAGGGGACGATAACAGTGACACCACAGCAGGGCCCATTGTATCTGAAGAAATAAATTACATAGGGTCCGTTGAGGTCTTAGACCCGGCATTTACCCGGTTTTCTGCTGATGCGCGTCCGGAATTGCTTGCCGAGGGTTATGAATGGACTGAAGGGCCCGTATGGATTGAAGACGGAGGATATCTCCTGTATTCCGACATCCCGCCAAATAGTATTTTTAAATGGAGCGAAGCAAAAGGAGCAGAACTTTACCTGAAGCCTTCCGGGTTTACAGGAGAGATTGAAAGGGAAGGAGAGCCCGGCTCGAACGGCCTGCTACTCAATACGCAGGGCCAACTGGTCTTATGCCAGCATGGCGACCGAAGAATGGCCTATATGAACGCGCCCCTCAACCAACCGGCCCCCAATTATGTGACCATCGCTGACAGCTATGAAGGAAAACGTTTTAACAGTCCGAATGATGCGGTTTATAATAGTAAGGGCGAATTGTACTTTACCGACCCTCCGTACGGGCTTGAGAAAAACATGGACGATCCTGCCAAGGAAATACCCTTTCAGGGGGTTTACAGGATTGATACTGAAGGAAAGGTACATTTGTTGGTCGATTCCCTTACCCGGCCGAATGGTATTGGTCTTTCCCCTGATGATAAAACGCTTTATGTGGCCAATTCCGATGGGGAACGGATGTGGTATTCCGCTTTTGACCTGGATGAAGGCGGTAACGTAAGCGGTGGAAAAATTTTATACGACGCCACTTCCGCCAAAGGAGAAGGTAAAGGAGGCCCCGACGGGATGGACATTGATAAAGCGGGGAACCTCTGGGCAACAGGCCCGGGAGGTGTATGGATCATCAGTCCTGAAGGAAATGTCCTGGCCAAGATAAGGACCACCCAGGCCACAGCCAACTGCACGCTTGATACGAGGGAAGAGTACCTCTATATTACTGCAGACATGTATCTTCTCAGACTCAAACTCAACTAATTTGTCTATGGACCTTTTTGATATAAAAGATATCTTAATAAAACTAAAGGTGGTCCTATCGGTGTGGTTTCTGATCCTTCCGCTGGCCTTGCATGCACAGGGCGATGAAAAGGACTACATGGTTTGGAAACCTCTTTTCAACGGGAAAAACCTGAACGGATGGGTCGACGTGAATACATCGCCTGAAACCTGGAGGGTGGAAAAAGGAGTTCTTATCTGCTCGGGAAATCCCATAGGAGTAATGCGTTCCGACAGGCAGTACGAGAACTTTGTCCTTGAAATTGAGTGGAAACATATGGAGGCCGGGGGTAATTCCGGAATTTTTGTCTGGAGCGAAGGGACGCAGTTTGGCGATAACCCACTCACAAAGGCCATAGAAGTACAAATGCTGGAGCTTGAATGGTCCACTATCAACAACCGGACAGACGATTATGTGCATGGAGAACTTTTTCCTACGATGGGCATGTATGCGCTCCCGGACAACCCACGGGGCCCAAGGAGTAAGTCCATAGAAAAAAGGTGTCTGGGGAAGGGACAATGGAACAAGTATGTGGTGGTTTGCGTGGACGGTACTGTAAAGTTATCTGTAAATGGTAAGTTTGTCAACGGTCTTAGCAAATCCGATCGAAAAAAGGGGTACCTCTGTCTTGAAGCTGAAGGAGCAGAAATACATTTCCGAAATATCAGGATCATGGAACTTCCCCCGGGAGTGACATCTGAAGAACAAACCGCCCCCATTGTTGATTGATCTTTAAACCAAACTAATATGCAGCCATTAGTCTCTGAATTCATTGGTACATTCATCCTCATTTTACTGGGGACCGGAGTAAACGCAGCCAATACGTTGAACAAATCGTATGCCCAAAATACAGGTTGGGTGTTTATCACCCTGGGGTGGGGTTTTTCGGTGTTTGCCGGCGTTGTGGTGGCAGGCCCGGCCAGCGGGGCCCATCTCAATCCTGCGGTGACTGTAGGTCTGGCAACTGCCGGACTGTTTCCCTGGGCCGATGTAACGGGATACGTTTTGGCGCAACTTGGCGGGGCCATGCTGGGGGCCTTCATTGCCTGGGCGACGTACTACAAGCAATACCTGGCCACTGAAGATAATGGGGCCAAACTCGGGACCTTTTCGACAGGCCCCGCAGTCCCGCATGCCCCTTCAAACTTCTTCAGCGAGTTTATCGGGACGTTTGTACTGGTGTTTGTGGTCCTTTATATTGTCGGCCCTGAACTTAAGGCCGACAACCTGGAAAATGTTACCATCGGATTGGGGTCTGTGGGCGCCTTGCCCGTGGCCCTGCTGGTGGTTGTGATTGGTATGGCGCTGGGAAGTACTACAGGTTATGCCATCAATCCTGCCCGGGACCTTGGGCCAAGGATCATTCATGCGTTGGTACCCATGCCCAAAGGCGACAGTAATTGGGGATATGCCTGGATCCCAGTCCTTGGACCAGTGGCAGGAGGCCTTGTCGCTGCCGGTATTTTCTTGATGGTAAGTTCGTCCTAACTTTTAGTGAAAAGTTAGTTAGGGCCTGCTGAAAAACCTTTAAAATTGAAATTTCTTTCCCGACAGGTCGGGAAAGAAATTTCAACTAATAAATTAGTTTTTTTTTAGCGCATCAATGTGAGTTCGACATGACCCATTATAAAATCATTGTAAACGGGTTAAATTAATCTCCTATTTCTTCCAGAACAGAATTGCCTCTGGAATTGTCTCCGGAAGTCCATTGCCAGGATTCGTGCAATCTGATTTTCCCATCAGCCAAAATTTCGGGTGTTGACAAGCACAGGCCTGTCATGAGTTGACCCCTTTTGTTTATCTGGTGATAGCGCATGTCGATGGAACCATCGTCTGCTACAATACCGATGAGGTGTCCCTTCGCTATCTGTTCTCCCTGGTACTCGCAGGTCACAATATTTCCTGTCTGTTTATAATGAAAGACCATTTCGATCGATACTTCTCCATTATCAGAGTTGGAGACTGCCCTGAATTTTTTATTATTATAGTTCATGGATGGCCCATTAAAGACGTTATAATTTTTTGATGTTGTTGCAATTTATGTTACGAAGCGTTCCCCAATCAAAAGGTTGGGGAACGCTAATGCATCAATAAAATATAACCCATTAATTTATTTTTGACTTAAATGAAGCAAAGCATTGTTTCCTTACCTCCTTACCTCCTTACCTCCTTACCTCTTTACTTCTTTACTTCTTTACTTCTTTACTTCTTTACCCCCTACATTTTCCCCCGAAGCATCTTGTTCCAATACAGATAGGGTAAAATATATTTCTTGAGGATCCACAGGAACCAACTTTCTTTAGAGGTGTCCATAAATTTCGACAATAATGGGTCGCTGTCGCGGTCGTTGCCGTATTTGAATTCGGCCAGGACCATTTTTCCATAACCTGTTACCAGCGGACATGATGAATAGCCGTTGTAACTGGCCCCTGATAGTTCGCCTGAAGCCATAAGTTTCAGGATATTCTCCACCACAACAGGCGCCTGTTTTCTTACTGCGGCCCCTGTTTTGGCTGTAGGAAGGTTGGCGACATCGCCCAGAGAAAACACGTTTTTATACTTATTGTGCTGGAGGGTATTGATATCAACATCCACCCATCCTTTACCCGGCCCTTCCTGGATGGCCAGCGGGGAATCCCTCACAAAATCAGGTGCTGATTGGGGAGGCGCCAGGTGGAGCATATCGAAGGCCACCTCAATTAGATCGTCACCCGTTTTGCCTTCATTTTCTTCAAAACCGGTTGCTTTTTCACTCAATGGTTTGAAATAGGCTTTTTTATTGGGGCCGTCAATTTTCGCCAGTTCATAAAAGAACTTGGTTTTGATGTTTTTCCTGGCCACAACTTTGTCGAGTGT
>Ga0224501_10003783_pt1 | contig 11929 bp, 9 predicted proteins | sample SF_Oct11_sed_USG_4_FD_169105 | JGI IMG/M metagenome (GOLD analysis project Ga0224501, IMG submission 169105) | Sediment microbial communities from San Francisco Bay, California, United States - SF_Oct11_sed_USGS_8_1 | ecosystem: Environmental > Aquatic > Marine > Sediment | place: USA... | reverse complement strand
TGCTTCAAAAAGCATAGGGGTCAAGTCGCTTGCTTCATAAAGGAGGCATAGAGGCATAAAAGAGGCATAGGGGTCAAGTCGCTTGCTTCACAATACTTGATACAATCTTTTCTATTTTCCTCACAAAGAGCATAGGGGTCAAGTCGCTTGCTTCATAAAGGAGGCATAGAAAGAGGCATAGGGGTCAAGGCATAGGGGTCAGGCATAGGGGTCAAGTCGCTTGCTTCATAATACTTGATACAATCTTTTCTATTTTCCTCACAAAGTTCTCGTCTTCTTTCTTTTTCTTTCGTATCTGATGCGTGATAAAACTCACCGATCCTATATGGCCGAGGTTAAATTGATACGCTATGTTCACTAGCTTTTCCGATGCCAGCTCCTGACTCAAGTACATAGCTATCTTCCTTGCTTCATTTCCTTTATGGGGGCCCTTAACTACTGTAGTTAGTTTCTCAGGTTCTACGCCATAATACTCCGATACCCCTAATATCACATTTTCCATGGACACGTCCTGCAGAATTGCTTTTCCTTTCTTTTCTGGTTCTAGTTCTGGAAGTAGTTCGTCGTATATCCACTCTTTGAATTCTTTATTACCGATAACTGTCGCGCAGTTACCTCGATTATAATATTGCAATATCTCTGCATCACTTCCAGAAGCTACATAGTTTTCATACCCTCTGTATTTTTGTTTTTTACCGAGTAAACCATAGGTCATTTCTTGGTCTAACCAATCTGGTGGTTTTGCTTTCCCTATGTAGGCTGGATAGCTCGACCACTGAAATTCCTCCAAACTGGACACCAGAGGTCGTTTCATATCGATTGGATTTCTGTGGATATAGCGGGATAGTTGTAATAAATAGGCGTCGCGATCCACCAATATCGCTTTGTATCTACCTCGAAACAACGGGCCGTCTGTCCGCTTTAGGTGGTTGTAACGCTGTGTGTAAACCCCATTGATATGGCGCATAATTCGACCTAAATTGGCGTTGGGAGTCTCGATAAGCAAGTGATAGTGGTTACCCATTAAACAATAGGCGTGTATGATGCAGTTAAATCGGTTATGGACTTCTTCCAAAGTATCTAGAAACGCTTGGAAGTAGGAGGCACCGTGAAATACCGTTTGCCTCCCCTTCCCTCGGTTCATTACATGATAAAATGCGTTTTCGTATTCGATTCGTTGTGGTCTGGACATAAGCTAAGCATATATCAGGAAGTATCATGAAGCAAGCGACTTGACCCCTATGCCTTATATCAGGAAGTATCATGAAGCAAGCGACTTGACCCCTATGCCTCAACGTGACCCCTATGCCAACGCTTGTTCACTAAGGTGTCAGCACATACCCTTCCAGTCGGAAGTAGCGGTATCCGAGCCTTGTTTGACCTATATAGCTGCCGCGCCAGTTGGGATCGGTGGTTATGAAATTATCCCCTCTGTCCGGGTGGTACCAACTGTACAAAGGCAGTGTTCCGCTGGGCTGTGGCAGGTTGGGAGAGAACACGTAACCTTCCTTGCGGGCGAATACATAACCCCAACGCGTGTCTCCGGAAATACCCGCCCAGCTGGGATCGGAGGTGGTAAAATTGTCACCCCTGCTCGGACTGTACCATCGGTGCAGTGCCACCAAGGTTCCGTCTTCTCTTACATTTCTTGCCAACAATCTGCCTTCTACCCGATAGTGGCGATACGTGGCATCGCCGGATGTTTTGGTATCTCCCAGGCAACCGAACCAGCCGGAGCTGGTCGTGGCGAAATTATCCAGCCGCTCATTGCTCCACCAGGATAGCAAGGAGGGTAATGGAGAGTTCGCACTGTAGTTATTAAATTGATCGCACATGCGTGATCTTGTGTTTCGCTGAAGCCAGCTGCTGACATTGGGGTGGGTGGCACCGGTGCTGTCATTTCCACCTCTGCCAAACGTCATAACATAAGCTCCACCGGCGAATGCCTGCCTTTGCAACGACCCTATTACGTAAGTTTTGTCTTCCAGACGGCTGGTCCAGTACAGGGGGCCGCCGGAATCTCCACCACGTACTTCGGAACCATCATTACTCACCGCTCGCCACATATTGGGTTGAAACACACCTTCAGGATTAATATAGGGAGCAATGAAATAATGGGCATCCGCGGTTCGTCTTATATTGGTGGGCCCTGTTTCAGTAAACCCCCAACCCGCCATTCTCAGAATGGGACTGGTCAGCCATCTCAGGGGTTCATCCGGGCTCATCTCGTAAAGCACCGGTACCGGCTTGGCCATTTCCACGGGAATGCGGGTTGATAAGCCCAGGAGGATAATGTCTTCAAAACCGGCGTGGTTATAGTGGCTCACTGCACGGCGACTCAGTAAATTAGAACCATTGACCCCCACCCCGATAGTGATATTCATACCGGCGGGCATTCTTTGCCAGCCCCAATTGGAAACCGGAGTTAAACCGTTCATACAATGGCTTGCCGTCAAGACAATATCCTGCTGAATCAAAGTACCGGTGCAGAGCCCGGATAGCACCGGGTTTATAACCTGTACTGTCGCATTTGCTGCGGGTGTGGCCAGATCGCTTTCGGATACCGTTAAAGCGTGCAGCGGAGATATGAAAACAGTGAATAAACCAATGAAAATAGCGCTTTTGCGTAGCATTTGAACCTCCTTGTTTTGAGTCTGCCTGTCTTTGGCAGACTATTACTGATTAGAACCATTTGATTTCCGGATTCGCCATTCGGATCAAACGGTACGGTACTAGAGTCTCAGACACCAACATTCACGAAAAGGATTACCTACACGCTTTACAGCACCCCCATTACTATCTTTGTTTTTTCTTGGCTTAACCAATTTTCAGTAAAATTGTTACGAAGAGGCGCATTGATATGAGCTTTTATCCTGCTCACCATGCTTTCTAGAGATATGATGCTATCTTGCCACCCCATCTTGCAAGGCCATAATGCTTTTAAGGTCAAGTCGCTTGCTTCATAATACTTGATACAATCTTTTCTATTTTCCGCACAAAGTTCTCGTCTTCTTTCTTTTTCTTTCGTATCTGATGCGTGATAAAACTCACCGATCCTATATGGCCGAGGTTAAATGGATACGCTATGTTCTGGATAGTTCGACCACTGAAATTCCTCCAAACTGGACACCAGAGTGTCGTTTCATATCGATTGGATTTCTGTGGATATAGCGGGATAGTTGTAATAAATAGGCGTCGCGATCCGCCAATATCGCTTTGTATCTCCCTCGAAACAACGGGCCGTCTGTCCGCTTTAGGTGGTTGTAACGCTGTGTGTAAACCCCATTGATATGGCGCATAATTCGACCTAAATTGGCGTTGGGAGTCTCGATAAGCAAGTGATAGTGGTTACCCATTAAACAATAGGCGTGTATGATGCCGGCTTTACACGGATTTGGAGTCGTGACAATGCGGTGGTGGTCAATTCGGAAATCAAGCGATTAGGCAATTGCACCTATTCTCAAATTTGGGCTCTTGCGGGGAACTGCTCTTTATTTTCGTGAGTACCACTCAATTATTTATATTCAGGTTACGCAGTTGCTTAGAATAAAATATGTGGCCGTTCAATCAATTCACGTATAATGGCCATTCATGTACAACACGCGATATTTACCTGCGCAGAGCCTTTTTAATTACTGTATGCAATGTATTTGAATCCACATCCAATCGCCTTACTTTTAACGGTTTGGTGGTATCGCTTAGGATAATTTCCACCTCAGGAATACGACTGCCCTTAACAAATTCATCGTTTAACACCACATCCAGAATGTTCGAAAACGGTATAGATTTTTTCCTTGCCGGATACCCTATTTCAAGAGAATTGGTGGATATTGCAATTGATATAACCGTTGTAAAATATTCATAAATTAGAAAAATCACCAGAACACCAAAAACCCCGGCAAACCAGTATTCCCCTTCAGCACCCACATACCACGCCATCCCTACAAAGCACGCCGTGATCAGCAAGTAAAAAAGATGATGCCATACTCCTTTTGCGAAGTGTGATCGGATGAATTCATCCCCGAAACTTCTCACTCTTTCGTTAATAAAATCTCTAAGCCGCTCAAATTCAATTAACTGATATTCAACACGCAGCAAATGCGCCCCATCAGCCCCTATAAGATCCAGGCACTGCAAAGGAGCACGCTCTTTCACCTTTTCAATGCGGCCCCAGGACACTAAGCCATGATCTTTTCCCTTGTGCTTGTACCAGATGCCGTCTTTGTCCACCACCACGTCAGCATAGCGAATCTTTCTTAAGACAATCCAAGCGAAAATAGCTAGAAAACCGAAAAAAGTGCAAAAGGAAATGGTCACGATTATAAGCACCGTTGCATCTACACCATTCTCGCTCGCCAGGTACGGCAAACCAAGACCCGATAAGGCAAACAAGATAAGTATTGCCAGCGCGATCCTTGAAAGAATGACAAAACGTTTATCCAGATTGAACTCGTGCATGGTACGATATTGGGTTAACTAATCTATGTTTTGCACTTTACAACCATTTTCTAGTTCGTCGGCATCCGGTACTTCAAATCTGGGTTCCATAAAATCAAACATTATATCCGTAACCTCAAAGGCATAAACATTGGGATCTTTTTCGGCATTGCGCCGGTTGACACGTTGTCTGCGTACCTCCGTCGGAGCGTCAAGGTAATGTGTTTCGGCGTTTATATCCAATTTTCTGCCTCGGTCCACAAAAACCTTCCTCTGCTCTTTGGTCGTAAAGCCTAAATCCAATATCACATTATTGTTTAATGACAATATTTGTTCACTGACTTCCCATATTTGATCATAACATCTGTAAACCCGCTCTATCAGCCAGGAGTAATCCAATTCCGTCATGTCTTTAGAAAACAATGTCTGCATCCACGGATCGATGGAAAATCGAACCGCACTAATTTCTTTGGCCAGCCCAATGGAGTAAGTGGTTTTACCAACCCCGGTAGGACCACAAACAATAATCAGTCTTGCCATAAAGCGTTTTTCGCCTCAATCTTTGTCTATGCGTTTGTTATCGCGTTGTTTGAAAATATTCCCAATGTCAATGCCGAAGTAACGCAAACATGCCAGCAAAATCATAACAGCTGTTGCTTCATCCAGGTTTCCAATAAAAGGAATATTATCCGGTATAAGTTCAAATATCCCTGCACCCGGATTGAAAATATACAACAAGGAAATAATGCCTAAAAATAGGATGACGACTGTCTTTAACATGGTTACTCCGCTTATTGTCCGGATTCCGGAAGATAATTATTGTATATCGATCAATTTTCGTTGTACACGACAGAATGTCTGTCCGCGGAATTCGTGCAATATCTTATTGGATATACCTTTGGTTAGTGTCTGCATAAATTAAGTAAATTGGAAGCGACAACAGGACTTGCACCTGTATCTTCATGGTTATGAGCCATGGGCTTTACATTAAGCTATGTCGCCTTGGTGCTCCCGGCAGGATTCTCGCCTGCAACCGTCCGCTTAAAAGGCGGATGCTCTCAACATTGAGCTACGGGAACTATTGACTACTCTCTCTTTCCTTAGACTTATAAATTGGCACCCCAGGACAGAATCGAACTGCCGGCGCCTGATTTGGAATCAGGGGCTTTACCGTTAAGCGACTGGGGCGAAGTCTAATCCGGTACTTCGGCTAATTGTGGTAGCGCGGGTGAGATTCGAACTCACAACATCCAGGGTCTAAGCCTGGCGTATCTGCCAATTGCACCACCGCGCCATAATCATGTCATTTAGAGCGCACACGGTGAAATGGACTCGTGTCCTCAACCTTGCACCGTTGCGCTCTACAAACTGCGTTTCCGCATTAAATTGGTCTGGGTGACAGGATTCGAACCTGTGGCCTCTCGGTTCCAAACCGAGAACTCTGCGCAGACTGAGCTACACCCAGATAAAACTTAGAGAACCGGACGGGGATCGAACCCGCAACGCCTTAGTGGCACCAGGTTGAAGGCCTGGCCGCTTAACCCAGTTTGCATACCGGTTCCGTAAACCATTCAGTACACCCTATTACAGGTGCCTGATAATGTTGGCTGGCAGGGTGGGACTCGAACCCACATGCATCTCCTTAACAGGGAGGTCACCTACCGATGGTGCACCTGCCAATATCTCTTTAACTGGTTGGTCGCAAAGTTAATTACTAACCAACCTTCTGGTGCCGGGAGTAGGACTTGCACCCACAACCCACTGCTTACAAGGCAGTCGCTCTGCTAACTTGAGCTATCCCGGCTTACTTGGTTGCCCCGGCGGGATTCGAACCCGCATCACGCGCTAATCTGGCGCTTTCCCGAGGTATAAGCTCGGCGTTTTACCTGTTAAACTACAGGGCTGTTTTCTAACTTTTAAATAACAGCATCCGGTCACCAGTGGACTCGGATTGGGCATAAAAAAGCCCCGGTAACTATCATCTTTACGATACCTACCGAGGCGTTTGTTCTCTGGAAGGTATTTTATTTACCTTCCACTTGTTTGTGAGCAGAAGGTCATTTCATAATCGTTAATTTCCCATAATTTTTTTCTTCATGGTTGAGATTTATGAGCATGCATTCGAAAGCGGGAAACCAGCCATGGGCAGGTAACGGGTGTTTGGGTAACACCAGCGGCAAGGTCTCGAAACCCGGAGTCAGTATGTATTGATCACTTTGTATTTTCATTGCTTCTTACTCTGGAACCTGTTCTCACTCGCATTTCCTTCGCCAATAAAAAAACCCTGATGGATGCACTTACTCATCGACCAGGGTTTTGTATTCTTTTCCCTTGGTCGGACAACCTTCCAAGGAAAACCTTGAAAGATTACTCAACAAGTATTGGGCATGGCACATGCCTCGGTTTTTTCCGCTGTCGGTTTCACTATGTTCCCTATGGGGACCAACAACCACAGCAAACTCCCCAAACGGAGCTTGGGTAAGAGTCTGTTGGACAATGGTATTTTAGCTTGCTTAATCATCATGGCTTAGAGTATAGCTGCGAATTTCAGGAATGCAAGTATATTTTCAAATTTCTTGATTTTTTTTATTTAAGACTATTGGAATATTTCAAAATTGGCGAAGTAAATAGCAAGGTACAACATTAGAGAATACTGTGCTCTGACATAGGTTTTCGACATAGGTTTTCCGCACAAAGAGTCCTACGGTTTAACACCGACTCCAAACCATGCTTTGGAACTTAGGGTGGTTGGCATATTGGGCAATTGCTTAGATAAATAGCCTAGGGCGACTGTCTCAAGTTCGTTCCATTGATCGTTGGACATATCGTTTTTCATCATCACAATCGGAGCACTCCCCTTAACCATGTCGGTCCAAAACTCTTTCACATTATTGACGGGAAATTCTCCGCTAAAACCGATGATATCCACATCAGCGAAGCCGGCTGCAGTCAGTTCGTTGCGGAAAAACTCCGGATTTTCCAAAGACTCAATATCGGTTTGGGGTTCCGGGATTTCCGGTTTCATAGCTTTTATGGCACCGAATAGTGTTTGCATTAACGTAGAATCGCAAACCGGCGCCCAGCTGGAGATTACGACTTTACCACCCGGTCTCAGAGTTCTGAATATTTCCTTGTAGCCCTTTTCTCTATCCGGAAAGAACATCAAACCAAACATGGAAAATGCGGTATCGAACAACCCATCGGTATATGGCAGCGCCTGGCCATCGCCACAGTGAACCTCAATATTTTTTATGCCCTGTTCGGATATTGCATTCCTGAACAAGGAGATCATCGATTCGGAGAAATCGATAGCATGTACGGAGTTGACTTTAGCGGCAACCAAAAGCGGCAACGTACCTGGACCGCAGGCCACATCCAGTATTTTGCAGTCCTTGCTAAGTCTTGCCAGTTCTAGTGCTTTTTCCGTGTAACTACGAAAAAAAGTCATTGTGGTTTCGGCATAACCCTCGGCGACCATATCCCAAGGAGTAACGGTGCTCAACATATTTGGTGGTTCGTTCATAGAATATCCTATAGTTCCTTCATCTCTACCCGGTTAGTGCTTAATCAGACTTTGTTAGTGTAGACGTTATATCTGTCTTACACAAAACCGAGGTCACAAAAAATCGAGATAAAACCTGAGTTCGAAAACAGGGATCAGAACATTATGCCCCCAGTTTTCATCCCCGGTTTTCGTCTACAGGAAAGCAAGACGGGCTTATTTATGCGCATCCAATACCAAATTGTTGCCTTTGATTACCCGCACAAAGGTTGCATAATGATTGTCGGTAAACCAGACTTCACGTTTATTATTGTTCTTGGCATCAACGGGGCCAACCACTACTCTGGCTGCTCCTCGCGTGGATTTCCCGGTATCATAATCGTATGCCCAATAATTAGTGCGTTTAGGCAGCATGCCGCTTTTACCTTGGATATTGTTATACTTGTGACCGTTGAAAGTGGACAGATTATTACTCAGGATGCCGGCGTTGAATAACACGGCAAGGCCCGGTTGCTGATTAGCATGAACAACAGTCCAGGTTCCTGTTCCCTCTTTGTAAGGCCTTTTTGAAGCCGCCTCCATCAGTTGTTTGTGTTCGGAGTTCCAATATTTATTGAATTGCTCTAAGTTTTCTTTTACCGCAGTGTCGTTGTATGGGTTGTTTGGATCATTGTTGGAGTTGACGACCAGTTGCAATTGATCCCAATAGAACTTCGCTTTACACTTGCAATTTATATCATCCAGATCGTATGGAAGCCACTCAATATACCCTGTATCCATACCTCGCGTCCTCAAATGTTCTGCACTGGCTTCATGCTTTACATTATTCATCCAGGTGTTTAATGCCGCGCGTTTTCGAACCAGATCCAAGTCATTCACATTACCATAACCGTCAAAAGCACCGGCACGTAAACCGATATCAAGTTCGGGTTCGAAAATAAATAGTTGCTGTCTATCGTAGTTAACAGGCATGGTATCTCCTTATTTTAAGCTGCAAGCTCGGTCAACAAATCAATGAGCAGTTTGGGCATATTTGCTCACAAAAGCCCAACGCATCATGACGAAACTACAGGATTCAGTGTAGCCAAATCCACTTGCTTTCTTTATTAACCCTACAATCAATGCTTAATATAGGGTTTTCTCCAGCAAATTCATGATATGTCTTGGATGCCGAAAATCAGGATTTGGTTTACCTGGCATTGAGTATTTATTCACCCTTACAGCGATTTGCAGCTATCGGAAGACCGGGTCACAAACCAACCGGCTTTACAACCGTCTCATATAAAAAACCGGCTGTAGTCGAAGCGGCATAAAGTCTGCTCATTGACTATTCCTTGGATCGATTTGCCAATTGACATAGTGTTATTATTACACTATTATATTTAGTGTATATATTACAATATCAGTTTTATTTATTTTGTGGGAAAACAAGCTCTTGAGCTGCCTGCCTATGACTATTAAACAACTACATGTGACTGTTCTAAGCAATCTACACATTGCTTACGATAAGTACACACGCAGCTACGATAAATCCAAATTGCCGTCGATCACCTATCCGGGCGTTTTCTTTTTACTGCATGAGTCGTCCATTGATATTGGCATCAACAAGGCACAGGCTCTACTTGAGACATTGGCGTATCCGGGTAACGAACTCATCGCCTTGGAAACAAGTATCGCGGAGTCGGACTTAATACCAAATGAATTCACCGGAACCGGATTAGGACAATATATTGAATCCTCGAGTATCGTTGTTAACGCAATCTACACAATTCGGAATAAAAAACTATTACCGTTACGTATGGAAGAAGCGATGGCCAAGGCTTATCGGGTTATGCAACCCAGTTCTTCCAGTTACAGCGATTTGGTCCCCCGTAGCGTTTCGGTACTGCCCGTGGCCAGGGGCTGTCAGGCGAAATGTTCTTTTTGCTTTTCTTCATCGTCCATATCCACCTTACAACGTAAAAATAGCATTGACTTTGAACGGGTACATCAGGTGTTTTCCCAGGCAAAGCAGGCCGGCGCCATTCGTGGTGTAATTACCGGGGGCGGAGAACCGGGATTATTGCCGCGTACCCAACTTCACAAACTCATTCAGATCAGTCAAACCTATTTTGATAAGACCGTATTGATAAGCAACGGCTATTTTGTCTCCAGTGCGGCGAATGTGGAACAAGCCCTACTTGACCTGGATAACCAGGGTTTGACTGTCTTAGCCATATCACGCCATCATTTTGACGATCAAAAATGCCAATCCATCATGAATTTGAATGTAGATTTCGAACGAGTTCACAGTGCCTATAAAACCATAACACCGCATTTGGCAGGTTTACGATTGCGTTTGGTGTGTGTAATGCAAAAAGATGGTGTGGATTCGGCGGAAACCATCGAACGCTATATTAGTTGGGCAGCACAAATGGGAATCGAACAAATTTGTTTTAAAGAATTGTACGTATCCACCAGCACCGAATCCCTTTTTTACGAAAACGAAGCCAATACCTGGAGCTATGACAACCAGGTACCTTTGAGCCTACTGGTGTGTCACGCCCGTGAACAGAACTGGTCGATGGCAGCCACGCTACCCTGGGGAAGTCCGGTTTATGAAGTGGAACGATACGGCAGACGTATGTCCATAGCCGCTTATACCGAACCTTCCCTATCCTGGGAACTGGAACACAAACTGTGTCGCAGTTGGAACCTGATGGCAGACGGACGTTGTTTTGCCTCATTGGAGTCGGAAGACAGTGAGGTAATAGTAAGAGAAAGCGTGTATGAACTACCAAACGTATCTTAAATACCGTGAGTCGGTACATCGAGAATATAGGGTTTCCAACAAGACTCACCCACTGTTAGCTTTAGATGAGCTGAATCCGTATACGCTATTGGCTCAGATTACAGACCTACACCCTGCTTCGTGTAATATCAGCGAAGGTGCTGCCTATGTTAAATCTTCCACCGGCGTGCGACAGTTATTACGGGAGATTTTCACCCAGTTTATTAACGAAGGTTATCAAATAGCTCTACCCGAGGATATTTATCCGGTCTATTTTGAATGTGTTCCGAAAGCCGCCGCGTATCATACCTATCCAACACTGAAACAACGCGAGCTGCGTTTACCGGCTACACCCAAGGCGATAGCATTAATCGCCAATCCATTAATACCGGAAGGTAATTATCTATCCCAACAGCAACTGGAGAGTATCAACCAATGGCTAAACGCAGACCCCGGTCGATGGCTGGTCTGTGATAATGTCTACGACTTTTTAGGGACTGCCCACTTAGCTGCACTGGCGACTCAAAACGTTATTTATGTAAACAGTTTGACCAAACTCGCTTTAAAACCCGGTGAATTGGGCTGGGCCACTTGTAACAAACCATTGGCGGGATTCACGCAAGCAAATCCAGAGCACCATTTGAACTATGCTCCAATTCTGCAACAGGCGTTTAGTAGAGCCTGGAATGGATTGCAACAACGTTTAACAGACCTGGACCCACACTGGCGTATTCCCCAGGTGGGATACTTGGCGACCGTTGATTTGAACTACAAGACACTACTGCGACAAAATATATCCGCCATACCTATACAGGTATTTGGATCTCAACAGGATGACATCTCAGTGCTGTCGTGCTTATCAAAGGTGGAATTTTAATAATCTATCACAATCAAATGTCGCCTAGCCGACATGGTTATGAAAGCGATAAATGTATAGTTGGCATCTTATTTTCCTTACCGGTCAACTCGATGACAGGCAGAGATTTACTCTCGGTAAGGATAGTATGGGCAACGATGGGCCACTGCAATTACGAGAATGCAGGAATACTTGCAGCGGATGGACAATTACCAAAAATATACCCACGTTATCCGGCCAGAGCACAGACCGTCTTAAGAATAGAGTATTTATCCTTGAACTCAATTGTTTGCCTGTTTTAAACCACAAAAGCAAGTTCAAGGATGGTCTCAATGTACCAATAAAAACAGGAGAAAACCAGTGC
>Ga0224501_10003782_pt1 | contig 11929 bp, 8 predicted proteins | sample SF_Oct11_sed_USG_4_FD_169105 | JGI IMG/M metagenome (GOLD analysis project Ga0224501, IMG submission 169105) | Sediment microbial communities from San Francisco Bay, California, United States - SF_Oct11_sed_USGS_8_1 | ecosystem: Environmental > Aquatic > Marine > Sediment | place: USA... | reverse complement strand
TCTTCACCAGAATGGGTGCTGGCGGCAATCCAGACAGGACGGTTTTCACCCAGTTGTCGTTTTAATTCTTTTACACCAGCATCCAGATTTTCCGGCAAATGGATATCAAACTTGATGCTTCCTGTTACCTGAACACGTTCTGGTGATAGCCCCAGTTTGATCAGTCGCGTTGCATCAACATCATGCTGGGCGGCAACAAAGGCAAGATCACCCAGCACATTACGAACAAAACCACTCAATCGTGCATAACCGGCAGCCGATTTTTTTGACATGCGCGCATTGGCCAGCACAACCGGTACAGAATCCTGTTTACAATAATGAAACAGGTTGGGCCATATCTCGGTTTCCATAATGACTACAATTCGTGGTCTGACGTTGGCAAGAAAACGTTTTATAACTCCGGGCAAATCAAAAGGCATATATACATGCTGTGTCTGTTCACCCAGCACCTGCTTTACTTGTGCAGAACCCGTGGGTGTGGTTGTCGTGACCAGCACAGGAATTGACGGGTATGTTGCCCGCAAGGATTTGATCAACGGAATAGCGGCGCGTACTTCACCAACCGAGACAGCATGGATCCAGATCGGCTTTTCCGAAAATACCGGTGTTGAAAAACCAAATCTCTCCGACCAACGCTGCCAGTAAGCAGGCGCCTTGATACCACGCCATAGCAGGCGTAATAAAAATAACGGTGTCAGTAGATAGAGTAAAAAAGAATATAAAATACGCAATGTTGCGTTATTCCTTGTTGAGCCAGTCCATATACAGACTAACGCCTTCCTCTACAGTCTTAAAAGGCTTGTCATATCCGATATTACGTAATGCACCAATATCGGCCTCGGTAAAACTCTGGTAACGCCCACGCAGATGTTCGGGGAAAGGAACATATTCCACTTCACCACGGCCATGCCATTTGATAACCGCATTGGCAACATCATTGAAGGCCTGACAACGGCCTGTACCCAGATTAAAAATTCCGGACTGCTTCGGGTTGTCGAGAAACCATAGATTAACATCCACTACATCATCGACATAAACAAAATCACGCCGTTGTTCACCATTGTTATAACCATCCGTCCCTGCAAACAAACGGGTTATACCGGACTCCTTAATCTGGTTATTAAAATGAAACGCAACACTCGACATAGTACCCTTGTGCTGCTCCCTTGGCCCATAAACATTGAAATAACGAAATCCAACTATCTGGCTTTTTGCCTTGGGCAGAATGCGACGCACATACTGGTCAAACAAAAACTTGGAATAGCCATACATGTTAAGTGGTGCTTCATTCTCAATGGCTTCAACAAACACACTGCCACCGCCATACACTGAAGCCGACGAGGCATAAAGGTATTGCGCCTTGTTATCCATGCAATAATGCAACAGGGATTTGGAATATTCATAATTATTGCGCATGATAAATCGTCCGTCCCACTCGGTGGTGGAAGAACACGCACCTTCATGGAATATTGCATCTACTTTTTCAGGCAATTTTTTTCCGGAATTTATATCGTTAATAAAATCTTCCTTATCGACATAATCCAGAATATCGCAGTCAACAATATTCACAAACTTGGTGCCGTTGGTCAGGTTGTCCACAACCAGAATGTCATTACGACCGCGTTCGTTCAGCGCCTTGACGATATTACTGCCGATAAAACCGGCACCACCTGTTACTACTATCATAATTTATCTTCCATACTCAAAATTTTGAGAGTTTTTGATTAATTTCATCAAGCGGATGATGGCTAGGCGAAAAGAAACGAAAAAGCGGAGTTTACACGTAGTAAATGAGTATTTTGAGTTTCTTTTCAACACCGCCAGCGCCGCTTCAGGGAATTAATCTAGCTTTTTTCTGTTGCTCGAATGGAGTCAATAATATTACTGGTGGAATAGCCCTGCATATATTCCAGAACCTTGACCTCACCGCCATTTTTAGTCACACATTCATAACCGGCAATCTGCTCCGGCTTGTAGTCACCACCTTTGGCCAATACAGATGGCTTGACTGCACAGATTAAACGCTCGGGAGTATCTTCAATAAACGGCACCACCCAGTCGACACATTTGAGACCAGCTAGTACTGCCATACGCCGTTCAACGCTATTGACCGGGCGACCATTCCCTTTCAGACGTTTAACCGAGGCATCATCATTAACTGCCACAATCAATCGGTCACCCAGCTTGCGTGCCTGTTCCAGATAAGCCACATGTCCTGCATGCAGAATATCAAAACAACCATTAGTCATAATGATCTTTTCACCATGTGCATGTGCATCATGCAGTGCCAGCATGAGTTGTTCTTCATTCACGATCCCAAAGCCGGACTCACTATTGTCATGTAATGCGCGTCTTAACTCCGGTGTGCTGACAGCGGCTGTTCCCAGCTTGCCAACGACTATTCCGGCAGCCACATTGGCCAGTGCGGTTGCTGATTCCAGTGACTCTCCGGCAGCGAGTGTGCTTGCCAATACGGAAATAACCGTATCACCGGCACCGGTCACGTCATAAACTTCGCGGGCCTGAGCAGGTAAATGCAATTCTGCTTTGCCTTTTCGTACCAGTGTCATACCTTGTTCACCGCGTGTAATCAACAATGCATCAAGGTGTAACTGTGTGATCAGGTTTTGTGCCTTCTCTACCAGTCCCTTTTCCGTCTTACTGTGGCCGACTACGGCCTCAAACTCGGACAGGTTTGGTGTAATCAGGGTTGCACCTTTGTATTTTTCAAAATCGGTTCCTTTTGGATCGACAAGCACCAGTTTCCCGGCCTTGTGTACTTCCTTAATAATAGACTGCACATTTTGCAAACTGCCCTTGCCATAATCTGACAACACCACCACTTTTGTCTCAGGCAATAACTTGTTCAGCCGTTTGCTGACACCGGCTGTATTCATCTCCTCCATGCCTTCTTCAAAATCCAGACGGATCAGTTGTTGATGGCGACTCAGTACCCGTAACTTGGTGATAGTTGGGCAACAATCCAGACGTTCAAACTGGCAAAATACACCACTGGCCACTAATTGGCGTTCAAGTGCATCAGCCGCTTCATCATTCCCGGTAATCCCGACCAGCGTGACGGGCGCACCCAATGTGGCAATATTCAAGGCCACGTTGCCTGCACCGCCAGGTCGATCTTCGACTTGATCTACCTTGACCACAGGCACAGGTGCCTCGGGAGAAATACGGGATGTGGGCCCATGCCAGTATCTATCCAGCATGACATCACCGACGACAAGAACACGGGCATTATTGAATTCGGGGACCTGAATATTCATGGAAATTGGTGAAAGCTCCTTTTTTGTTAATAATACACGCTACCGAAGCCACAGGCCATTTGTGTACATCTTCCGGCTCACGTAAAATCAGCAAAACCAGCAAGAAAATTGATCACGTGAAATTACACGAACCTTTCCCCATTTCCCGATTTCTGTCTCCACGTCATTGGCCTACCTGGCTGGTGTTGGGTTTGATGTGGCTGGTCGCCAAGCTGCCCTTTCCGTTCCAGATGAGAATTGGCCAGTTTATGGGCTGGGTTTTATGGGTAATTCCGCTAAAAAACCGGAAAACAGCACACATCAACCTGCGCCTGTGTTTCCCGGAACTTAATGAAAAGGCACGGAAAAAACTCCTGCGCCAGCATATCGACTCACTGGGGAAAAGCATGGTGGAGATTGCGATGGCCTGGTGGAGCTCCGATGCCCATCTGGCCCATCTGGCCAAAGTTGATGGACTCGAACATGCGCAAAAAGCGTTGGAAAAAGGCAAGGGCATTATTTTACTCAGTGCCCACTTCACTCATCTGGAGATTGGGGGTCGCCTGCTCCACCCCTATTTGCCAATTGATGTGGTTTATCGCCATATGACCAATCCACTGTTTGATCTGGTTATGCGCCGTGCGCGTGAACGTCTGTTCCACAAGGCCTTACATCGCGATGATATTCGCGGGTTGTTACGCAGTCTGAAAGACAGGGCACCAGTCTGGTATGCACCCGATCAAAACTATCGTGGCAAGGGCAGTGTATTTGTAAATTTCTTTAATATCCCGGCTGCCAGTAATTCCGCTACTTCACGTATTGCCAAAATGAGTGGCGCGCCTGTGGTGCCTTTTTTCCAATATCGCTTGCCGGGCAATGAGGGTTATCAACTGGAAATATTACCGGAACTGGAAAATTTCCCCAGTGATGATCCGGTGCAAGATACACAACGCATTAGTGATATTATTGAAAAGCAAATCAGAAAAAATCCGGAACAATACCTGTGGGTACAACGCCGCTTTCGAGATCGGCCATCCGGAGAAAATTATCTGTACTCTGATCGATATTTTATTTTCCCCTGATTCAAGGATTCCACTAGTCTATATATGAAAGCAGGTCTTGTAACAGCAGATTATTTTCCCAATGTTGGTGGTGTAGCTGCTCATGTTGTAGGACTGGGTGAGGCCATTGCACAAGCCGGACATGAAACCCATGTGATCACTTTACCACTGGCTGATGAACGTGAGCGCATATCACAGCTGGGTAGTGTGACTGTCCATCGCCCTCGAATACCAAAAGCCAAACCTTTTTATTCCTGGTTATTACATTACTGGTTAAAACAATTTCTTAAAACCACGCAACTGGATATTCTGCATGTGCACGGCCTGCGTCCACTGGAGGCAACAAAAAATCTCGGCATACCGGTCATATTTACAAACCACACTTCCGGTTTTTTGAAACGGATCAGCAAAGGCAAGCATGAACATAAAAAGATCTGTAAACGTCTGGCACATATCCAGCATGTTCTGGCGCCCAGTCATGAGTTGGCAGAAACTATTCAGCAAATTGGTTATACCGACCCGGTAGATTACATTCCCAATGGTGTTGATATTAATCGTTTCTGCCCTGATACCAGCGCCTTTCGACAACAGCATGGTATAAAACAGGATGAAATCGTCATCCTGTTAGCGCGCCGACTGGTTGAAAAAAATGGGGTCATTATTTTTGCCGAAGCTGTTACACGGCTAAAAGAATTATCCATCAGAATTGTTTTCGCCGGCGATGGGCCCGAGCGTGGAAAAATAGAAGATTTGCTAAAATTTGCCGGGATGCATGAAAAGGCTATTTTCCTTGGTAATATTCCTAATAATACGATGCCTGAAGTCTACCGTATGGCTGATATATCGGTCCTGCCATCATTTATGGAGGCTACCAGTATTACCGGTCTTGAATCCATGGCCTGTGGACTGCCATTGGTAGGCACGACTGTCGGCGGTATCCCTTCTCTTATTACAGAGAACAGCAACGGCTATCTTGTTCCTCCCGGTGATCCGGTTACATTGGCTGATGCCATCAGGAAACTCGTGCAAGACAGCAAATTAAGGCATGATATGGGGATAGCGGCACGACAAAAAGTGATTAATGAATTTTCCTGGCAAACTATCGCTCAACGCACTATCGATATTTATAAACAGCACACTATATAACAATAATGAAAAAGGTCATGACAGTCTTTGGAACTCGCCCGGAAGCCATCAAGATGGCTCCTGTTATCAGGGCGCTGACTGAACATCCTGATTTTGAACCTGTTGTGTGTGTCACTGCTCAGCATCGGGAAATGCTGGATCAGATTCTTGGTCTGTTTGATATCAAACCCGATATGGATCTTAATGTTATGACACATGGTCAACAATTGGCTGGCCTGAGCTCAGCCATACTGCAGGGCATGTCTGAAATATTTGCCAAAAATAAACCTGACATCGTGCTGGTACAAGGTGATACTACCACTACCTTCTGTGCCGCCTTGGCTGCATTTTATGAAAAGATCCCTGTCGGTCATATTGAAGCCGGTTTACGCACCGGTGATATCCATGCCCCATTTCCGGAAGAAATGAACCGGTTACTCACTTCACGACTCGCAACATGGCATTTTGCCCCGACAAAAACCAATTACGATAACTTGATACAAGAAGGTGTTTCTGAAAAACAGGTATTTATTACCGGCAATACCGTGATTGATGCACTGCTTCAAATAAACGAACGTATAGACAAAGGTATATATGGTGATGAAACCACATCTGCCCTCAAACATATTGATCGACCTTTTATATTAGTTACTGGTCATCGGCGTGAAAATTTTGGTCAAGGTTTTGAAAATATCTGCACAGCGCTGAAAACTATTGCTGAAAACCATCCTGAGCTTGATATTGCCTACCCGGTACACCTCAATCCAAATGTACAAGAGCCTGTAAAAAAAATACTTTCCGGTTCAAATAACATCAAACTTATAGAGCCGCTTGGTTATGAGGCATTTGTTGCCTTGTTATCAAAGGCACTGTTTATCATCACTGATTCAGGTGGTGTACAAGAAGAAGCACCATCCCTTGGAAAACCGGTTCTGGTAATGCGTGACAAGACTGAACGTATTGAAGGAGTAGGTTCCAGTGTTCGCCTTGTCGGCACAAACAAGGAAACCATTATTAACGAAGCAGAAAAACTGATTAATGACAAAGTACATTACAAAATGATGGCCAATATAGAAAATCCGTATGGCGATGGTAAAGCAGCAAAAAACATTGTTGATATATTATGTTCTAACATCATTAATTAAACACAAGATAAAAAATATGAATATACTTCAATGGTACCTACACAACTCCCCTATTCAATCTGGCAAGGGAAATATCTATAAATTATTCAGACCAATCATTGAACAAAACAACCCGCTTGTTTGCTCCTATGATGAAAATATCAAGATAGAAGTTGATCTGCATGACAAAATACAACGACACATTTTCTTTTATGGCTGTTACAGAACAGAACTTAAATACAAAACGCTCATGAAATCCTTGATTCAGCCAGGAGATACTGTACTGGATATTGGGACTCATATTGGCTATTACACTTTAATGTTTTCGCGCTGGGTTGGTAATAATGGGCAGGTTATTGCCTTTGAGGCATCAAAAAATAACTATGAAAAACTGACTGCTAATATCCATCGTAATGACTTTACAAATGTGACAGCCATAAATGCGGCTGCCTCAGACAAGGATGATATATGCAATTTCTATATTAGTGATGATGGGAATGTGGGCAGTAATTCCCTCTATCAACATACTGATGATATGAAAAAGGAAACCATCAAAACTATTGATACCGGCAAGTTTCTTGCCCGCGAATTATCTGTTCCACCTCGCCTGATAAAGATTGATGTGGAAGGACATGAACCTGCAGTATTACAAAGTCTTGAACCAGTACTGAATACAGCCAACGATCATTCTCCTCATGTATTCACCGAAATAAATCAGTTCACTCTTGAAGCAGCTGGCTATTCTCCTGAAAGAGTTTTTAATTATATGAAAGGTCTTGGCTACAATGCATTCCAGATTACCAAACAGGGGAAACCAAAACAGAGAAATGACGTGTTCTGTGACGGGCTTGTTTATTTTTCTAGAGCCTGATTAGAGATTGGATCATTCGCCCACTAATTGAAGATTGACTCTGGTGATTATATTAGAAAACACTGTGTAATAATTATGACAACATGATATACAGTAATATAAAGTAAGAATTCAAATTTATTCCCATGAAAATAATACATGTTTCTAATTTTAATATAAGTAAAGCGGGTGCTGCATATTACTCAATTGATCGAAAATTGAGTAATGGCCTTGTTCGTAATGGTCATTTTGTTTATGACTTCAGCTACCGTGATATTGCCAGAGGAAATAACAAATTCGGTTCCAAAAGTATTGGAACCGGAGCAATGAATCGCCAGCTTCTGGAAACAGTTTATAACCTAGAACCTGACATGCTCCTTATTGGTCACAGTGAAATAGTCTGGAATGAAACTCTTCAGGAAATAAAAAAAATCCTGCCTAATGTCATTATCTCAATGTGGTATGTCGACCCACTTTTTAATGATAAAAGACTATCACATATATATGATCGGATTGACAATATAGACAATCTCTATTGTACAACTGGAGGTGAATTATTATTTAAATTTAAACGCGAGCACAATAATGTATTTTATTTACCTAATCCTGTTGATGAATCAATTGAAACTCTAAAAAATGATGAAAAAATAGAATTTCCAATCGACTTTTTATTCTGCGGTATTGATAAAGGAGAATCTGAACGAACACAGATTATCAAATATCTGCGCGATCACCTGAAAAATATTAATTTTAGGATTTATGGTTCATTAGGTACTCCACCCATATATGGTAATAACTACATTCAGGCACTTGCCGATTCCAAAATGGGTTTGAATCTAAGTCGGCGCAATAATGTGTATCTGTATTCATCTGATCGCATTGCCCAACTCACTGGTAATGGTATTTTAACCTTTACACCAGATACACCAGGAATGCGTGATCTGTATACAGAAGACGAAGTCGTCTATTTCTCAGGACAACACGAGCTTCTGGAAAAAGTAAAATATTACATGGAATTCGATGAAGAGCGTATTCGAATAGCCAGAAACGGGCGGCTAAAATCACACAATAAATTTAATTCAACAGCTGTTGCACGCTATATAACAGAAACATCTATGGGCAATACATCAGAGGCATTCTGTAATTATATTGAAGCAGAATCAGATGTATCCCTGTCTAAATCCGAAAATGAAGTTTTGATAATTCGGTTCAGTTCTCTGGGTGATTTGGCTGCCATGGAACCTGCTTTTCGTGCGATTCGTCATTTTCATCCCAAAAGTAAAATCACATTTGTTACTTCCCAGACTGGTTATGAGCTTTATTATGGCAGTCCTCATTTCGATAACTTTGTAATTGATAATAACCCTTCCAGCAATATGCTATCACGTGCCTACAACCTTTATCGAAACTTAAGAACCAGAAAATACTCAGTTATCTATAATCTTCAATGCAGTTCGGTATCACATCTGTTAACACTACCGTTAAAAAAGGAAACTCTCGTAAACCAGTCATCAAGTCTGTTTCAGAAACTACTCACAATCAAGCCTGAGGGGAAATATCCGGTTCAGTATATTTCAGAAGCGGGTAATTTGAATGAAAAGGTAACTGAATACTTCAATAATGAAAACAACCGGAAAATCAGCTTAAACACGAACACTCGGACAAATATTTATTTTAAAGAGTTAATAGAAAAATCAGCTGGCAATCGCACCGTGATCGCTATTGCACCAGGTGCAAGTAAAAAATGGGCCAGCAAAAAATGGGGCGACCAACGCTATCTAGAGCTTGCACAAAAACTGGAACAAGCCGGATTTTTCATTATTTTTATTGGTTCATATCTTGAGGAAACTGTTTGCCAGAAAATGTCCGATTCTATTGAACATTCTATCAATATGGCCAATAAAACCAGTGTCCTGCAATTAAAATCCCTGCTAACAAATGTCGCTTTGCTGATTGCCAATGACAGTGGCCCTGCCCATATTGCAGCAGGCGTCGGCACGGCCACCCTTACCCTGTTTGCACCGACTGGTATACACCATTGTGTTAAAAATTTTCCCTATCATGGCGAACATACCTGTATCCAGACAACCTATGACAAATGCACAACCTGTTACAAGCCATCTTGTCCAAAGGCAGACAAATGCATGTCATGTATCAGTGTTGATAACATTTTAGAAACTGCTCTTGGGATGTGTTATCAAAAAGAGAAATAAAATCTCTTTACCTAGTGCCTGTATCGCATTCCCACCGAGGCACAGAAAAGCGCAATAAAAAACCAGACTATTTGCCCCCAGAATGAAGAATAAATCGAGAGTGTCGTATTAAACGGAAACAGGCACGTCAACACACAGATTGCCGGAGCATAAATATATAAATTACGATCATACCAGGCCTCCACCATAATCTGTTTACCTTTCATGAAAAACAGAATAAGTCCTACAAAACCAATTACACCGGTTTCGACCAGCACTTCAATAACATATTGATGCGGATGGCTTGGATCAACTCCTGCAGATGCAAACGTGTCATCTGGATTTGCATATTCTTTATATGCATAACGAAATCCCCTCGAACCAATACCATTAAAATAATTTCCCTTCACCATATTGAACGCTGTTTCCCAGATGGGTACACGCTCAGAAAGCGCAGTATTAATTTTGGTCCTAAAATCAGGTTTTTCTTGATTAGTATTAATCGGCTGTTGTGTTTGAAAAGTGTTCAACACAGGATCAATTCTGCCTTTAATTGCAGGAGAAATTTGATAACCCGTTATAACAGTTAATATAAGAAGTACCATGCCAACAAAAGCAATATGTTTTTGGTTTCTTAAAGTCAGCACAACCGTATAACCAAGGGTGACCAGAGAAAACATGAACAGTGAGGCACGTGATATAGATAACAGTATTATTACCAATATTGATTCATAAGCAATAAAAAGCAACACATATCTCGCTATTTCTTTTTTCAGCTTTAAAATAGTTTCAATCAATATTGGTGAAAAGACAGCCAGTATAATACCTAATTTCAGATCTTCTCCGAAAAGACCATTAAGCCTCCCAAAGGCTGTCTCGTTATCATAACCAAACAAATCTGTGCCAGTAATAATCTGAATCAGTGCATCAAAAACAAAAAACCCAATCACAGCCGATATAATCAACAAATATTTATCCATGAGATCCTGATTACGTAGTACTGATATGATAAAAATCCCGGCAAAATAGAATCGCGTATATAACAAGGTAGTCTTGGCAGAAGCCTTGAAATTGACTGCATCAGGCAGTGCCAACAACATCGGTATCCAGAACGCAAGAAAAAGAAAAGTGAAATAATAATAACTCTTATGTACAAAAACGCCTCTACCCTCATACATCAATCGTCTTATTCCAAATATAGCCATCAGTAATACAGACAATTCAACGGCTCTGCCAACCGGAAGAAGAAAGAGCCCACTGGCAATCAGCAGAATTTTTATTGTATCGCGCTTGTTTTCGGTAATAGAAGTGTAAAACTGACCAATGGAACCCTGTGCTATCATATAAACTCCTTGTAAACACTAATCGTATTATCCAGCATGGACTGTAAAGAGTATTTTTTTACTTCTTCAACTTTTACATCACCGTCAATAATATCAACCACCTTGTTAACCAGCAACATCTGGTCATGCGGTTTTACACAACCAGCGGGGTAGAGATCACTTAATATTTCGCCAACTCCGCCATGCGCATAACCAACAACGGGTGTTCCCAGATTTAATGCCTCCAGCACAGTGCGCCCGAATGATTCCGGTTTTCTGGTCAGGGAAACAACAATATCAGACACTGAGAATATTTCTCTTACATCTATCCTGTGTCCTGTAAATGTTATTTTATCCTTTATATTTTTATCAGCGATAATTGAACGAAGTTCATTTTCATATTGTTTGTGTTTAGCATCTGTACCACCAACAATCAGTCCATGTATATCATAACCTTTATCTGACAAACTATTTATTAATTCAATAAAATCTTTATGCCCTTTTAATCTTGTTATTCTGCCTGCAATTGTAATGATAATCTTGTTCCGGAATTGAGGATATTGATCGTGCCACGTCTTTAACCATGCTTCTTCTGGCTTGTATCCGCGAGGAAACTCCTGTGGATCTACTCCACGAGGAATAAGCCTGATTTTTCTCTGATCAACAAATGGATAGTTTGACGTAATATAATCTTGAATGGTTTTAGAAACTGCAATCACCCTTTCACCATACATCATAATACTGCTGTACTTACTTACTGAATATTGCCCATGTACTGTGGTAATAAAATGTGGCCGTTTATCCTTGTCCATCCCTTTCCATGCAAGGTAACATATCCATGCTGGCAAACGTGATCTGGCGTGTAGGATATCAACACTGTTTTCCCTGAGAAATTTTCTGAGTTTAAAAATGTATCTGAAAGTCAGCAGTGATTTTTTACCAATATCCCATTTAACATGCTCACTACCTTCTCGTTCCAGCTGTTCTGTCACTCTCCC
>Ga0224501_10003781_pt1 | contig 11930 bp, 19 predicted proteins | sample SF_Oct11_sed_USG_4_FD_169105 | JGI IMG/M metagenome (GOLD analysis project Ga0224501, IMG submission 169105) | Sediment microbial communities from San Francisco Bay, California, United States - SF_Oct11_sed_USGS_8_1 | ecosystem: Environmental > Aquatic > Marine > Sediment | place: USA... | reverse complement strand
GATGGATCATCAGAACAGGTAGTTCTGACAAGCACTTTAGCTCGACACGATCCTAGTAGGTGGTGCCGCTAAGCAGACGCATATGTGTTATTCTGAGATATTTCTAGCACTTAACAATGTTTTTATTGGGACTTGAGAGCTAAACACGAGGGCTTTCAGAGGTTATGCTCCGAGCACGCAACAGGAAGGTCAAAGAAGGGGAGAAAGTGCATACTTTTCAGGAGTCTCTCCTTCAACTCTACCAAAAGTTTGAAGCTGATGTGGAATCCCTCTGCGAAAAGCATAAGGTCAAGATCAACTTCTGGTACAGCCCATCCAAGATCCCCCAGCCCAAATTCATCATAGACGGCGTTGGATTCGATGCCGACGAGTTCTACGACGAGAAAGAGTTCGAACCCCTAGCCAATCAAGCAAAAGAGGCCGTAAAAAGGACGAAGAATCAGCACAGCCTAAGGACCCGCAGGCTTAAACGTTTTTAACATCAACCCCTCTAACGTGACCTAAGACGGTGAAGCGGGTTGATGGTCACGATAATAGTCGACGGTTTAGTTCCTAAACTCCCTTTCCGTATTCACGGAACTTTTTTCCGCAACACTCGTACTGCTTAACATGTATCTTTTTGTTCTTGCCCATATCCCACTCCTTTATCGGCGTTTCGACTTCTTTTCCGCATGTCGGACACATGGCCAATTGTCTGTCACCTCCTTCAAGGGTTTTAAGATTAAAAATAGGGTATTAAAAACAAGACGTTGTTTCCTCGTCTATAGGGCTCCACGGAGCTTGGTTCCACACTTAATGCCCTACCACTCTTCTTCCTCTAGTTCTTCTTCTTCTTCTTCTTCTTCGTCTTCGCTCATAGTGTTGTCCTCCAAAATTAGCGCTCTTAGGTCAAGTCTATATCGCTCTTAATAAACGTGTTGATAGTCAAGCATGCTCCTTAAAAATAGTATATAACGAGGAGGCGCCTGTTATTAGATGATATGTATTTGCGCTACTAAATGCTCTTAAGCTAGAGGATTGCCTAAGATGTCGACTCCCATAGCGAAGACCCCTCCTACAAGCAGTCTGCCTTGCAACCGATATTGGACGAGCCTCCGCTCTGAATGTAAAAAATGTAAGGATAAAATGAAGTGCCCTATGTATCTCACACACTGGAAGAAACATCAAAAACTTATGAAGAAATGAAAATGACCGTAGGCATCATTAAAGTCCTTCAAAGAGCGTTGCAGGGTGCGGAAAAGGATAGAAAACGCCTCCTCGATGAGCTCAAGAAAATTCGTGAGAATAGTGACAAGTTGCGGGAGATAATCTACAACCCCTATCAGGGAGACCCTGATGAGAAACTTCCTGGCGAATTCGAAAATCCCGACAGCTTCCTAGCCATGTGGGACGCGACAGACCGAGCCTTAGACAACACGATACTCATGGTTATGCCACGCGCGCGCACTTACGATAACCACTGAAAGAATAAATCCCAACTTCCCCACATTCACTACCCACTGATAACTTGAGATTGAGACTATTTAATGCTACAGTTTAGAACAGAATGGTGGTAAGACAAAGGGGGATTTAGGAGAGCACCCTTAGACTGGCTTTATCATAGATCTCTTTACTTTCTCTTTCGGAAGAGCCTAACTCCATCCATCTCTGTGAGATAGTCAAAGCCATCTTCCCAGCCTCTTTCCAATGGGCGCTCTCGTGTGCTTTGAATAGCCTTCTTTCTTCATCATCCAAAGAACCTGTAAAATCTGTTCAGCTTGTCTGGGGTCTATGCTGAAGTGCGGCGGTTAGGTTCACATATACGTCTATAATCTACGTTTTCTGCGTGCATTTTTTTAAGTGAGGATGACTCTTGATTTGGTGGAGGTTTGGTATATTGTTCATGAGGAGGAAGAGGAAGTTAAAAGTGGACCTGGGTGAATTGGAGGATGAAAGAGAATCTTTGTCCAATTTCTTGCGTTTGAAACTCAAAGTTGATGTCACTTTAAGTGGCAATAGGGTTGTTGTAGATTCCGAAAATTTATCCTCAAAGGAACTGAAGAGAATGGTGAACAAATTTGTTTATCATCGAAATCTAATGGATAAATATTGGGTTGCGCTGGAAAGCGATGTTGTTAAAATCAATAAGCTTAAGCGTACCGAGAAAAAGGAAAAACGGAAGAAGAAAGGGACTCCACCGTCAACAATTAAGCACGGTTGGTAAGAAAGAAAAAATAGGCGCACGCGGTCAGGAATAGCCTTGTCGAATATGTTAACTTCTGATTTGTTGTTTAAAGCGAAAGTTGTTAACTCAATTCTTTCTAAAAACATCGAGGAAGCTCTTGAATTGTTGAGTCAGCGTTACAGGGTTGCGAAGCCAAACCTTAAGGTTGGCATGCCGAAGCGGTACTCAAAAAAGCGGGCGTGTTACGTCACGAAGAAACAAACGATTCACGTTTCTGATAGGGAGGTTCTTCGTAATCCCTGCGTAATTCTTCATGAGTTTTATCATCATCTTAGAAACTTCACAGATGCGCATGGAGGCATAGAGAAGTATGCCCAGAGATTTGCAGAGGACTATCTACAAGCTTACCGCGCGCTTGGTAAAACGTAAATTAGCTTTGTGAAGCTGTTTTTGTTAGTATTTTGGGTTCCTTCCATTCTTCCCTGAGAATACTGTAGAGAGCTCGATCTCTCCATTCTCCTCTGACAAACAAAGACTTACGTAGTATTCCTTCAATCGTAAATCCTGCTTTCTCTAGAACTCTCATGGAAGCAACATTTCTCGGGTCAGTTTGAGCTTGAATACGCACTATGTCCTTTGACAGGAATAAGTAGTCACTCAGAAGCTTAACAGCTTCAGTGCCGTACCCCTTTCCTCTTTCACCTGAAATCAAGTCATAACCTATTTCCATTAGGTTTCCTTCAAGAAAATGGCTCATCCCACCAACCTTAGTACCATCCTTCTTCTCAATAATAAACCACTTTTCTTCAGAAGGAAGTTTATCGTATTCTTTCTCCAACTCTAATTTAGTTACTTGTAGTAACGGTTCGTATTTACCATAAAATGCAGGATCGTCAATCCATTCCACAAGTTGCGGTAAATCCTCTTTCTCAACAACTCTCAAATTCACATTCTTACCTTCAAGCAAATATTGACACCGCATTTCTTGCTTATCCTTAGCTCAGTTTTATGGCTTATGGAGGAATCTGAAAGATTCTATCCGTCTATTCAACTATGATTACTTTGACGAAGATTATGAAGATTTTTCGGACTGTCCAAATTCTCTCAGAAACCTATGCTTTGCCCCAGAAAGGGGATCCATAGTCATTGAGGGTCTTCAAGTTCCTTTCTTCTTCCCCAGAATGTAAGCCCTGTTTCTCCAAGTTCCTTCCACATGTCTAGGGCTTGTTTGGTGTAAACTGCTTCTTTTTGATCGTAACGTGTTTTGCAATGGAACTCTTCACACAATAAACAGCACTCGATTTTTCTGTTCTGACTACATTCCCAGAAAATACACAATTTATTACTTTCTCTTGCTTTCCTCAGCATCTGGTCAGCCCAGTTGCATCCAAAACATCTGTCACGATCAAGTCTGAAAGTTGGACAAAAACTACAATAGATACCACAAGCTGCGACCTGATCCCCCAACTCACTTCCTCTTAACTATGTTGCTTCTGATCGAAAACTTAAACTTTAGTTCACCCTTACTGAGATAGTAGAAGAAGAGCGAGGGCTTAATGACATCCAGAATCATTACGTTGAATTGTCCATATTGTGGTGCATTAGTTTCAAAGGAAACTATGAAATGTGAATATTGTGGAGCTGACCTGATAGAGACAGCTGATGGAAGTCTCGGGACTAGAGGTCAAATAAATTGTTCCAATTGCGGTGGCTCTATTCCTAGGGGTTCTTGGCTTTGCTCAAACTGTGGAGAAGTTGTAACTAAAGATGTAGAGTCTTTAAAGGAACTTCAGAGAAAGTTACGATTTGAACAGTTTATAAAAAAGAAAAAATTGCCCGCCAAGATTAGAGTGACCCTTCAACCTGAAGAGTATATCTATAAATCTTTTACTCAGGAAGGGTTCTGGCGCGGACGCAGTTTAAGACCCGACAGAATTTATTTAGTGACTAATAGACGGCTCATTAAATTTGACATGGAGGAATACGTTGAGCTTCTTTGGAATAAAGTAGTAAGTATCAGTGAAATACAGTATAAAACTGGATTCTTCTCTACTCCATACTACACGTTTACAGTTCATACACAGGAAGATGATACAGAATTTCGCTCCTATGTTTCTGATCAAGACTATCTTGCCTTAGCTAATCTAGAGCGTTTCCACAGTGATACTAACCGAATCTTAGAAAATTACAATTTAAAAAAGAAAGATATGAAAACACAAGTTTGTTTCCTACAATTAGAGCAAGAGTTTGAATTTGAAAAAACAGATAAAAATTGGAACCAACTTTTAGTGAAATATTCAGAAAAGTATCCACATAACCCAGATGGAGTCCTAGAATTCCACATATCAAAGAAGATGAAGGAAGGTAAAACAAGAGACCAAGCCATTGAAGAACTCATTAAAGAGAGCGGATGACTAGCTGCCACTCAATAACATGTTGTAGCGCGGGCAGTGAGACTTGATCTTAAGGGAGGTCTTATTGAAGAGACTGATTGTCCAAGATCAAAGTGCTTGACAAATGTCTTTCACACTAATGTTTAAGTAACCTAAGCATGAAGTGTCTCTCCGAAGTCAGTGTGCGCTGATTGAGGGTTGTTACATGAAGTATCACTTGCAGCGTCAAGATAAAGAAATCAAAGATCTTTCACTTCTCAAGAAGATCTTGAAGCAAACTAAATATGTGACAATCGCCATGTGCAAAGACAACCTTCCATATCTTGTCACGCTCAGTCATGGTTACGACGAAGAGAACAACTGCATATATTTTCATTGCGCAACGGAAGGAAAAAAACTGGATTATCTGAAGGCCAACGATACTGTTTGGGGTCAAGCACTTTTGGATTATGGATACGAGGGAAACTGCACCCAACATTATGCCACGGTAATGTTTCAAGGCAAGGTCTCCTTCGTCGACGAGATTGAAAAGAAACGGAACGCGTTTATAGTCATGAAAGAACATTTGGATTCTTCGCAGAAAGGCCTAGAAGAATACCTGAAGGCTAGTATATCAAAGACCCTAGTGGGCAAGATAAGCATAGAATTCTTGTCTGGAAAAAAGTCATCAAAAGAACTCAAGGTTTAGGCACTTTTTGCGCGCGCGCATTCCAAAATTCCTGGTCTACTTTTGAGGCAAATTATTATGAACCTTAAAAGTAATAATTAAAATGTGAAGAAGTGAAGAGAAATAGAAGAATAAATTGGAGAATTTCCTTTGATTATTGAAATGATCTTATCGGGTTTTCTCTTTCTGTTTATCTTGGTTTTAAACCTTGCAATGGGGGCATTAGGTTATTTAATGGAAAAAGATGATTATGACCCAGACGCTGACCTGCAAAAGATTAACAAAAATCCAAAAAATTTTCAAATAAGCATCGTGTTAGCGCTTATAGAACATGGTAGCGTCATCGCACTTACTATAATGCTGTTTATTGCTTTTAGTCCATATAACCTAATACTTGGAATTGTCTGGACTATCTTTCGAATAGGAGAAGGCTTGATCCAATTCATTAATGAACCGAACTACTGGAGACTCATCAAAATAGCAAGACAATACTCAGGTACTAGTGGTGCTGAAAAAAATGCGTTGAGTGATTTGGCTCGTACCATTTTCAAAACAAAAGACACTAGATTCAAATTTGCAATGATCTGTTGGTCCATTGGTATACTCGCTTATTCAATCGTGTTAGTCACTTCTGAAGTTGTACCACAAATTATTGGATGGTTAGGAATTGTTGCCAGCATTCTCGTTGGCTTCAGTACTGGAACAAAACTTGTAAAACCTAACCTTAAAGATTTTACAGCTATTGGTGGTCTGTCAGCGATTCTATTTGAAGTAATCATTGGAGGATGGCTATTACTTTCTCCAATCATCTAAAAAGAAAAAGATGATTACTTTAATTTCCTTTTTTTTCACCATTTTAGTTTTCAAAAGATGATTTGCATTCATCCTTGATAGCGCATGTTGTACAGACTTTCCGGTTCATATAAATCACATTTACCCCCAGCACAGCTATGCAGCCAATTAAAGATGTTAAAGCAAATATTGAGAAATTCAAGAAGAACGAAATGAAAATCATGACAATAGGTAATAGCCATATTATGCCCATAAAAATCTGCACTTTTTTCCCTTGACCTACCCACTTCTTTAAGTACGATTCTCTCCATTTATCTATAGACAGCAGCTTCTCAATAGTCTGCTCTTTATCTCTTGTAGTTTCCTTGACTTTGAAATAACAGTATTTGCAAATCGTCAATGGCAATGCCAAAAAGAAAAACAAAATAGAATATGTCGAGTACGCGACTGCAGCCCACAAATTAAGATAATATATCCCCAAGGCGCCGAGAGCTATCATAGCTAAAATAATCGATAGACGTACAGGTTTATAGAAGGGACATCTTGGGAATATTCCAAGAAACGTGAGATTGGACTTTTGCTCTACCATCTTCATTCACTACCAGAATAAACTTGACTGGTTATTTTTTTCATTTAAGCATTAGGTTTGGGCTTAAAATTTAGCCCAACCAACCCACATGCTTCATTTTCGCGCAACGTACAATTATACAATCTACTCGAAGAGAACGCATTAGAGCTGAAAATTAGTTGGCGTCTAGATCCATTTAATCACGGGGTCTTTTTTCTTCGACCGTAATTCCGCCAGAATGCTAACTTGTCTCTCACTCGGGTTGACCTTTGGATAGCCAAATACGATAGGCCCGTATATTCGTTCGTCATCCGTTAGCTCGAGGGCTTGTACGACTTCAGCATTGCCTTTGACCATTGCACCGAATCCCACATAACAGCTTCCAAGACCAAAAGAAACTGCGGCAAGCATGATATTCTCACAGACCATCGCGCAACCTATAGAGTTTCTAGCTGGGCCTATGACATAGATGATGATAGGTGCAGAATAGAAAACCAAGTCTTTGGGTTCCTCCATGACCTCGGAAAGCTTCATTGCTTGCTCGTACATTTCAGGTATAGTCTCCTTCAAGCCTTCGTAGAAATTTGACCGCAACGGTTCTATGGTCTGAAAGAGTTTTTGCTTGAACTCCGGATCCTCGACAACAACAAACCGCCAAGGCTGATAATCAATAATTTTCCTCTTCTTCCCTCCTTCTTCTACCTCCTTCGTATCTCCTGTTGAGGGTGCCAGATTGCCAGCCTCGATAATCGTATTGATGATGTCTTTCGGAATTGGTTTTTGCTCAAAGAGCCTGACCGACTGTCTCTTTTTCATGTTCGCAATTACAAGATTCATAATAAAACTCCCTATATAGATGTACCCACTTAGTCACTATTACTCTTTGTGAGCATTTTTTGTTTGTGTGTGTTTTTAGAGAGGGAGAGAGAGGTAAAATTTAACTTTTTTATCGTTTCCGCAGTTTTGTAAGTGTGAAATCCCCAATATCTGCTTCTTTTGGCGTTAGAATGGTGGTTTTATGGTTTGTTTGGTTCGCAGTCTTTGGAAAACGCTTCCTTTCACTAAGCATATCGTCGCATGTTTAGTATATCTTATGCAAGATCCCATACGATTCTTTCAGAAACACAAAAATAGAACTGAGTTCTAGTCATATGCGAGGACTACTGATAAATGGATAAAGAAGAAGTTATCAAATGGGTTCTCATTGCTTTGGTCTTAGGTATAGGTTTTGGAATCGTTCCTGTTGGAGTTTTCATATGGTTCGTTGAGAATGTTGCGACTCCATTATGAACAATGAAACAGATAGCATCTGTTTTCAGTTCACCGAATCCGTGGATATGGGTGTTTGGGTTATTGGCTATTCTCATAACTACGTTAGTAACGAAAGTCTTAGTTCAAACCATCTGGGAATGGTTCAAAGATCTGATAGGTATATATAGGAACATGCGCTTCTAGACGAGAATTAGCGAGCGCGCATAGGTTTTGTTGAAGCAGAAGAGAATCCTAACGTTCTTGCCTACTCATTCACAGAAGATTTTTGTTTGCCTGCTTTCTAATAATCAGCTCACTTGAATGTGTGTGTTGCCGATGAAGTCTCTATTGGTTTTGTTTTCATATCATCACAAGAATACTGAGAAGATCGCTAAGGTCTTCGCAAAAGTTTTGGATGCACAAATAAAGACGCCACAGCAAACTAGCCCAGAAGAGCTTCAACAATATGATTTAGTAGGCTTTGGCTCAGGGATATATGGTGCAAAACACCATAAATCTCTGCTTGACCTTGCTGATAAACTACCACAAGTCACCAACAAGGAAGCATTCATTTTCTCAACCAGTGCGTTGACAGGAGAAGAAAAAGTCGCCAAAGATCACTCGATGCTAAAGGAAAAACTGCAATCTAAAGGTTACATCATTGCTGACGAATTTCAATGTAAAGGTTTTAACACAAATAGTTTCATTAAATTTTTTGGGGGAATGAATAAGGGTAGACCTAATGCTGAAGACCTCAAACATGCGGAAGAGTTTGCTCAGAACCTGAAGCAGAACGGTACAAGAGAAGTGAAACTTGAACACGTGAATTTGTTATAGTCTATTATTCACACGAAGACAACAACAGTTAAATGAAAAAAAGAATTAGGGAGAGATGATGTTGCATGTCATTGGAAGAGAATAAGGCGATTGTTCGCAAATTTGTTGAAGTCGTTTTTAGCAAGCAAAACTGGGATCGGTTAGACGATATAGTGGCACCAGATTATGTTGACCCAGACTACCCTCAACTAGGAGGTCGAGAAGGTCTCAAACAAATGATGAACATGGCTTTCAAAGCCCTCCCCGATTGGCATGAAACGATTGAAGATATCAGTGCTGAAGGGGATAAGGTGTGGGTTCTTCTTGCTTGTTCGGGGACCCATACAGGCGAATTTATGGGAATAGCCCCTACGGGCAAGAAGGTAACAATTATGGCTGTTGACATCTATCGCATAGCTAATGGCAAAATTGTATGGTGTCGGCGCATCCCTACTCCCGATTTGGCTTTTTTCAAACAACTAGGAGTAGTCGAATACACCGAACAAGGAAAGAAACTCTTTCCAGAAGATGTTAAGTAACTGCCTTAGCCAACATTTCAGCGCGCGTATTCAACCAATATAAATGAGAAGTTGACAGATTATGTCTGAGAAGAAGGAACTTGTGGAAAAGGCAAGACGGTTAGGCAGAGAATATTTACGAAAATACGGAGGATGCGCCCCAGGCACGCTCCTAGCAGTAGCTGACACTCTTAACTTGGAAGTCAGTGATGAAGTGTTCAAGGCTATGACCGGGTTCTCAAGCTTTGCAGGAGTATGCGGAAATGTGTGTGGAGGGATAGCTGCGATGGGCTTAAGGTATGGGGTGGGGCTAGAGGATTTTGTGAAGAAACCAGAAATCGGTTTCTTATCTTTTGCGAAGATAATGACAACCGCGAAGGTGCTGAGAGAAAAGTTCATTGAAGAGTACGGCAGCTACTTGTGCGACGACATTCAAACGAAATTGTTCGGTAAGTGTGTAATGCCCACCTCTCCTGAGGAACTTAAGGCCTTCAGTAAGATGGATCCTGAGGAACTTGAGACCTTCTATGAAAAATGTTCTTCTGTCACGGAAAACGCTGCTGGATGGACGGTAGCTGCAATACTTGAAATGGACGAAAAATGATAGGTTTTCAGTGCTGGTATTGACTAGATAACGTATATGGCCACGTATTCCAAAATTCCTGGTTTACTTTTGAGGCAAATTATTATGAACCTTAAAAGTAATAACTGAAATGTGAAGTGAGAATTAATATCCAAGATTAGCAAGATTTTAGAGTCCTCAAGTAGTTCATTCCAAATAAGATAAAAGATGAGCTTCTTAGAGGTAGTATGGGGAAAGAAAGGAAGGGAAAAACCCAGAAAAGGAATCCCTAAAAGGGTAAAGAATGCTGTTTGGGATAAATACATCGGAATGGATAAGGCACTGGGCAAATGTTATGCTTGCAATCAGACAATTCACATTACTGATTTTGAAGTAGGTCATAACAAAGCTGTTTCTAAGGGTGGATCAGATCGTATTACTAATTTAAAACCGATTTGCAGAACCTGTAATCGCTATATGGGGACTTCGTCAATTGAAGCCTACAAACGGAAGTATTTTTCTTCAAGATCACAATGGAAAAGCAAAGGAAAGAAAAAGACAAGTGGAAAGGTCAGGTGTGGAGCTTGTGAACATCTATACAGAGATTTTGGTGTTGGACCTTACATGTGCAAAGGTCATGGTATTCTAAACAGTCAACGGATTAACAAGCCTAGAACATGGAGAAAATGCGACATTTTTTCTCCTACAACCAAAGCAAAGAGCAAGTATAGACGCAGAGGAAGAGGTTGGGAGTATCTAGGGAAATGAGGCAGTGCACTTCTTAGCGCAAAGATGGTAAATAGAACCTCTCAGACTCCTTTTCCTTTGCGCACGCAAGTCTACACGCGTGCATAACTACATATTTCGGCTTCATAAATCCTAAGTGAGAATGTTACCTCAAAGTTGAATGACTTGAGTTGAGACTTAAGGTCTGGGATATTAGAGAATATGCTCATTGTCCTAGGCGACTTTGGTTAAATAAGAAAACTCAGATAAAGGAGAATAGTGATTATTCAACTGGTAGGAAATATCATACTCTTTTGCGTACAATGTTGGATCTCCTATCTAGAGCTCTCAAAGCTGACTTGTCTGGAAGGGTAGTAGCTACGGAGGTTAGGCTTAGCAGAGAAATCGGAACAGAAATCTACCTATCTGGAAAAATAGACGTTTTAAGATGGACAAAAGAAGGCTATATAATTCAAGAGAACAAATCCTCCAATCCTCCTAAAGATCAAAGAGTACGTCACGCAGATCAATTACAGGTAGATGCCTACGCTTTCTTAATGGAAGGAGATGAACGATACAAAGATGTACCAATAAAGAGTGGAGTAATACTATACAACGATCTAAGACCTATAGAGATTAAGCCTGAACCAGCACACATCCCAAAGATACTAGAAAGAATGAAAGACACATTGAAGCTTGGTAGCTTGCCTGAGATTAGACCCAATACAAGGTGTCTTTACTGTTACTATTCTCCACTTTGTCAAGTCTTGCCAAGGGAAGGAGGTCTATCAGCTAGGCAGATACATGAATTGCCGCAGTCTCTGGAAACAAGGAGGCTTGAATCAGGCTTGACAGTCGAATCTATAAGAAATCCATAGCTTCATCACATTGACATTCGATGCGCGCGCATTCGCGGAAAAAAGGGAGAGGGTCATGGAGGTGATGGTGGCGGCTCAACCGCTGGGGGTTTCATTGAAAAGAAGGCAATCGCGATTAATAGGGAGGAGATCCAGGTCAGGAGGAATCCTATCAAGACTATTGTGAGAACTGCCCCAACCAGGTACAGCAGTCCTGCTGTGCCAAACAGGCCTACACCTGACTTTGATGCAAGCTTTATCAGTGATTTCCGATACAACCATGCTGCTAGAATCGCGAATACGAAGAGAACGATTATTGCAATGATGGCTCCTCCGATGAGAGTTAAGATAGAATCGAGAGCAGTTTCTGAGGTTACTAAGGTTGTCCATTCCGCTACATTGGTCCAATCTGTGATGCCTAGATCAGCGACAACGGTAAGAGCAGTTGCTATGAAAACCCCGGCAGCTAGAACGACACCTACAATGCATGTGATGAAACTGTAGAGGGCGTTGTTAAAGATGCCCGCATCCTTGTAATGGTCTGCAAAGCTTTTCAGCGCTATCAGAACCAATATGAAACCAACTAGAGAAGCAAGTCCACCGAGAGAGTGCCCAA
>Ga0224501_10003780_pt1 | contig 11933 bp, 10 predicted proteins | sample SF_Oct11_sed_USG_4_FD_169105 | JGI IMG/M metagenome (GOLD analysis project Ga0224501, IMG submission 169105) | Sediment microbial communities from San Francisco Bay, California, United States - SF_Oct11_sed_USGS_8_1 | ecosystem: Environmental > Aquatic > Marine > Sediment | place: USA... | reverse complement strand
ACAGGGTATAGAGCCGGGTAAGGTGTACACGCCGTATTACGGGACGAGGAAGGGAGCGGTGTGGCTGCCACAGGGTATAGAGCCGGGTAAGGTGTACACACCATATTACGCACATACAACACATACACACGCACAGCTACCTGGCCGACTAGACTGAACCGTACACCTATAGCCATATCGCCAGGCTATCCCTCTCAATATCTATTCCATAAGAGTGATTATTCTAGTTTATGAATTGTCTATACAGACGCAAATAGATTTTTGGGGAAAAAAGTTGTTTATTGTTCCTTATAAAAAGGCTGTTTAGGTCAATCAACTTCTCTAGAATAGCCTGTTAGAATTTCCGAATTACACACTGAATTATCGGATCAACTACACCCAACAGAGTTATCCTTCGAGGCACTGCCACAGTGGCCAATTTTCCGACCGGCTGAATTCTTGAAAGCCCCGAGTATTAGCCGACCCCTGCAATCCCAGTAGACCCTGGATGAGCTAGAAACTTCTATCTTACAGAAGTTCTGTTAAACAAGTAAACCCACATCGCTGTTAGGTAGAGTACATTCACTCTCTATCAGTAATCCAGAGTGAATTCTTTCAGATGACACAGCTCAGTTACCCAATAAGGAGGAGATAACACCGAATAAAGAGACAGGAATAGAAGATAAGTTATCCCCCCTGGGCAGGTCCGCTGGCAGAAGGCAGAGTAGTGTGATAGCTAACAGACGTCTCTCACAGGATATGACTCTGTTTGGAGACGTGCCGTGGTCTGATATCACTAGACCCAGACGATTCTCCTCTGCCGTGTGAACGGTTTGTTTTGCTGTGTGATTAAACAAACACTGATATTTATTACATCACATGTGTATAGGCATATCATGGTTTGGCAGCTGGCGGTAGTAATAAAACAATTCTAGTGAAACTCCACTCCACTGAAACTATTCACTCTTCTCATCCTCCTCCATCTTGGCACCAAAGACTTTTCGTCTCGCTGAGTCAAACACAGAGACTTTGGTTCGCCAGTAGAAGACGTACATTCTGGTCCAAACGGATTCGAGACTATCAAACGCCGGTCTAACATCCAGGTCACTGAATCTCATTGTCTTATTATCCACATCACCGCCGTCATAGTAATCGATAATATACCTGACCTCCTTTCCACCCCGGTCTACTATCCAATCATGACGGTCAAACGGTAACTCGTGTCTACAATATCAACCGGTGACTCATCACACAAAGTGTCACAAACCTGTGATTGTAACAAAGTGTCACAAATCTGTGGCTGAAACAAGGTGTCACAAACTTGTGACTGTCTCATACTGTTAGTGTGTACCGTCACTTGAAGAATAATAGTGAGGGTTGTTAGGACTAGTGAGGAGATTTACTGACCCGAGAATCCAGTGTTTAAATCGGGCTCTGGGTGAGTACTCCGTGGCTTTACCACCGAATCTCTTCAGTTTAGGGAATGGACTTCCTTCTCTGTAACGGGAGGTAATATTTATGCCGAGTATGGATCAGCATCGGGGTCAGGATAGGACAGATGATAAAGCCTGGGACTGCACTCTACGGGTTTAGAATTCCATTTCTACTGCTGGTTGAGTCTCGGTACAATCCTTTAACATTCTTCTTACATCAATTAATTCACAGGGTTTCGGATTGCTGTGCTAACAGATCCCAACCAGAGATAAAGGGTCTTTGCTGAGAACTCAGCTCTCCTTTCTCGTGATGAACAGCTCAGTTCCTGATGGATGATACTCAGGTTAACTGATCCCCAACCCTCAAGAGTACGGCAATGGGATATCACTACATGCAGCACCATCCCACAGCATCACAGGCGGTGGGCATCATGGCGATGAGGTGCCATGAGAATTGAGCCTGCTGCAGTTTACCGCGTTAAGAATGTAGTACTTACTTGGCGTGGATGACCTCCCATTTGAGAATTTCCTGCCAGGCTTGTTCGTTGTTAGCGTTGTGAATCTTTATAATGTTAGTCATGTCTGGTTTCTCAATATCACCTTCCTTCCATCGCCATCCTGGTAAAACATAACCGCCCTCCGCTGAAAAACTCGCCCTCTACTGAAAACTCGCCTTCTACTGAGAAAATCGCCTTCCGCTGAATCACTATTATATACTGTACATGATTAAACTGTCCCTTACTAAATACAGGGCACGATTACACTGCCCCTTACCAAAGGCTGGACACGATTACAATGTCCCTTATCAAAGGCTGGACACAATTACAATGTCCCTTATCGAAGGCTGGACATGATTACAATGTCCCTTACTGACAACTGGACACGATTACAAAGTCCCTTACTGACGACTGGACACGATTACACTGCCGCTTACTACAGGCTGGACACGATTACACTGCCCCTTACTAAAGGCTGGACACGATTAAACTGTCCGTTACTGAAAACTGGACACGATTACAAAGTCCCTTACTGACGACTGGACACGATTACACTGCCCCTTACTAAAGGCTGGACACGATTACACTGCTCCTTACTAAAGGCTGGACACGATTAAACTGTCCCTTACTGACAACTGGACACTATTACAAAGTCTCTTACTGACGACTGGACATGATTACACTGCCCCTTACTAAAGGCTGGACATGATTACACTGCCCCTTACTAAAGGCTGGACACGATTAAACTGTCCCTTGTCGAAGGCCGGATACGACTACCATATTCTTTACTGACAGCTGGACACGATTATACCGTCTCTTACTGACGGCACAGCATGATTGGTTAGCCTAAGTGAGACGTTACAGTGACTGAGTCCTTTAAAGAGAGATCAGTGGTATGAAGGGTTCATTGGAGATGTTGGTCTCATCCTCAGGTTTACTCAGACTAAGCACAGCCCCACAGTTACAGCGAGGAATATGGTAAAAAAAACCTCTAGACTACCTTTTCTCAGCATGGCGTTCCAGAACATTTGCTCAGACGGGTATGTCCATGTTTGCCCCTCTGTGTTAGCATTGGGGATATTGGACGGCTCTCTATCCACAGACAGAGGGAACGGCTGATCCGGGGACGGTCTCTGGTTCGGGGGAGGCATCTAAAACGGGTAAAACTCTCACTGATCCAGACAATGGGTAAAACTCTCACTGATCCAGACAGCAAACCCCAAACACCCCCCCCCAACCCTTTGTGTATATACAATGAAAACAGTGAAAACTTGCTTAACTCAAACGAAGTTTCATGGTCCCTGCCTGAGTAATGATAATTTGCTGGGCATATCTCGAAATTTTAGTCATAAATCGAACTGAGAAACTGTGGTTCGTGCAACCAAATTACCTTTTCTACGGCTGGACGTGTTTATAGTCTTGTGTAACAGGCTTAAGTCCCTTTTTTCTTTTTAAATGAGAAGAAAATGGACTCACTATGGTGGCCATGTGGCTAAAGCAAAGGGAGAGCAAAATTCATAACTCAAACTTTTCATAACTCACACTTTTTTGTGGTCCCCTGCAGTTCAAGTTATCCAAGTTTCACTGTATTTGCCTGCAGATGTCGCAATACAAGTTCGGACTTTTAGTAGGATAACAGTACAGGAGAACATATTATTGATATAGAGATATCATGACCCGTAGTACTTACCATGTTAGTCGGATCTATGTAGTCAGCATGATTCTCAGCGTGCATCGGGCATCCGCTGGCGTAGTCAATCTGAGTCTTCTTCAGTGCCTCTTTCTGCACGGCCAGTGCCTTGTGATCCATAGGACAGCCAGCAGCGGATGGAGTGGGATGATCACCACCCGCGTCCCCAACTGCCATCCTCTTACTGTGATCAATCGGGCAGGCTGCCGGCGGGATAGGCTCGAGCATCCTCACGGTGTCACTCGCCGCACGAGTAGACTGCTCAGCTCCCATTCTGACTCTGAAATCTGACAGGGACAAGTTGGCAGTACAACTAAATTCTAAAAACTTAGAAACCATTCTACTTCTAGGTCATCGTAACACTAACCTAAGTACTAGTTTAAGTACTAACACTAACAGTAACACTAACAAGTAAGTGGGAACACTAACAGTAGTAACACAGTAAGTTTTAGTTTTACTCTTACTCTTACTAAGAGTAAGACTAACGAGTAACTCAACTGAGACTGACTCTGAGACTCTCACTCTCAGTGAGAGTAAAACTCGGTTTTAGTAAAAGTAAAACTAAAAGTAAAATGTTTGGTTTCAACTCAGGACTGAATATATTGCCAAATCATTGACGTGAGACTAGTTTCAACCCGTCCCAATACATGCGTGTTTCGAGGTTCGCCATAATGCGCCAGTACTAGAGGGTCTCCATGAATACTCATAGCGCTTTTGACTTTTCGACAAGATTCTTACTTAATTCGCCAACACCGGCTAGAAAACGCCGCTACCGGATCCTGCAATGATGAATACTTGACTCGCTAGTCCGAATCCCGCACATGCTCTGAGACCCTCCACTATTGGCTCGCTTAGTCCCATTCGCTGTTGATTGGTTGGATGTTGCTAGGTAGCAGTACAAGGTTGTTCATTTCCTTCCAGTTTTGCTCAACTGCTGACGCCGGAATGGCATCGCGCGAGAAAAAGGTGAAGAGCTCCAAAGGAGAGGACAAGAAGACCTCTAAGAAGGGAGACGAGATCACAATAGTTGTCGATGGGGAACAGGAAACTCCTGGCGGTTCTCCAACGAAAGATCTAACTAGCGAGACAGCCGTGGAAAATGACCAGCCCTCACCGAATGCACACGAGCCAGCCCTTGAGCCAGAACCGGAAATCTGCCCATCCGATGCGACTAGGTTAACTGAAATCATTGTGAAAAGGTATGATGATCACCGCGGGTGAAGCAGTAGTGGTACGGGTATACTTAGTTTCTCACTACTCTGACTTTCAGTGTCGGCGTGTTAATAAAGTAACGCATCCTAGACGTAAGATATCCGCTTAGGCAATTTCTGCACTACTCTGCCGACGTTCAGAACAAATAACTAGTCTGTTTTTATGATGGCATAAGAAGGCTGAAATTTTGAATTTCATTTACAGATATGAAGGCGAATATAACCGGGGGCAGTACGAAGGGTTTGGGGAATGTTGGTTTGACGGTGGCGGCCATTATAAGGGCATGTTTAGCCAAGGTATGATGCATGGTGAAGGTGTCTTCACTTGGAAGAATGGCTTAATATACGAAGGGGAACTCCTGCATAACGCTATCACTGGGAAGGGTATGTATACCTGGCCAGATGGCAGTACATACGATGGGGAGGTACAGAATGGTTTAAGGCATGGCTTTGGAACTTTCAACGATAAGGAAGGAAAAAAGAGCTATACCGGAGAATGGACGCACGGAAGGAGGAACGGCAAGGTGAGTTCGGGAGGTGACTCCAACAAACTACGATCCAAGGCATGCCTAAGGACTGAATTAGCAATTACATTGAGTTGATAGATGTGATAAGAGTATTGCGTATTCTACCGTTTATGGATTGAGATTCCCAATGAACAAATAATCACTTTCTATTACCACTCAGTGATAATGTGTTAGTTTAGGATTAACTGAGTGCATGAGTGTAACTTCTGCTCAGGTGGGGGAATATACGAGGCTTTTGTTGTGTGCTGGATTAAAGAGAAATCATTGCCAAGGTAGGGCTAAGTAGTAAGCCATGGGCTTATGAGTTTAGGGACATTAAATAGGCTGCCGCAGAATTTCTCCCAGTCACAGTATGGAGTTAATAGTAGATGAAATCCCCATCATTCACTTCTATAGGGAAGGATGAACTATGAGCCAACTAAGGAGTCATTTTATGATGGTGAGTGGGTGCAGAATATTCGTCACGGACACGGAACTCGCCAATATCCTTCTGGAAATGTCTACAAGGGAATGTGGTTTAACAATGCTCGGCATGGTGAAGGCACTATGAAATGGGTTGACTCCAACCAGATGTATATAGGTCAGTAATAAAAAGAACCAATCAGCTACTGAAGTTATCAGTAGGTAAATCCCTGTATTTTCAGCTCAGTGATTCATCTAATGAGTGAAGATGTAATAGTTTAGACTCTTCCAACAGCCGTCAGTAGTAATGCAGAAGATTGTCCTCCTCAAAAGAGATAATTAAGGAACTCTGTGCTCCCACCTGTGCTCATGTCTGCTCCCACCTGCGCTCCTCTCTGCTCCCACCTGCGGGCCTCTCTGCTCCCACCTGTGCGGCTGTATGCTCCCACCTGTGCGGCTGTATGCTCCCACCTGCGCTCCTCTCTGCTCCCACCTGTGGGCCTCTCTGCTCCCTCCTGCAGGCCTCTCTCCTCCCACCTGCGTGCCTCTCTGCTCCCACCTGCGCGCCTCCCTGCTCCCACCTGTGCGGCTGTGTGCTCCCACATGCGCTCCTGACTGCTCCCACCTGCGCTCCTCTCTGCTCCCACCACCATCTCCTTCTGGCCCCACCTGCGCGCGGATTATCCATATTTACTCTAGGAATGAGTGAGCATCCTTTATTAACGGCCTGTCCTTTCACTCCGCAGGCCAGTGGGAAGACGGTATTCAGCATGGTCTCGGTCAGCACGTCTGGTTCGTCAGACGAGTGGCGGGCTCGCAGTATGCTCTGAGAAATACTTATAATGGAGAGTTTGTGAAGGGCATCCGTCATGGTTACGGAACGTTTTACTATGCGAATGGTGCCAAATACGAAGGCTACTGGTACAACAATATGAAACACGGAAAGGTATGCTTGTATAAAAAATAATGTAAATCATTTTAAATAAGCTGGGGATTTAGGGCAGTCATTTGGTGTTTTACTCAGCTATTAGGCGCTTTCGCGAGCACACAAACACATGATCGCGGTGAGGAATCGCAGTTGAGTCGTGAATGGATTTGATTGGATCAGAGTTGTCCTCTCTTAACTTTAACTGGCCGGTTAGAGCCGAACAATTGTTTGTGATTCATTATCCCAACATCGTAATCAAGTCTCTTTGCTATAACCTATATACATTTGCCTAAACTGCCACCCTAACGCCTACTTTCAGTCGCGGAATTCCGTTCACGGGATTTTGGTCGCAGACCACGACCGAAAGTGAAAGATGTTTTTAAATCGCGCTTTTCGTTCGCACCCTTGACTTTTAGCAGATTTCGCGACCGAAAAAAAAGAGCACACGAATGCACCTATCAGTGTTTAATCTAATCTAATCACCGCACACTCTTATGTAGATTCTTACTTTAGGCAGACACCCATAACCAAGGGCTGGTTATCATTGCATTACTTGCTGAGATCCTCATATTGATTGTTGGAGTTGTCCTCCCTTTACAGCGAAGGGTGGACAACTCTTCAGTGGTGTGTATGAGCATGGGGCCTAAAAGAATGCAAGATAATTATTATTATTATAATATTATTATTATAATTATTATGATTCATGAATCCATATCAATATGGTTTCATATCATAAGAAACTATCACAGACATTTTAGCTGCTCTGAGCCGTATCACACTCTATTATCATTTGACACATATTTCTTTTTTAAATAGTTACACTTGACTTATATAATTATTCTGAATTAGTCATGATAGCTCAGTGGGATAGCTCACTGTTTGTCCTTCCAGTAGCCCGGGTCATGATAGCTCAATGGGATAGCTCACTGTCTGTCCTCCCTGTGGCCCGGGTTCAACTCCCGACCATGGCAGAGTATTTCAAGGGGTTTTTCCCTGGCTGATCACATGTGCTGCCTTGTACACGGTTCAGTATCACTCTATTTTCAGGGAAGATTCACCTTTAAGAATGGCAGATATTATGAAGGAATGTTTGAATTTGATCATATTAAGGAGTATCCTGACTTTAACATGGACGGTAATAACACACCTGACCTGGGAGAGATTCGAACTCGTACGCCTCTTCCTATGGGTGAGTGTAACTTATAACAATCCACGCATTTACAATGGCTGTCTGGTATCTAAAGAGAGTATATGGCTATATATTTGATGTATGGCAAAGCTGCTGAGTTAGATACTTGTTTTCACCAGTTACGGCTTAGCACGGAGCACCAGTTACGGCTTAGCACGGAGCACCACACGCGGGTTAGTATCAATGCTCCAGGTTGGAGGTCAGTCAACCTGAGTTAGTTTACACATCATCCACCCTGGTCTTCCTGAGAGGTGGATCTTTAACAGCCGTGGTGTGAACCTGACCCTAAATATCCACTGGTTTGAACCTCCATGTCTCTACCATGGTGTTCTGAACTCACACTGCTTGTTGGTTCGGAACACCTAGCTCATCGGCAGTGAGACTCGAACCCGCAAATGTTAGATTGCAAATCTACGCCTCTACCAACTGAGTTATCCCGGCCTCATATATAAGGGCTGACTGGTATCTATATAGGCAGTAATATAGGGACTGGAGTAAAGTAGCTTTTATAGATAAAATGTTATCAGCGTACGTGGGTTTGAGTGGAACTTTTGGTTTTTATCCCTGGGGTTACAAAAGGAAGTCATGGGATGACAGGCAAGTTTTTGGCCATTTTATTGAAGCTCCTTCAGGATGCCATAGTTTAGCTTCTAGCCAGCCGGCTAGATGAGCATGGTAGAAATATGTGAAGGTCTACCTGTTCCCCTGAATTGAATCACCAATTACCTATCATTCCTTAGTGGGACAGTCCGGTGTCATTAGAGGTTTGTCCTGTATTGAGAATATGTCACTTTTGTGTTGCATTTTGTAGATAATATGTCAGTGCACAGCAATCTCTCTGCTAACACAATGGGTCCCGGTTTTCAGTTAGACCTGAGCTCTCTTGTGAGAGGAGGGGATTTCACACCAAGTGAGGAGGATAATCGTCGCGTTGTGAACGTCGTCAGGAGGCATATGTCTGCTGTGAAGAAGGTCAGGGTCATTCTGTCATCTTGCCATGGTGGGAGAAACTAGCCCTAACCCCAACAGACAACTCAAAACTAGAGTCTCCATGTGTTCCAATCTTAGAGAATTCTCAGATGTACTAATCCAGCTGACTCATCACTGAACCGAGGCGCCCATTAGTGCGCTTATTGCTAATGAATAACAAGCTGGGCTTATAAAGGTTCCTTCAAACTAGCTCTACTTAGTAGATATGGACCTCATTCTCATACCAATATATGGGAGTGATATCAAGAACTAGTTGTTCTGAACCCATCATGTTGGCCAGTCTACCCCTGGCTAAGGGACCTACTATAACATGTACTCCCCATTGTAGTCTACTGAGCTCATACTGCCAAGTGACTGCATGCTGGCCTCACCACTGATATAAATATTCTCTCCCTGTAGGTGTATGACTTCTACAGTAGTCTTGGGTATTATGACTCATCAGATAATACATTCATATTGAGTCATATTCAGTTTTGGAGGATGCTCTCTGACTGCAAGCTACATCATCAGCATCTCACACTTATAGACATGGACAGACTGCTCAGTAAGTATTATTTAGATAATGGCAACACAGCAGAATACCGGCAGCATATAGCGGGAGCCCGGCAGTACAGCGGGAGCCCGGCAGTACAGTGGGATTCCGGCAGTATAGTGGGAGCCCGGCATTACAGTCGGATCCCGGCAGTATAGCAGGATTTCGGCAGTACAGCGGGACTCCAGTAGCACAGCGGGATTTCGACAGTAGAGTGGGATTCCGACAGTACAGCGGGATTCCGGTAGCACAGCGGGAGCCCAGCAGGTACAGTGGGAGCCTGGCAGGTACAGGGAAAGCCCTCTAGAATTACTCCTGTGAAATGACTCGCAATGTTCTTATTGTAGCATTTGAGTCGGGAAACCAGCAGAATCCACATGACAGAATTCTGTTCCGAGAGTTTATCAACCACCTCATCACTCTGGCTGTCCATCTCTTCGCTAACGAGTTCAGGTGGGTTACTTGAGGGAACAGAGCCCTGTAGGGCTCTACTGGGCTGTCACGAATGTGAATGTTGAATGTATCAACCGGATACAGAATGCGGAACAAACACTGCATGGCTGTCTCAGTTCATGCAGTGTAGATGGAGTGCAGAAACAGAAATAGGATATCTTAACAGATTTACTGCTCTTCACAGTGGCGAATAAGAAAGCTGATAGTCGCCATGGTACATGAACTTCCTGTTTTTATAAGGGGCTTAGTCCCCGTTATGACTCCTAGTTACTAGTACTTCTTCATATTACTTATAGCGAAGATGGTGTGGTATCATTCGCCACGTGCGTTAACAAGCTCATCTCGGATCACATTCTCAAATATGGCTGCAAAGTTCAAGGTCATTTCTATCATGAGACGCGGCGAGCGGCGCATGCCTTGGAGTATGTGGATGATGCCTATCAGGTGTACAAATCTGCTTGTAAACCAAATAAGGTACGAGTATCAGTCATCCCGGTGCGGGACATAACCCCAACTGACAGAGAACGTGTGTGTGCAGGCGTGCGTGCGTGCAGGCGTGCGTGCGTGTGTTAGTACAGCGTGTGTGCGAGGATTTCGTGCAGGGATTTCGTGCGAGGATTCCGTGCGGGATTCCTCTGCGGGGATTCTGTGCGAAGATTTTGTGCAGCGATTCCAGGCAGGGATTCCGTGCGAGGATTCTGGGATGGAACCCGGATCAGAAATGTCTCCTCTACTCAAACTTCTTAATTCCTCTTGTTTCTCTTTTTTTTTCACTCAAGTCGTGGGGGTCGACATTTATGACCTCCTTTCTCTACTTTCTCCTGTCTCTTGGGTCAGTGACCTCCGGCTTCTTCTCCTTCATACCTTCAGTGACACAATCTGACCGGCATCCTTTTGGTCTGTCTCTGGCTCTCACCCTCTACTCACACTCTAAGTGCTATAACCTCTCGTCTGGCCAGTACTGTATCAGATTTATTTAAAAGGGTTATGACACAGTCATTGGTAGATGCACTTTCGGAGTTGTGTTCCCCATTCTTAAATGGAGGCAACTCCGCATTCATTGCAGCGGTAGCGAGTGGTCTTTTTTCACAAAAGGAATATCGGTCACTGGAATGCCTAAATGGCCCAAATAGAAATAAAATGGAAGTAACGTAAAGATCTTTACTCCCTCATAACATCAAGTAGAACTCAAAATTGAACGTAAAACTGCACAACACTGAAGTTAAAAGAAGTGTTTCGCCGGTTTTCCCTTGCCCTAAATGGAGACCGTTGCATTCGGGCCTCTATCATTAGTCAATAATGGCACTAACGCTCGCTGACAGAGGTAAAGAACTGCACTCTGAAACCTTATTTCTGTTTTTGCTGAACATTTGCTCTATATGGACTTGTGTAACTACAAGTCTAGTGTGCACCTGCAAACACCAACAGCTCTGTGTTATTTTTTCTATCTCAAGGCCAATTCTGTTGCGTCGACGTTCCAAAATGTGCATCGCTGAGGCTCTAGGTATGCACATTGGATAGGGCTATATCTAAGTTTCCATTCGAGCTGGGTATTGGGCCCATTTGTTCATGGTAGGCTTCAGAATCTGAAAACAAGTGAAGACATAACCCCTTTAAATACTCTACGCTGATTGGATATACGGTAATGTGACAAGAACTGTGATTGGGTGATATACTCTTCTGTTTCTAGAAGAATCCGGCTGTCTCTGGTATGAAAATGAGGGACTTCCTGTTCTTAATGCGAGACTTACGATTGATTAACAAGGACATGAATGCTAAGAAAGTCGTACAGACTCTCGTTAAGGATAATCCTAATGCAACTGATGACCAGGATGGCTATAACCTAGAGCTGGAGGTAGGCAATGATACCACCCCTCCCCTAACCTGGGTTTAAACCAAGAGCTGGAGGTAGGTAATGATACCACCCCTCCCCTAGCCTGAATTTAAATCTAGAGCCGGAGGTAAGGAATGATACCACCCCTCCCCTAACCTGGATTTAAACCTAGAGCTGGAGGTAGGCAATGATACCACCCCTCCCCTAGCCTGAATTTAAATCTAGAGCCGGAGGTAAGGAATGATACCACCCCTCCCCTAACCTTGGT
>Ga0224501_10003778_pt1 | contig 11939 bp, 17 predicted proteins | sample SF_Oct11_sed_USG_4_FD_169105 | JGI IMG/M metagenome (GOLD analysis project Ga0224501, IMG submission 169105) | Sediment microbial communities from San Francisco Bay, California, United States - SF_Oct11_sed_USGS_8_1 | ecosystem: Environmental > Aquatic > Marine > Sediment | place: USA... | reverse complement strand
ATTCATTCCCCGTGCCGGTCAAAACCCACGAGCGGCTGAACAGCCTGGTGGTGGATGCCGATGTCACCGGCTTTTTGAAAAAGATCAATGTGGTCACCGGCCTCAAGGAAACCGAGGGCAAACTGCTGTATAGCGACATGGACGAGCGGGTGCTCAAGCGCACCAACCCGCCCACCAACGCCCGCGAGCCCTCGATTGCCGCCAGCCAGAGCAACCGCACCTACAAGCTGCTCAGCACCGAGGCGGATATCCTGTTCTCCTGGGAGAAGCTCAACGCCTATGCGCGCTTTGCCAACTTCAGGGAGCGCCTGCTGGCCGACAAGGCCCTGCGCATCGCCAACGACCGGCTGTTCCTGGGGTGGAACGGTACCGACGATTCCCAGGCCTATGTGCAGACCGCTGCCATCACCACCCTGAACAAGGGCTGGATTCAGCGCCTACGCGATGAAAAAGCCGCCAACGTGATCTCGGAGATCGTGGCCGGTTCTGGCAAAATATTTGTGGATTCCCAGAACAAAGAGGTAGCCCTGAATACCGGCGAGGCCATCACCGATGAGGGCGGTGGCACGGTGGGCATACCCGCCACGGCTCACGGCTTCAAATCCGGCGCGCAGATCGTGGTGTCCGGCCAGGGCGTCAACTATGATGGCACCCACCTGGTGCTGGCCGCCTCCACCGCGAACAAGATCCACATCACCAAGGCCCACACCGTGGAAAATGTCGCCGGTGGAGCCAAGGCCACCCAGGCCCCCGACTACAAGAACATGGACGAGCTGATGGTGGACCTGGTGGCGTCCATCCCGGTGCAGAAGCGCTCCGGCCTCACCGCAATGATGGCTGACGACCTGCGCGCCACCGAGCGGGGCATCCTGTACAACCAGCATGCCGCCCAGCCCACCGAGAAGGTGGCCCTGGAGCGGGCCTTCGCCGAGCTGGCCGGACACCCGGTGGAAACCCCGGCCTTCATCCCCACCCGCACCCTGGTGGCCACCAAGCACCGCAACCTGTCCATCTACGTCCACGAAAACCTCAACCGCAAGCTTGAAAACAAGCACGAGTGGAAGGGTCTGGTGGACTGGAACGAGTGGTCGGAAGGCTACTTTGTGGAGGACCTGGAGTCCATGATCATGGCGGAGAACATCTACCGCATCAATGATTGATGCCAGCTGACCGGGGGCGATGATGTGCGCCCCCGCCATTTTCCATAACTTCTGAATGGTTGAGACGTGAGCAAAATCCGAGAAGTCCAGCAGCGCATCGAGGAGCAGTTCGCAGCCTCCCGTGCCCTGGAGGATAAAAAGAGGCATGGGCGGACCAGCCCAGCCACCGTGCCGGTGAGCAAACTCCAGCAGGTCCGCCTGCGCAATGAAGCCCGCGAAGAGGCCTCCCGAGCGCCCACCGAGCCGCCGCCCCCTGTGCTGGGTAAAATCGGAGCCATCAAGGCAGCCGCCGAATCCGGCGGATACTTCGAGGCCGAGCGCCTGGCGCTTAAAGGGCTGACCCTGGAGGCCAAGCGCGAGGGCAAGCTTAAGCTGCTGGTAAAATACCGGCCCCACGTTGAATCCTTCTTCGCCTCGGCAAACCGCACCGTGGCCGACCCCATTGTGCCCTGGTACGTCATCTGGCTGTGGGACGCGGGCGACATCGAGGCCTTCATCTCGCTGTCCCGCCAAGCAGAAGCCCTGGGCCAGCATTCGCCCATCGCCACCCCCATCAATGAGTTCCGCTGGCGCAAGATCAGCGAGTGGGCCTGGGAGGAGATCAAGAACAAGCGCAGCCCCATGCCCTACCTGGAGGATGTCTTCAGCGAAGCCGATGACATGCCGGAGTCCCTGTCCGGATTCTTCCACAAACTCATGGGTGAGCATGCCGTCAACCTGGCCGATGCGGCCGGAGAGCGGGGCGATGAGGAACAGCGCCAGGACTGCCTGAGCACCGCCGAATCTTTCTTCGAAAGCGCACAGGAAATCCGGGGCGAGAAATCCGGTGTCAAGACCATCCTGGCCAAGGTGAAAAAATGGATCACCGGCGGCACAGAAAAAACCGGCGAAAACGCATCCCCCACCGTCGCCGGGAGCCAGGCAGACTCCGGTGAGTCCGCAACAATGGACAACACCCAGGAGGCCGCGCCCGGCTCCCCCGGCGGTTCCAATGATGAGGAGTCGGTGGGTAAAAACATCGATTCCGAGGTGGTACCGATATGAGCCTGAAGGTGATGAAAAAACAACTTGAGCGAGAGGCGGAATTCATCCGCGCCCGGGGGACGGACATGACCCGGGCCGAAGCCGAGGCCCAGCGTCTGATGATCCGCCGCAAGACCGAGGCATGGACAGCCGCCGGCGGCAAGCCCGAGGACAATCCCCTGGCAGGGGTGCTGGAAGAAAAGCCGGCCAGGTCGAAAAAGAAACAGGATAGCTGATGCTGGACGCTACCAATCCCGAGCAGGTCACCAAGACCATCAACAATCCGGACGCCTGGTTCGGGGTGGCCGTGAAGATCGAGGACTGGCAGGAACTGCGGCGCATCCCCGGTGATGCGCCCAGCACCCTGGAAGAACAGCTCACCCTGGCCCTGCTGGATGTGAACCTGGCCCTGGCAGATTGGAAGGCCGATCAGGAAGTCGCAGGCGTGTCCGGGTTCCCTGCGGAGAAAACCGGCTACTACAGCGCCGCCGTGTACGACATGGCCACCGCGCGCCTGCTGCCGATCCTGCCCACGCTGATCAAGGGCGAGACCGCCCGCGGAGCGCTGGATGGATTGAACCAGACCCCGGAGGACTGGGAGCGTAGCGCCATGAACAACATCGCCCGCATCAAGGGCGGCAAGCCGGGCCGCTGCAGGGCCGCATTAATCTGAGAGCGCGATGGAAAAGCTCAAAGCCGTGGCCACCATGCTCAAGGCCCGCGCCATGCCCGAGCAGGTGGATGCCGAGATCACTGAGGCCTCCAGCCTGAGCAGTTTTTCCGAGGCCGAAGGTGGGCTGCTGGCCGCGCGCCTGGAATACACTGGCGAGGTGCAGCTCTGGAGCGCCGGCGGCGAGCTGACCGACCTGGTGGCCGCGCTCACAGCGTGGCTGGACGCCAATGCGGGCCGGCATGACAGATTCGACGGACTCACCGGCGCGCCGGTGGGCAAAGGGCGATCGGACGTGGTGCTGACCTTCCGTTTCAGCGAGGAGATCACCTACGTCGAGGATGCAGCCTACACCGGCGTGGATAGGCTGGAGTGGGGCGGACGGGTTTGGAAGAGGGCAGCGCCAGCGCCTGGAGTCATTCAGGGCGACGAGGTTGCCGTGACGCCACAGCCGGAGTGACGCCATGCAGGTACGGCTTGAATTGAAGGGCCACCTGACGCTGGCCCAGCAGCTGCGCTACATGCGGCTGGACAAACGGGAGAAAGCCCGCATCCACCGCAAAATCGGCGCGGTGGTGGCCGACAACATGAAGCGCAAGGTCTCCTGGTTTTACCGGCAGGAGTACCCCGATGACGTGGCAGAGCGCCGTCGCCTGACCAAAAAGGTCCGCGCCGCAGTGGGCCGCAGGGCCAGTGCCAGGGGAGTGACTATATTTGACCGGGAGGAGGCCCGTGCCATTCAGCACGACCGGCGCAAGGGAGATGCCCCCACGGATAAGCAGATTGAGATTTTGCGCGGTGAGGTGGGCTTCAGGCTTTCTGCTGAGTACATCAGAGCCCGCTTCACCTGGGGGCTGGCCGGAGCGATCATCCGCCGCCACAGGGATGGATTCAGCGGCCAGAAGATGAAAAACACGTTCCGGGGCGGCAAGGTCACATCCCGCAGGATGAAGGAACATGACAAGTCCCTTGCGCGGAAAGAACAAAACGGATCGCGCTACTACCTGTTGACGGACCTGATGGAGGACTACATGGACGAGATCATCACCATGAGCCGCATCGGGAAAATCATTGCCGACGAGTTGAAACCTTCACGGTGACGGAGATGCAAACGGTGGAGCCGAACAATATCGATCTAGGATCGCTGGGCGGCGCATTCAGCGGCGGAACCGCACTTGGCGCGCTGGTCGGATCATGGCTGACCAAAATATACATGCGCGGCTATGCCCAGGGCCGGCAGGACAACGTGGTGGCCCAACATGGCGAAACCCTGAAGAAGATCGAGACCGACCTGCAGGACCTGCGGGGCCGTCATGAGTCACTGAAGTCCACCTTGATGAACTGGACCAAATAGGAGCGAATATGCTGCCCAAAGTAAACGTATCCGCCGGCACGTCCGGCCCGCCAACCCCCGCCGCGGTGGAGGGCAACTACCTGTTTATCGGTGAAGCCGCCTCCGGATCCGGAGCGCTTAAGGCCATTGGCCCCAGCAGCGATCTGGCATCGCTGTTCACCTCCGGCCCGCTGGTGGATGAGCTCACCGCGTTCATCGCCACCGCCGGAAGCGGTTGGACGGGCAGCGCCTGGGGTTATGACAACGCAACCGCCTGGGCGGATATCCTGGTGGCGTTGGAAAGCGCCCTGGAAGCCCTGAGTGTACCTCCGGAAATCATCGTGCTGTGCGAACCGATCGATGCCGGTGCCAAGCTCACCGAACTGCAAACCAAGGCGGGAACGTGGCTGAACATCCACAAGCGCACTGCGATCCTGACGCGCTTTAGGGCCATAGACAACACGCCCGTAACCGGCGATGCGGACTGGAGCGAGTACACCACCGCCTTTGATGCAGTGACAACCGGCGTGGCCGCAGGCCGGGTGGCCATCATCCCCACCCTGTTCACAAAAGACCTGGGCGCAATCGCTGGGGCCGTCGCCCGCAAGAAAACCTACGAGTCGCCGATCTGCCCGGAACTGGGCGCGCTGTCCGGATTGGGCGACCTGCCTTCGGACGCCACCGGAGCGCCGCTTGACCTGGCTGTGCTGGAAACACTGTCGGCTTCCAAGGCCTCGGTGGTCATGTGGCACGAGGGGCTTTCAGGCTACTACCCAGCCCAGGTGTTCCCCCTGGCCGGCGCCGGAGATCCGGAACGCATCGAGCGCCTGCAGCTCTCCGATTACCTGGCCCGGCGGGTCCGCTTGCGCGGAGTGATGCGCCTGGGTAAGGGCGTGGTGGATTCCCCCGCAGGCAAGGCCGCCTATATCCAGTACATCTCGCAGCCGGTGCGTCAGGCAGCCGGTTTTGAGCCTCCCTGGATACAGCCGGTGTCCGACGGCGACTTCACGGTCACATTCCCCACCTCCACCAAGGCCGAGATCGCCTTCAAGTACCGCGATCTCAAGACCGGCGAGGAAATCTCCGTGAAGCTCATCGCCGAAACCTGATCTGAAACCACCACCGAGGAAACATGAACAGATATTCAGGAAGAGATTTTGTGATCACCGTGGACGGGGAGCAGATCCACGTCCAGGAGGCCTCGCTGGAAGTCGATATCGGCTCAGGCGTTGCCACCAAGGCCGGCAAGCCTTCCGGCTCGCTCCGGGGGCCTGTGTCGGCCAAGGGTATGATGAAAATCGATGGCGAGGAGTTGGACAAGCTGCTCACCAAGGCCCTGGCGGCAGGCTCATGGGAAATGCTGGAGGCCCTGGACGTGATGTTTTACGCCTTTGTTGGCGGCAAGGAGCGAAAAGTGGAGGCCTTTGGCTGCAAGCTGAAAGCCCCGGGGCTTTCCATCAACACCGAGGAAGCAGAGCAGCCACTGCACGATATCGAGTTCGATGTCACAGGAGAGGACTTTGTGGCCATCAACGGGGTACCCCTGGCCGCACCCCGCAGTGGAACCTGATTGGGAGATGAGTCATGCCCTGTTTCGGAATATCCAGCCGGAAAAAGCTGAACACCTGCCACATCGACCTGCAGATATTGTTCGAGCGCGTGGTGCAGGTCTGGGACTGCGCCGTGCTGTACGGTCACCGGGGGCAGACCGAACAGAACGAGATTTTTCAAACCGGAGCCAGCAAGCTCCGCTGGCCGAAGTCCAGGCACAACACGCAGCCCTCCATTGCTGTGGATATACGGCCCCACCCCCACCGTGGGTGGGATGACACCAGGGTGTTCTACGCGTTTGCCGGGTTTGTGTTGGGTGTTGCGGAAGAGTTGCGCCGGGCCGGGCGGATTAAACATAAAGTACGCTGGGGCGGCGACTGGGACGGCGACCGTGACCTGACCGACCAGGACTTCAACGACCTGGTGCACTTCGAGTTGGAGGAGAGTTAATGTTCGAGGCAATCGCCAAATTGGCCAACACAGCGGCTGCGTACAAGCTGGCCGACCTTCTGCTGGGCAAATACTTTGCCCCGGTGCTGATCGTAGGCGCGGGGCTGCTGGCGTGGCAACTCACCAAGATGCACAACTCGGAGACTTCCAAATTCACCTGGAGCACCGTTCCGGGTCTGGTGGCTGCCGGGATAACCGTGGGCCTGTTCTTCCTGGGCGCGGCCCTGCTCATTTTTTAACGAGGACACATGAGCAACACCAAGACAATCACAGTGGAAGTGGACGGCTACCAAGATCCCTTTTTGTTCGAGGTCACCCGCGAAGATTACCAGCGGATGAAAAAGGAAGAGATGAAGTCCACCGGGATGGGCTCTCACAACCTGGTGGCCAAGTGCTGTAAAAAGCCGGAAAAAATCGCCTCGTTGCTGGATGACGATTGGAGCCTGGAGGACCTGCTGGCCGGGAAGATAATGGAGGAGCTGGGCTTGGCCCGTGAAGCCCGCGTAAAAAAGTCCTAGCCGCAGCCCGGCGGATAAAACGTGACGACGGGGAATTGCTGATTACCCTGGCCATGGCCAACCTACCCGGCCAGGACCCGTATGACGAGGTGATTCAGGCTAGAGCATTAGCTCTGGAGGAAGTTCGCGCCGATCAGATGAAGAGGATGACGGGTCGTCCGGGATGAAAATAATGAGATCCAGCAACACGACCAATACGGGCGCCAGGAACAGAACAGCCAGGATTATGAAGGCCAAGTAAAGCATACGTCACCTCCTGGTAAATACATACCACAACTGGGTAAAAATGGGAAATAAGCCATTACATCCGCTTTTTATTAAAATAAGCGCACAGGATAAGGCGTCCGAAGTATTTCGCAAAATCGGCGAGACCACAAAAGCACTATCCTCAACTTTCAATTCAGCCAGCGCCAACATATCTCAGGGCTATATAGCCACCGCCCATGCGATGAGAACGCTGCAAGGCGCCATTACCCCCGGCGCGGAGATGAGCCGCGCCCTGGCCGAACTCTCCACCCTGGACATGAGCACCGAGGCGCTGGAAAACATCGAGCGCACGGCCTTGCGGGTTGAAATGCGCTACGGCACTGCCGCCGATCAGATCATCCGCTCGTCCTACGACATCCAGTCTGCCATAGCCGGGTTAAACCACGAGCAACTGGGCCGCTTTACCGAAGTCTCCTCCATGATGGCCAAAGGGGGCATCGCCCAGGTCGGGCAGATCACCGACTACTTGGGTACCATGTACGGCATTTTCTCCAGGGAAGCCGCCGCCATGGGCAAGAACGCCTGGGTGGAAAGTGTAGCCGGCATGACCGCCGCCAGCACACAGGCTTTCAAAACCAACGCCGGCAAGATGGCCCAGGCTTTCACCTCGCTGGGTGGCGCCGGCGCCGCAGCTGGCATGGAACGCGCCGAGCAGTTCGGCCTGTTGGGGATGCTGCAGTCCACCATGGGCGGCGGTGAAGCGGGCACCAAGCTCCGGGCGCTGCTAGCCAACGTGGGCCGGGCAGGTCAGGCGCTGGGGATGGAGTTTGCCGACTCGCAAGGAAAGATGCTCCCCATAGCGGATATCCTGGACAAAATCCACACCGCCTATGGGCCTCTGGACACCCTGGCCGACCAGGACAAGATTAAAAAAGCCTTCGGATCTGAGGAAGCCGTGGCACTGCTGCAGCTGATGATCAGCAAATCGGCCGAGTTGCGAAAGCACACCGAAAAACTCAGGGGATCCGGTATTGAGAAAGTAAAAGAGATGGCAGACAAGGCCGTTACTCCGCTGGACAAGATGTCGGGTGGACTCCGGGCAATCTACAAGGGCAGTTCACGCCAACTGGAGAAAGCCCTCTCCCCCGTATTCGAGAAGATATCAGGCTATCTGGAGCGCATCACCGCCGGCATGGAGCGCTTCAAACACCTGGGCCCAACATTAGCGGCGGGGCTGATAGGCGTTGTGGCTCTAACCGGAGCCTTAGGCCTGCTGGCCATAGTGCTGGGTACGCTGAAAATGCTGTTTGTCGCCTTCGGTTCTGTTGTTCTGCTGGCGAAGGCAGCCATGTGGGGATTGAATCTCGCCCTGTTGGCCAATCCCATCACCTGGATATTGGTGGGATTCCTGGCTTTTATTGGAGCGCTTGTAGCGCTGGTCTATTACTGGGATGAGGTTACTGCCGCAGTGAAGAGGTTCTGGAGTTATCTCACGAGCATAAATATCTTTGAAGTCCTGGAGAAGATATACGACGCAATCACCGGGGACTGGGGCAAGCTGAACATCAACAGCCACATGGATATGAGTGCAGGCCGGGTGGAAAAACGCCTGGTGGGCGACCGCTCGCATTTGGACGTATCGCAGCTGGCTCGGGTGGCCCGGGAGCAGACCACAGGTAGAAGCGGCGGCCAGACCAATATCACCAATTTCAACATCAAAGCCCAGCGGGGTGATGCCTCGCTGTTGGAACGGGCCCGGATGCGCCAGGCATATGCCTACGGTGAATGATGAAGATCGCGGATCTGTACGACCTGAAGATAGAGAACAATGACCTGGTGTTCGGGCTGGACGACGAGCCGATATTTTTCTCAGAGCTGGCCGTGGTGGAGCAGGATCTGACCAGCCGGGTCCGGGAGTCTGGGATGGCGGCGGGGTTGCTGCGGACGGGTGGAGCCACAGCATCTGACCTGCGCGATATGGAGGCGTTGGTGGAAGACGACGAGCGCATCATGCCGGGAACGGCCAAAGCCACCCAGGACGACGGCACGGTGACTGTAGTTGCCCGGACGATGGACGGCGAAACAACCAGCCAAACGGTGAGCACATGAGAGCCCCTACCCGCGAGGAGATCGTTTCCGCCATGGCAGAGTACCTGGAGCAAGGCGGCGTGATCGAGCGCCTGCCGGACACGGTGGACTTCCAGCGGGCCCGGCTGCTGGCTGAACTTTTGATCGAGGAACTGAACTGTGACGCAGCCTGATTTTGAAGCCATGGTGTCGGGTCTGCCCGCCGATCAGGCGGATGTGGAGGCGCAGTTGCGCTCCGACCTGCAGGCGCAGGGCTCCAGGATCGCCAACACCAGTCCCTTCTCGCCGTTTTTCAAGCTGCTGGGGGCCATCTTCGGTACCCCCGTGCTGTGGATCCGCGACTGGATCAAGACCGAGCTGCTGCCTGGGATGTTCATGCACACGGCTACCGGAGCCTGGGCCGACCTGCGGGCCGCTGATTACGACGAGGTGCGCACCCCGGCAAGCAAGGCCGCCGGGCTGCTGACATTCTACCGCGACGGAACCACAGGCATCCTGACCATCCCCGGGGGCACGGTGGTGGAGACGGCCCCGCTGGACGGCGTGGTCTATCGCATGATCGTGGACGCAGATACCGACATCCCGGATGGGCAGAGCAGCGTCCAGGCGACCTGCACAGCTGAGGCCGAGGGCCAGGCGTACAACCTGGGCGATGGATACTACCAGGTGCTGCCGGTGGCTGTGCCGGGGGTGACTCAGGTGGCCAACGAGGCCGGCTGGCTCACCACGCCCGGGCGAGACCTGGAGACCGACGAGGAGATGCAGGTCAGGGTGCCGAACAAGTGGCTGACCCAGAGCGGCCAGGCCGTGGACAACTTCTACCGGACGCACATAGTGGATGCTGTCCCCAGCCTGAAGTTCGATAACATCTGGATACTCAAAGACCCGCCCCCGCGTGGCGCCGGCAGCGCCAACGCCTACCTGCTCACTGACACGGGCATTCCGTCCCAGTCGGTAATCGACGCGGCCCACGCCTATGTCAACGACGCCGGGTATCACGGGCTGGGGGATGATGTGTGGGTGCTGGCCATGCCCACGCTGGCGGTGGATATCGATGTAACCATCACGGCCAACGCCAGCCTGGACGCAACCGAAATGGCCGCGCTGCAGGCCAACGTGGAGAACATGCTGCGGGCGATCTTCCGCGATTCAACGGCCTATCCGGAATATTCCCGGGTGGCCCCGAACGAACGGGTCAGCCGCTCGGCCATAGCGGGCTGGCTGCACGATGAATTCATCGACATTGAGGCGGTGACCTGGACAACCCCGGCTGCCGACCCTGAACCGGGCATGGAGGTGCCGGTGATCAACACTCTCAGCGTGACGGTGTCCTGATGTTCGGGATCAAGCTGCCATTTTGGATGAACGGCACCGAGGCTCTCAAGCTGGCGGCGGCCAGCGAAAGTTTCTGGGCGTGGGTCAAGGGCCTGCTGGACGAGGCGGCAAAGCAGCTCGATATTTCGCAGTGCTCGATGGAGGCGCTGAAGGCCCACGCCATTGACCGCCACGTGGAGCGCCTGCCCGGCGAGAGCGTGGCGTCATGGCGCACAAGGGTGCAACACGCGCTTGCCACGGCGCAAAAATCAGGCAGCCGCGCGGGCCTGGAGTACATCCTGACGGTTTACGGCGTCAGCGCCTTCGATATCCAGGAGCGCGTCCCTGGCCAGGACTGGGACATCATCGATATCGTGCTGGATCCGGATGCCCTGAGCGGGGCTAGCACGGAGGTGTTGGACAAGGTGTTCGCCAAATTCGGGAACACCTGCAGGCGCTTCCAGTCCAGCCACTACCAACTGGACAACCAATACTGCCACGAGTCCGGGTTTCACGAGCTGCAACACATTGGAAAAGATTAAGGAGCAACCATGCTGACCAACGCAGGGGCCGCTTATCTGGCCGCAGAGGAAGCCGCCAGCCGGGCGCCGATCATCGACACCGTCAAGTTCGCCTCGGTGGGGCATCCCGATCCGGCCAACCCCCCGGCGGAAGACCCCACCTGGACGGATATCACCGGCTCGTTGGTACACACGGCTGCCGTGACGGCCCTTGGCTACGATCCCACCAATCCGCAAAAGGTGATCCGCACCGTTCGGCTGGACTCCACCATCGGCGACTTCGTCTTCGATCAGGTGGGATATTTCAGCGATACGGGGGTGCTGGTCTCGATCTACAACCTGCCCCCGGTGAGCAAGCGTAAGAACGACGTTGGCCAGACCGGCAACAACTACAAACACAGCAACATCCGGGAGTTCAGCGGAAGCAATGAAGCGGCGGCGGTGACCATGCCCGCGGCCACCTGGCAGTACGATTTCAACGTGGCGCTGTGGCTGCGGCCCGGCTTCGACGTGGTGATCGGCTCAGCGGCGGAAAAGGCGGCGGGGCAGGCCACCCGCACCATGGCCGACATCGAGGCGGCTCCCGGAACGGAAATTCCGGCAGGCTCCCGGGTGTGGATAACCGCAGCGGCGGATGCGCTTACGGCGGCCCTGACCCTGGCCAATGCCAATCTGGAAATCAAGGCGGCCCCGGATGCGGTGCTGGATTTGGCCGGGTATGCCTTGGCCCTGACCGGCGCGGGGGTGAAAGCGACATTCAAAACGGCCAACAGCGGCGGCGGAATATCCATCACGGGGGAAGGCTCCCGGACGGTGCTGATTGACACGCCACGGGCGGATGTCATCGCGGCCAACGGGGCCTTTATTTACTGCACAGGTAAGAGCGGCGGGGTGATTCAACGCGGCCCGGATCGGATGCCCGAACCTTTGTTTCACTGGCCCGGCGGTAACGGGGTGGCCCCGGCCCGGTGTGACGGCGACACGATTATTTCAACCATCCGGAGCGGATCGGGCACGGTGGTTGATCAATACGGGAAGCTCAAAACATTCGCGGCCGATGAGCTCCGGCAAAGCGGGGAATGGAACCTGGTGGAAGGCGCGGCC
>Ga0224501_10003777_pt1 | contig 11940 bp, 6 predicted proteins | sample SF_Oct11_sed_USG_4_FD_169105 | JGI IMG/M metagenome (GOLD analysis project Ga0224501, IMG submission 169105) | Sediment microbial communities from San Francisco Bay, California, United States - SF_Oct11_sed_USGS_8_1 | ecosystem: Environmental > Aquatic > Marine > Sediment | place: USA... | reverse complement strand
GTAGTAGTAGTAGTAGTAGTAGTAGTAGTAGTAGTAGTAGTAGTAGTAGTACTAGTAGTACTAGTAGTACTAGTAGTACTAGTAGTACTACTAGTAGTACTAGTAGTAGTAGTAGTAGTACTAGTAGTACTAGTAGTACTAGTAGTAGTACTAGTAGTACTATAGTTAACTAGTCATCCAGATTGTCAATGCGCTGTGTCTAGATTAAAATGAGTAGGGCAGCGCTGATGCATACCAATACCCAGAATGTATAAACTAAGCTCACATTCATGCTATGCTAGTTCATCGCTAGAGCAGTACCAATCAGGTTTGCTCAGGTCGCGCTTGGAGCATCCAGTTCTATGAGAAGACAACTCCGGACTGACCTCCAAGGTGACTAGTCAGGTGACCCGGAGTCTTCGGCATGTTGGGTAGAGTTGGGTTGAGGCAAGCAAGACAGAACCTCCGTCGCATGTCGAAGAACCAGGTAGCCTCGCAAGGTCAGTCATCCGTTGACCACTGCTACTGTCTCAAGACACCTACTGTAAGTGTAACGTTATTCCACTTCTCTTTTAGCTGGCCAGTCGATAGATCAATCTATAACAGCCTGAATTGTGGACAACAGAAGCATACCTAGTGTACATCTGGGGCATGTGAATTGACTGTTAGAACTTATCAGGTGTGTAGCTTATTAACCATAGAAGCGCCCTATGTTAGGTTTATACAAGAACGTTCATCGACTAATCCTTAGTCAACAATCGACTTTTTCGGCGAGAAAAGTCCGTATGGAGCCATGCCGAACAATTGTTGATCTTCAGTCAAAACAACTCGAAGCTTCAAGAAACCCTCTCGGATACCCTAGTAGTCTAGAAGCCACTACCGGACTTTAGCACAGTTTTATGATAATTCTCTGAGAGGTTTCTTGTCCAATTCAACACGAAGATTGGATGACTACCGTGTTTCAATCTAGGTTCCACACAGTATGGAGTCACACGATTTTTGTTCGTTGGCATTTCATGAATATTCCTCGAAGGGTTTCGTTGATGACCCCCCTCGTATAAGCCTAATATTAGTTTATTACCCCCATAAAGTTGTCGCCCTAGTGTGGTAAATGAAGTACTAGTTATAGAATGACACAAGTTTGAGCTACCTTCTCTATGGGGCATGCAGGTGCAAGCAGAAACTATCCTAATGATGAACCATCGAAAACGCTGAATCAAAGACCCAGTTGGCCAAATTGTGCAAATCCCTGACACTAGTCATGATACGAAAGAAGAAACGTTTGTGAATAATTATACATTTATGTAAAAAATACAGTTTTTACTGCAACCGGATAATGAAGAAAAGCCCAAAACATAATCATTCCTCATGGGCTGTGAGGTCATTGTTATGGATGCCTTTTCCTGTTGTGAGCTTATATTCCCCATAAATTTACTAATTGGTTAAACATCCCAGATGACCCGCAGGAGAAAACAATTCAATGTATATGCCGTGCACCAATTCCTCACAGAGGCTGTGGATTGGATTTGTTGTATAGTCTATTCTTTTGTGTCTATTCGAATCATAACAAGGCCAGTATGACCAGAGTGAATAGTGAGTATCCATGGGAGACGATTAAGGTAGCTGTGTTGGGCTCCGTAACGCCAATCGCTGACTGTCTGTTGATCATTGAATCATCCTTCTTCAGTGTAGTTGGCAGAGTGCGACTACCAGCATTACCTATAAAACAGGTGTAGAGACAATAACATACCTCAATTTAAAGGAACTCTCAATTCAAGGAAACATCTGGATGCCTTTGGTAGCGTTTTTCATAAAGGATTCCATTTCTGATCTGCAAACTGATTCAGAGGTTTTCAGGAAAAAAGTTATGGAGTAATAAAATGTTTTATCTGTGCCTGTATACACCTCGGCTCAGAGGCGGTGCTGACATTTCCTCTCACTGTTCCCTTTTTTGTGAGGTTGATGTTCTTATCAGCTTCACTAAAATTATAGCCTCACTCATTAGGAGTTGTGTTTTCATTCAGCTTTTAGTCCATTATCTATCACCATGCAGTTAAATCAAGGAATACATTCCCAATAATTCGGTTCTTTTCTCATTGAGATTTGGCACTTATTGTTACTGAATTGTTTTCATTTTGAACAAGGGATAGCTGTCATTTTTATCAACTTTTAAGTTTCTTTGATGTCTGAGAGTTTTTGAGCCAGGCCATTTGTTGAACTTTCAGCCTAGTATTATGATAATTTGGCAGGTCATTCTGACAGTAAGATGCCAATATCTGTGGCTATATCCCACTTCACTGATGTTTCTGGTCTTGCATCTTATGGACTATCAAATTTGCATTGTTCAGCCATGTTAACTGAATTTTTTAGTCTGAGACTTGTTCTGGCACGATAGGAGCCTCTCCATGATCATGGGATCTAGTGACCTGAAGCCGAACACCCGGAATATTGAGCAATGTCTTTTATATCCTGGCCAGGGCCAGTAGTATGCAGAAATTGGCTCACTGAGTTTTTGATTCAGCGTGTCCCAGTGTGCGGCATTGAAGGGGGCAAGGGAGTATTTTGCTTTCGCCAGTGCGCCCCATACAGAAAAAAAAGATCTATGGGTGCATATAGCGGGATTGCAATGTTAAATAAAGGAGTCATAGGCATATATACATATAGGCATAAGGACGGGTGTGTCTAGGGATACTGTTACTACTAACTCAAAGCAACATTAACCTTCCCCTTGTGTTTACCTCCACTAGATTTGGTTGTTGTCTTATCACCAGCTGGACCGGCCGCCAGAGCGGTGGTGGTTGGGCGAGGTCTACGTGGTCTAGCAGTAGTTGAGCCATCATTGTTCTCATCTGGTTCAGCCGTTGTTGTCCAGTAAGGGTAGGTGAACCAGGCAGTAGAGTTCCATGGAAGTGTTGTAAATACTGGAGCATCTACGGCGGGCAGCATGACTGGATCGCAGTTCACCCAGAATTGGTCATAAGTCTTCACAATAGACAGCCTGAAAAAGGAGAATTATATCTGTCAGATGGCGTAAAGGCATAGATTTCTCCTCCCCTCTACGAGGATAGCTCTATGGCTCAAAGGCCACTTATAGTATCACTAGTAAATGAATCTGAGAGTGGTTAAAAGGGTAGATAACTCTGCATAAAGTTTATGTCTAGATTTGTGGTAGGAAAATAGCATTATGGCCATAATAAATCAATCTTAAAGGGAAGCCAGCAAGACTCCATCTTTCATCTTCCCCTAAACAATCCCAATGTTTCTCAATATTTGGTGAAAAATTTTTGTCTTCTTTTTGATGTTTAAGATATTTTTGTGATGGCAAAATACCAGATCCTTTTTTCTTGATGCCAAAAGTCAAACAGATACCCATAAAAATATAAAGTTCTATAAATGAGTACAAGAATTATATGACTGCGTTTAATAACTATCATAAATAGCAAGACTGCTGTAGACACAGTGCCAGCTGCATGGTATCCATACATTCAATATAGGGATTCGACCGTCTGCATCTGGTATTTTTAAAATTGGTGAAGTTTCCTTACTCCAGTTCCTCACATGTGCACGAGTTATCATTTTCTCTCTGTTGTTCCACATTATAATTCCCGTGGTTGTCATGAACTTTGTTCCCTGGTTAACTGGAAGAGTTGAGTGGAGTACAGGTCATACTGTTAATTTGAAGGACACATCTGTACCTAAGTATTTTGTTTAATTGAGAGCTGATATCTCACATCAAATGTGACTTATTGGTCCATCTTTCGCTACGTGTATGTAAATTACAAAGTCACAGTGCGCATCTACCCGCCTCATGTTGAATTGTACTACACCCCTTTGATTATGATATGTTTGCCTCACCCATAGAGTAATAGGCAGGATGACTCACCATACAAAGTAGATCTGTTGGCTGGAGTTAGAAGGAGGTGTCCATTTGACCTCGTAAAAAGTTTTATCGCTGCCTTCGCTTTGCGTCGCTGCTGCTCCATCACATATCGTACGCTCGCCATCGAATGTACCCACGGCTACACTGGTTGGGTCAAATACTGTAATCTGGAATCCTTTGAAGTTATCCTCTCCGGTCCACGAAGTGATATTCACTAAAGCAAAATGAGATGAGTATTTGGAATACTGGAACACAAGAATGTGCAGAGGGATCGCGTTCAAGTTTAGAAACGCACAATGCTATAAAAGTTTTGTGTTGGAGATGATGAATTTGGCGAAGAATTATAACATCGAAAAGAACTTAAATTTGAACGTAAGATTGGAGGAAACTTAAGTTATAAGAAGTACTTTGCCGGTTTTCCCTAGCCCTAACTAGAGGCCGTTGCGTTTGGGCCTCTATAATTGCGCAATAATGGCACTAACGCTCTTTGACAGAGGTGAAAAACTGCACTCTGAAACCCTATTTCTGTATTTCTGTTGCACGGTTTCTCTAGTCAGACTTGTGTAACTACAAGTCTAGTATACACATGCAAACACATTTGCCAAACATTGGCGTGTAAGCTGAGAAATTAACGCAAACACCAACAGCCCTGTGTTAATTTCCTATCTCGAGGCCAATCCTGGTGCGTCGACGGTCTGAAAAGTACGTCGTCGAGGGTTCTAAGTATGCGCATTGGATAGGGCTATATCTAAGCTTCCATTTGAACTGGGTATTGGGCCCATTTGTTTATGGTAGGCTTCAGAATCTACAAACAAGTGAAGTCACTTTTGCCCATGTCACAACCCCGTTGAGGTTTTCTATTGAAGTGTCACTGTATACGGTATCCTGTCACTTTTAATTGTGATTTTCTTTGTCATGTATTTTGAACTGAATGATCTCAAAATGTTAACTCATAGTTATAATGTTGTACAGTTCCATTGATCGAAAAATAGAATGGTAAGCACTAAGCAGCTAGATTGCGATGGGCCTAGCAGCTAAAATAATAAAAAAAAAATTCGTAAAGTCTCCTCACTAGACCTCTAAAAGAAGGTAAACCTCATTCCCTTAGCCATTGGTCATGTTGGGGAGTGGCTGTTAGAGAACCAACTTGTACCGTCAACTGTCTAACTGATATCCAAACCCCGCCTGTAATACTTACATCAGAGCTGTGCGGACTAAGTTACTAGACACTATAATACTTCTACTTATTATTTATAGTTATTCCATAGTTATACTTACGTATATGTGGTGTTCCTGGTGTAAATGCTGGAGAGTCGACTAGGTAAGGACACGGTGAATCTTGGGGTACGTTTGGTACGTGCTGAGGGACTGCATCCTGGCACGCATCCTGCGGAGGTCCGGTCGAATAACCCTGACATCCGACGAATAAAATGGCCAAAAATATCGCAGAAAACACCTCCATCTCTATGTTACAACGTCCAACTGATATCTGGAGGCCAGAAGTGCTCGTAGCTTTCATAAATATGGGGAGATTGAGTTTTTCGCCAGTTGTCATAGCGATAGGTTTTAGAGTCCCGCCCGGTGATTATTGGGTCACCTGTTGGTAGTAAGTAGCCAGGTCTGATTAAATTACCCCTAAGGTAATTTTATGCTAGGCATGGATGAGAAATTAACCCCCCTGACCCGCTCCTCATCCCCTGTTGCTGAACATGGCCAGTGTATTGAACCAGTGTTTTGAACCAGTGTATTGAACCAGTGTATTGAACCAGTGACGATGGTGGTTGCATTTGATTTGAAAATTTTACACGGCTAAATTTAAAGAAGACTTAAAACTTTATCAGTGGTTCTATCTAGTCAAACAAAGAAATAGACCAGGTCCAAATTCAGGGGTGAGTAAAATAGTGCATAATGTCTACTGAACCCACCGTATTCCAGTTCACCTCTGTGGACTGCTACGCGATTACGTCTAATCTAGTGGACTCATTTTGGAGGCAGTATCGATTCAAGGTAGGCTAAATATATTTCCTTTAAAAGCTTTCACTCATCTGAACATCAGACCAATTATGCAAAAGTTTTGATTCAGAGAAATAATTTGGTCTATAGTTTCTATGAACTACCACTAACTTTTTAATCAATGCTATTTTCATATAGCATTTTTTATGCTAGGCTCCCTGATTTAAGCATCATCATTTCAGTTCAGTAGTCCTGATCCTAACAAGTCCGCCATTCTCAGTAGTTGGCTAGAAGTATGGATCAATTCCCATGATGGCCATTGTTGAGGAGTTGGTGTTTTACCTTGTACGCCAGTAACTTTAATTTCTATCTCAGTCCCGATACTCCCGATCACTCGTCAGTCCATAAGATGTATCAGAACACCGTTTTTTCGTTGTGATTCCTCTCCTGAACCTTATTTTGAGGGTTACCAACTAGTTCCCTGTGAATTGAATAGTTGTTTTTGTGCGCTGTAGGCCGGGTGTTGATCTATAGGCATCTCATGCTCATCATGAGATTCAAGGGCCTCTGCTGTGACCGGAAATTAAACCCGAGCCATGGAGAAAACAGACAGCAAGATACATACATTCTCCCACTGAGCTATTATGACTGACTATGCCATATATTGGATAAAGCTTTTTTGAGAGCTGTAGGGGTGATTTAATTTACTATACGGCCACATGACAGGCCCGCAGGATCTTTGTCAATTAAGTGTCACTCTCTCTGTCATTATCTCCCCACCCATTTGATTGTCCCAGCAGGAGAGACATTACCAGCGCATGGTCGGTCACATGACAGGCTGTATTACCCAACGACCACAAGGAACCAGCCGACCAATTTACCATTATGACACGCATTGACACGAGATTGGCCTTGATTCATCGTCTGTCATAGCGATTGACCTGGTTAAAATAAACGGATGATTGAGCATTGATTGTACCACACCTTTAATAGAAATTGATTTCATTTTTGGGGTCATGCCAGGTTGACGTCTCATACAGTTTGTTCCAGCTAGCTAATTCTGGTTTGGTTGGTTGTCTAATCACGTGGTGATTCCCCTTGCACTGATTCCCTGTGTACCGAAATAGCTACGTGGCACGCATCTGCAGAAATATAAGGGTGCCCTGGTGATTGTAATGATATGGCCTTAAACTGTACCCTGGTTGGTAATCTACGATCATAATATGATGATTGCTATTTTCATCATGTATAAGCCCATACCAGCTCTACCCATTTTCGCACTTTTGATGTCACAGATTCCCTTCATACACGCTAGACTGCGGTTTCTTTGCAATCAAAATAGCGAGCCATCTCTTAAACAACAGCCTTATATCTAAAAATAATTGCTGCGCGGCCTATTTTGTAATTATGCTCAAGAAAAAATCTCTCTCAATGATATGCAATGATGATAGATAAGTCAATGTTGATAATACCCGATGTGTATTCTACAACCAAACAATTACTCGCTGTATGAGAGTTCAGTACGGTACTGTGAGATGAAAATAGTCCAACTATTACAGCTGCTATTGACAAGCACTCCTGAGCAAAAGGAATACATGGAATGTTAGATGGTGCAGCAGTTCAACTTCTGACCAAGCGAGGTTGTACGCCACTGTATGCGCAGTCAATATAAATTATGAAATTCAAAATTTTCAACCCGCTGTATGTAGTCAGTATAGAGCACTCGCTTGCTCGTATGATATAATCCATCCGCGGTCAGTAACTCACTATTGTCACTGTTAGTCTTGCCTCGAAAGTAAAGTATAGTTGTCTTGAGGTTTGAAATGGTCTTGCAGGCAAGCCCCTGCAATAAAACTGTTACATAGCCAGAACCTATGCGACTTAGAGCCATCAGGTTTTGGCTATCTTTCGCTACACTTGGTTAGACATACTTGATCCCGACTGTAATCTTTGCATTGGCATCGGCAGCATTTTACTCTTTCCATCGCCACGCGCTGACGGAATTCGCTGGAAATGATGATCATCCTCTTGTTTCTTCATTCCGAGAATCTGGAGAGGCGAAAAACCCGACCATCCCCCACCGTTCTTGATGTTTAGTAAGAATACAGATGCACCACTCAGTAGGAACAGACATAAACAGACGCCTACCCCAATAGCGATTCCTATATACTTTGGCCCCGTTGGTGCTCCATCGGTGGTTTCTGCAAAACAGATAAATGTCTTCATCAGATACTAATACAATGATCAAATCGTTTTCTACTTTAAGATAGAGGTGTGCCAATGAACGTGTGTGTGTGCGTGTATGTATTGCATACGATCAGTAGTTGGTTCTAGCTTACAACTATTATGCGCTACAGGATCCTTGCTAAGCGTAGGCGTGCGCCCGTCTAATTAAGCCCTAATGAGACTAACCCAGCAGGGCCTGTAGATCGAAAGAGTTCTTGAATGTATTAGCCCTGACCTATTTTGCGTTAAAATTTTTCCTCCGCCAGAAGGCGTCGGCTAGTCAAAGGGGCGGAATTTAATTTAACATAGTCGGGGCATAATTATGTGTTTTTTTCAAATTGTTGCATGCTCTTCAAAGTGTCAAAGGCATGGTAGATTACTCACTTCTACATATATTTTCTTTGTAAACAGTTGAAAGGATATATTTTTCTTATATAACTCAGAACTGTCTGGAGTGATTTAGTGTTTTGGATTTTAGGTGGGGAAAATGAACATTACTATCAGCATTATTCAGTAATGAAGCTCGATTTATCCATGTGATGTCTATGTAGGTCTATCTACTCACCGAAATGCACAGACAGAATGGACTACTTAGTAATGATTGTCTATTGTATCTGGCAAAGTAATGACAGTAGTAACATCTAAGTATTTTCGCTATGGAAAAATGATTTCCGTTGGCATTCTCAACTCTCCAAGCTGCAGTGTCTAGTGACCAAAATTCATTCATGGTCAGTAGGAGAGATTGATTGTGTTGCCATGCAGTCTGACTGTCTGATACAAATTAATTGTTAGTGAATAATATTTCAAAGGACCAGAGCTTAAGATTGGCTCGTTGAAAGTAGCCAAAAGTTTGCGTAGTCTTTGTACTGAACGAGACTAATAATAGGTGGATTCGCGTGCTCGGTTTTTTCACGACCGAAATGGATTTCGGTCGCGAAATCTCAAAAACTTTTCAAGGGCGCGACTGAAAAGCCCGTGTGCTCGCGACCGAAATTTTTGAAAATATTTTGGTCGCGAGCACGCGAATGCACCTCATGCCGTAGGTTTGTCTTATTCGACGTTAGGATGATGAGAGGAAGGGGATTAGGATGATGGGTGGCTACACTTTGTAGTTAGTAATATTACACTAGGCGCCTTTTTAGGACTGTTTGACTGGTGACACTGGACAGAATCGCCTCAGAGGTGGAATAACTTATTGCTTTTCTACATTTTACCGTGGCACAGACCTGGTTTCTTGCTATGTTAGTGTATTTCTGTTGGGCTTATCTCAGGAGTTTTCTATGGTTGGGAAGTATAAGGTGTGCCATTATATACTCACTTGGAGTTGTCGATGGTGAGTAAGTGTGGTCGGATAGCACTTTTACTTGTATTATGAGTAATGACTCCGTCCCATTAGATAAGCAGGTATATATACCGGAGTCATCAGCTGTCGCGTTTACTTTGACTAGTTCTAGGGGACTGACTCCCGATTCAATAAGTTTATCGTCCTTACGCCATTCTAATGTCTCATTGTCGGATGAGCATACTAGAGTCACATTTTCACCAAGATTTTTACGAAGTGTCTGTAAACTCGGTGCGGAGGGCGTCGTCGTGAATGACTTTGTCGTTATCGTGTGAACTGTGAGTAGCGATGAGGTGGATGACAATGTTTGGTGCGTAGTATTCTCCGAACAGCTTGCTAGTCTAAGGATCTCTGAAAAAAGTATCAATAGAAAAGCTTATCACAACACTATCAACCGGATACTACCAATCACAATGACTCGGAGCAAAATCTCTGGATGCCCTCATGCGATTGTCTCTAGATCCCAAAGTTGTTGGGGACATGAAAAACGAAAATTTTCTCGTTTGAATGCAATTAATTCTCACATGTCCTGTAGTGCTAAAAAGCATTAGCATTATAGTGTAGTAAAACACATTATATCATTGCATAGTAGTGTATAGCATAGTAAGCAGCGTGAAATACCAGTAAATCAGACAGTGTTAGAAAGTTTTTGACGTTTCGTTTCCATATACGTAGATGAAAATGGCCCCGAATTGACATCATTGGCGCGCAGATGCAGACGAGTTACCGTACGTTCGTAAGAAATTTCTTCAAAATTCCGTACGATCATAGCTAATAAGTTTTCCTTTTTCTAGCTCACTCAGATAAGTCTGCCACAGTTTGTAGGCAATCACTGATGTCTGAACTGATATACAGTACCAGACATATTCCAATTTGCACATATTGTGCACAGAGTGAGTCATTATGCATTAGAAGGTGGAATCACTAAAATTCCGGTTCCATAGCGGCGTACGCAACTCCACTAACTCTCTACTACGCTACTGTAGCATATAGATAATACACTGTTCCTATAGGGTATAGCATAATTCAGCACTGTGTAGTATGGGGAAGTGGAGCAGGTGTGGCCTAGTGGTTAGAATATGGGACTTGTGAACGCAGAGACAGAGATTGTGACAGAGAGGATATTCGACAACAATTTGTTTCACTCTCAACAAAGTCTCCCTGTTCCCCACAGGGAAAACTCCGAAGAACCTCGCACAGGAAGAAGTAGAGCATAGATGAGGTGAATGAGTGAATATAGTTGACAGTACTGACTTCACTATTTAAATTATTCAATCACAAGATGTGTACCCAGTCTTAGTACAAGAGTCTCAATTCAAAAAAGTCTCAATTTGAAAGACAACTAGATAGAGAATTTTCCACACAGTTGTCACAAAAACGGCAATCCAACGGACAGAATTGCTGCATGTCCGTTTGTCCTCTGGAAAGAATGGTTATGCGACTGGTGCGTTTATCTGACCTGAGGCACTAGCTGCCACATAATGAGACAGTGTGTTAGGCATCAAGGGAATTTATAATGATACTAATTCTGTGCATCTTCCATAGTCCAGTCACTTCTAACCCAATTTACTAGAAATGAGGCGACATTGATCCGTATTGTGAGCGGGGTCTGAGCGATGGCACTGTCCAGTGAATAGCATTGAGAAGTCAATTGCAATTGATTTTAAAATACTTGTACTGTATCTAGTTCTACTAGCAGAGAAATCACTACTGACAAGGAATAAATCTTATGAAATGCCCGGCGTTAGTCATTATTTCGACTATACCAAAGCAACAAAGTTGCGCGGTTGGCATAGTAGAAGCTGACTATGCCCAGGACCAGCTCCACTCTACCAGAGCACCCGGTGATTCAGTGCGAAGCACCAACTACAAGACTAAACGGGTGGTCCTGAGAGGTTGGGGGGGGGGTCAGTCAACCTATAAGCCATTTTGTTTACACATTGCCTGTCGGCAAGAATTCAGTTACCCTTAACAATAGGGGAGAGGTGGATCTGTGGCAACCGTGGAGTGATCTTGACCCTTGTCTCCTGGATGGGACCTCCACTATTCTTACAGTGGTATAGCGAAGCCAGATCGCTAGATCTATGACAGTTGCCGTTACCCGCCCACTGGAGCCTGTGGCCATAAAATAATACCAGCCTATTGAAACAAAGGATAGTATGAGAGCCCAGTCTTATGGAAGCAGGTGCATTGAAAAATGGTGACTATAGCTGGCTTGAGGCTAGATGGGTACAATCATCCAAGCCTTGGTAGCCTGTAATTATTTTGGCTCTGTGTGGGTTGTGTATAGAAGCACAGGCTTGGAGGCTGCAGGGTGAACCGACATCATCGTATGTATGACGCAGTGTTGGCTAACCGACACCTGAGGGGAATTAATATCTCGCCCACCCTGTGTGCATAATCGAGTGTGACTTCCTTTACCGAACAGAGGGAGGTACTTAATTTATTATAGGATTCCCGACTTAATGCAACACTACTGAAAACTATATTCCCTTCAAACGCGATACAGCTGTTTCCAAAATGCAGTTATGTGGTCGAGTTGATGAAGTTGGTTGCCTTC
>Ga0224501_10003776_pt1 | contig 11940 bp, 11 predicted proteins | sample SF_Oct11_sed_USG_4_FD_169105 | JGI IMG/M metagenome (GOLD analysis project Ga0224501, IMG submission 169105) | Sediment microbial communities from San Francisco Bay, California, United States - SF_Oct11_sed_USGS_8_1 | ecosystem: Environmental > Aquatic > Marine > Sediment | place: USA... | reverse complement strand
AATCGCCACCATTCGCCGACCTATATTTCGTTCAAGCATGTGAAATATCGTTGGAGGTAGTTCAGTCCGAGACATTGCAATCACTATAATGTTGTATTTTCAACAATAAAACTTTATCCTACCTTCTCGGCTGTTAAACATCAAGGGCTTGTTGTAGCTGATGAAGAGCTTATCAGGTTACACAAACAGTCGTCTAATATATCCTGCATAGATGTTAAAGGTGATCACGCCGTTTACTGAGCGCGTTCTAATTCCTGTCATTTCACTGATCTGTCTAACTGTCAAAGGTCTTTCTGATCTATGCAATGAACGAAAGATTCTTTCCGTGTAACCTTTATACGTGGGAGTGTCTTGTAAATAGAACTCGTCCTTGGTGCATCTCCTTTCTCCAGCTTTCGTTAAAGTATACTTATACCTTAACATATATAGACCAGCTTGGGAGCCTGTCTACATAATAATATGCCCCAAGTTTATTTAAAAGTTATGTAGAAATTTTCTACCTAGGGACTGAACATGTGAAATCTCAGCATTGAATACTACTTTGATAACCGTTTTGCAACCCCAATCTTTTTGAACTCATATTTCAACAAATTTATGAACATGTCACTGAGGGATGCTCTATATGGCTTCTGACAAGTCACTAGACAGATACATAGGCAAGGCAGCTAAGCGCTATTCATCATTGTTTACGCTTCCATCTCAAAGAAAGATTATTCTTTCACTCTGTATACTATGCATATTTGGCGGCGTTTCAGCAATTCTGCCATTATCTTTTTCCTATGATGGGCTTGTGCTAGGCTTGATGTTTGGCACATCTCTTTTTTTCATTATTGTATTATCTGATTTTATAATTACTCAGAGCTGTATGAAAGCAGACCATGCTTTTAATTTAAGGCGTTGCTTGGGCCTCTCTCTTTTTTCCAGTTTGTTTTGGCTTGGGTTTACTTTTCTCGGCGACATCATCGGCGTTTTTTTTGGAAATTTAGACCTTTGGATTAAGTTTTTCCTTTTCGGTTTTTATGCAGCGTTGATTCTTCGTTTACTAGTCTTTTCCACAGCTTCATTTGCTGACCGTGGAAGCGCTATTCTTTCTTCTCTCCTACAGCCCATATTGTGTATCGTCCCTATTTTTTTCATGAACTCGATGGTAGAGTATGATTTAACTTCCCTTTTCATCTTTTTCTCGCTTTCCATTCCAATCGCTGTGGTGACGGTCTTTCTTTTCACTATCCTTTTGGACAACGTTGGCAAAAAAACTCTAGGGATGCCTTCTCTTTCCCTCTTCAAGGCATTTTTAGTGAATTGGACGGAGAACGTGAACGCGCCTCTTGAAAGAATCTTTGAGAGGCTCGGCGACGAAATGGACATAAGGCTTTCTTTGCTGGCATTCAGAAGTGGCGCAAAGGTAAAGGCGGTGATTGTTGTTCCAGAATGTCATCCAGGGCCATTCAGAAATGTTGGTAGCAGTCTCCTCCCATATATGATTCAAGACGCGCTAGAAGATAAATTAGAGTGCGTAGCTTCTGTACCTCACGGATTGCTCGGACACGATTTCGACCTTTCCTCCCAGCTTCAGAGTCAAAAAGTTGTGGAAGGCGTTCTTTCATACATGGATTTCCCTCATTTCAATTCCAAGGTTACCCCTTTCATTCGAATTCGAAAAAGCGGAGCAAGTGCAAGTTGCCAAATATTTGGGGATTGCGCTTTTGTTACGTTAACAATGGCGCCTAAAACTATGGAAGATTTACCTCAAAAATTAGCTTCACACATTGTTGGCGAGGCTGAGAACCGAGGTTTGTCTTCTACAATAGTCATTGATGCCCACAATAGCATAAATGGACCCTTTGAACTCGACGAAGCAATACGGTCTCTTAGAAAAGTTGCGGTGACGAGTCTTGAGGAAGCGCTTTCAACAAGGCGTTCTTTGTTTGAAGTGGGCGTTGCAAAGGTTGTTACTGAAGAGTTTGGCGTTGAGGAAGGTATGGGCCCGGGAGGAATAAGCGTGATCGTGATGAAGGTGGGAGACCAGAAAACCGCATACGTGACCATTGACGGAAACAACATGATGTCTGGGCTACGGGAGAAGATTCTTGCAATGCTTCAGGAAATCGGTATCGTTGATGGAGAAATTCTCACCACAGACACGCACGTTGTGACAGGTGTTGTGCCGACCGCACGCGGATATCATCCTATTGGCGAGGTAATAGATCATACAAAGCTAATCAGTTACATTAGGGCAGCTGCGTCAAAAGCGTTGGACGATCTAAAGCCTGCGGAGGTGTCGAGGCGCACAGGTACTGTTCCAAACGTCAAGGTTATTGGAGAAAAGTCCATAGCAGATTTGTGTCTCCTTGTCGACGAAGCGATGAAACAAGCTAAAAAGCTAGCGGTTTCTCTCTTTTCGGCAGCTGGTGTTATTTTGATTGGTTTGCTTATGCTTTTTTGATTGACCAACCATCGAATCGAAGGCTAACACTAATATTGCTGAGCTCGTATTTTCACTTCTACAACCGAAGGAAAACATGACGTTAAGAAAATTCATGGTGAAGCGTGATAAGGTGATCATCATATGATTGCTTCGAAAACTTTACCAAAAGGGGAGAAAACACGAAAGGGAATGATCGTGATTAATGAGGAGTTATGTAAAGGGTGTACACTCTGTGTAAGTGTTTGCCCTTTCCATCTTATTCAAATCGCGGATCATATCAGCTCTAAAGGTTACTATCCGGCAAAATTCGTGGATTTAGAAGGGAAGTGTACAGGGTGTACTGTGTGTGCTATAATGTGTCCTGACGTGGCCATCGAAGTTTATCGATAAGAAAAGATGAAGGTAGGAATATGGGCAAGAAAACATTAATGACAGGAAACGAGGCTATAGCTGAAGCCGCTGTTCAAGCGGGGTGTAGACATTTTTTCGGCTATCCAATAACCCCGCAAAGCGAAATTCCTGAATACCTGTCGTGGCGACTTCCTGAAGTAGGAGGATGCTTCCTTCAAGCAGAGAGCGAAATAGCATCAATCTACATGGTTTTTGGAGCAGCAGGAACTGGCACAAAGGCGATGACCTCCTCTTCAAGCCCCGGCATCAGTCTAATGCAAGAAGGCATCTCATATATTGCAGCTGCTGAACTTCCATGCGTAATTGTTAACATGATGCGAGGAGGTCCAGGGCTGGGAGGGATTCAGCCGTCCCAGTCAGACTATTTTCAAGCAACTAAGGGAGGAGGTCATGGAGACTACCACATGCTTGTGCTTGCACCGTCCACAGTTCAAGAAGCAGCTGACCTAATGATGGAAGCTTTTGATTTAGCGGATAAATATCGTAATCCAGTGATGATTTTGGGGGACGGTTGCCTAGGTCAGATGATAGAACCAGTGGAGTTTAGGCATAGACCATCTACTGATCGGCCACCTAGGGATTGGACCATCACGGGTGCAAAGGGGCGAGCTCAAAACGTCGTGAAAAGCCTTTATCTCACACCTCATGTCCTAGAACAGCATAACTTGGGGCTTCAACGCAAATATAAAAAGATGATCAAAAACGAAACTCGTGTCGAGTCATATCTAACAGAGGACGCAGAAATCGTCATCGTGGCATTCGGTATGGTTGCAAGAATAGCGAAGACAGCTATCAAGATTCTCCGTGAAAAAGGTATCAAGGCAGGGTTAGTAAGGCCAATTACGCTTTTTCCCTTTCCATATCCGACTCTTGCTAGTGTGGCTGAAAAAGTAGATGAGCTACTGGTGGTTGAAATGAATTTAGGACAGATGATCGAAGACGTTAAACTCGGAGTTTGTGGGAAGGCAGAGGTCCATTTCTATGGTAGAGTCGGAGGCATGATCCCAAGTTATGATGAAATCGTAGCTGAAGTGGAGAAAATCGTGAAAAAGAGGCAGTGATCTGAGATGAAGAAAATTTTTGAACGCCCCAAATCCATGTACCCAGTATCAACTCACTATTGTCCCGGATGCGGTCATGGAATAGCCCATCGTTTAATAGCTGAAGTAATTGATGAGCTAGGGATTATAGAAAAAACCGTTGGAGTGGCACCAGTGGGCTGTTCCGTTTTTCTCTACAATTATATCAATTGCGATATGTACGAGGCAGCCCACGGCAGAGCGCCAGCGATTGCAACTGGATGTAAACGGGCACATCCTGAACTTGTTGTTTTCACCTATCAGGGAGATGGTGACCTAGCCTCTATCGGGACAGCTGAAATCATTCACACGGCTGCTCGAGGAGAAAAGATCACCACCATTTTCATCAATAATGCCATTTACGGGATGACCGGCGGACAAATGGCTCCAACAACTCTTATTGGCCAGAAGACAACTACTTCACCCTTTGGACGGACTTCAGAAAACGCAGGATACCCCTTGAGAATGTCGGAGATTCTCGCCACTCTGAATGGAGCAGCTTATATCGCGCGAGTAGCAGTGAACAGCCCCAAAAACATCATACGGGCAAAGAAAGCAATAAAGAAGGCATTTGAAACCCAAATAAAAGGCTTGGGTTTTTCCTTGGTGGAAGTCTTGTCTCAATGTCCAACGGCTTGGAGAATGTCTCCAGGTGAAGCGGTAAAGTGGGTGGACGAAGTGATGATGCCTTACTATCCACTTGGTGACTTCAAATGTCCTGAAGAGGAGGAATGAGAGAAGAATGAAGACACCTTTCTATGAGGATATTATACTAGCGGGGTTTGGTGGGCAGGGAATCATGTTTATTGGAAAACTGCTGATACATGGCTCAATGAAAGAAGGGCGAAATGTGACGTGGATTCCTTCTTACGGTCCTGCAATGCGAGGAGGAACAGCTAACTGCACGGTAGTCATTTCAGATGAAGCGATAGGATCGCCCGTTATTACGTCTCCTCATTCTTTAATCGTGATGAACAATCCATCATTAGATGCTTTTGAACCCCGGTTAAAAGAAGGGGGCGTACTAGTAATGAATAGCTCCTTGATTACTCGTAAAGTTAAGAGAAAAAACATCAGTGTCATTGGAGTGCCGGCGAGTGAGGTTGCTTCCAAAATCGGTGACAAAAGAGTTGCTAACATGGTGATGTTAGGAGCATACGTTGCACACACAAAGATCGTATCTAAAGAAAAGATTCTTGAAGGATTAAAAGAACTCTTAGGACAGAAAAAGGCACAACTGTTTGAAGTAAACAAAAAAGCCTTCGAAAAAGGAATGGAGTTTGGTAAGATTTAGCTCGTTGAAAAACTAAATCAAACCGAGCTTCTTGCCACCCTCCTCAAACACCTCAACGGCTTTGTCCAACTGCTCTTTCGTATGCTTCGTGCATAACTGAGCCCGAATTCTTGCCTTATCACGGGCCACCATTGGAAAGACGATCGGTAGCGCAAAGAAACCCTTCTTCCAAATAAAATCTGCAAGATCCTTCGCCTTCTTACTGTCGCCACACATCACCGGCACAATCGGCGTTTCACTATTCCCCGTATCAAAGCCCAGGTCTTGCATTGCCTTTATAAAGTAGTTGCGATTTTCCCAAACTTTCCTGACGTGTTGTGGCTCAGACTCAAGAACGCTGATTGCCGCACTGCATGCAGCAGCTACTCCTGGGGGTACGCCTCCGCTGAGTAACCATGTTCTCGACTTATTGTAAGCGAAGTTTCGCAGGTCTTCACAACCAGTAACATGTCCACCCACAACTCCAAAAGCCTTCGAAAACGTTCCCATTTCAACATGCACCTGCTTGCAGTCAAGGTGGAAGTGACTGACAATACCGCGACCACCATCCCCAAGTACGCCTTCTCCGTGTGCATCGTCCACGTACACGCCTGCACCATGTTCTTCAGCGACTTTCGCGATTTCAGGCAGTGGAGCGAGGTCGCCATCCATGCTGAAGACGCCATCAGTGAAGATCCAGATGTGCTTGTAAGGGGGTTTGTGTTTTTCTGCCTCATCCATAACTCGAACCAAGTCTTCAACATCCTTGTGTTTGAAGATAGCGCGATCAGCGTGGGTCAGTCTCACACCGTCGATGATGGAGCCGTGGTTCAACTCGTCTGATACGAAAAGATCACCTCTGTCACCAAGTTGAGGGATAAGTCCCTCATTTGCCATGAAGCCAGTTTGATAAGTCAGCGACGCGGGTGCCCGTTTAAATTTTGCAAGATGACGGTCCAGCTCCTCATGGGCTGTCATGTTGCCAGCGATCGATCGGTCACTACCAGCCCCTGCACCATATTTTTCGGTTGTCTCAAGCATTGCTTTAACAACTTTTGGATGAGTAGACAGGTTGAGATAGTTATTAGCGCAGAGCATGATGACTTCTCTGCTGTCGACGGTACAGGCAGGTTCGCTGGGGGTCTGAAGTTCTCTAAGTTCCCAGTTCAGACTTTCACGGACTAAGCGCTGATATTCCTCGCCCAAATATCTTGTTGGATGTCGTTTTATTGACATATGAATTACCTCTAATGAACAGTTTACATCTCTCTTTTTAATCTGACGAACATTCTCTTAACATTTACCTATTCCCACTTAGGCTCAAGAACAATCTTTCCAGCTTGTTTAGAATGAATTGTTTCCATTCCTTCAGCTATGTCCTTAATTGGAATATGATGCGTAATAATTGAAGCAATTTTGCTTCTAAACGTGGGGTTAGAGAGCAATCCCCTCACTTGATACCACGTTTGAAACATCCTTCGTCCTGAGATGCCGTAAACAGTTGCCGCCCTAAAAACTACAGCATTATTCATATCGAGTTCCACGGGGTTATTAAACAAACCAAAGAGAGAAACTCTTCCACCAGGGGTAAGTATTTCGAAAGCCTGTTTCACGGCTGATGGAGCACCTGACATCTCCAATACAACATCTACGCCATTACCATCCGTCGCATCCCGTATTATCTTCACAATGTTTTCGCCCTCTTCTCTGGCGTTGAGAATCATGTCGGCCCCTAACTTCTTTGCCAATTCCATGCGTACCTTGTTTCGACCACCACCAGTTGCAAAAATTCTCTCAGCCCCAATTGTGTCAAGAACTGCTATGGCCATCAAACCTATCGGACCACAGCCCAAAACTGCCACATTTTTTCCCACGATGTCTTCAACATGATCTTTCGGTAGGACTGTTTGAACAGCATTTCCTAATGGTTCTTGAATGGAGGCAATGGCTGGATCTAAATCACGGGGATTCGTCCACGCGTTTCTTTCAGGTAGCGCAGCGTATTCGGCGAAAACTCCGTCCGTGTCTACCCCTAGAATTTTTAGGTGTTGGCATATGTGCATGCGGTCGGTTCTACATTGATAGCAAGTGCCGTCTGCAATGTGGGTTTCCGCTGACACCATGTCCCCTACTTGCACGCTGGTTACGTCTTTGCCAACTTGGATTACTTCGCCCGTGAATTCGTGACCAATTATGAGTGGGATTTTTCTTATGCGGTTTCGGGCCCATTCGTTCCAGTCCCATATGTGTACGTCTGTTCCGCATATGGAAGCCATTTTGGTTTGGACGAGAACTTCTTTGTTGCTGATTTTAGGGGTGCCTACCGTTGTGATTTCGGCTTTTGGTTCCCGTTTTTTCTTAACTATTGCGTACATGTTTGTCAGACTCGTGTTTTACATGTGAAGGCGTGACTGCTTTGAATTTTCTGTTGTTTGGGTATTCGACTATGACTTTGTATTAAAGATTTGTTTTTGTGAGTATATTGTATGCTTACTCAGGGAGTGCTTTTGTGTGTTTTGTATTTGTTACGTTATCACTTGGTCTCCATACTCTTTGGACCCCTAAAAAAGCAACTAAACGAGAGAGTCAACTACATTCATCTTGAATGCTTAAAACCCCAAAGTTTAGTCGACTTGCACGTCACGTGATAAACGATAAGAAAACGTGAGTGACAGGAAGGGTTATGCGCGCGCATGAAGGTCAGCTTTCTTCGGAAACCCTCAGGCTTCATTATCCTTTTCTATTCGATTCTGCTCAGTTTTCTTTTTCCTAGGTAGAGGAACACAATTCCCAATAGCCAGATCACTGCATTCTGCAATAACATGGTGTTAAAGATGCCCAAGTCCAGAACAACCATGGAGCCAATGAAAACTCCGATCGAAGCAAACATAGCTACGTTCGCATTTATCATCAATCCACTCATCTGAGCGCGAGCATTTTCTGAGAACTGAGGGTTCAAGAGGGCCAAGCCGAGAGCTAACGCCACGTTCGCTGCAACAAGTAGTATAATGAGTATAACGTAAGACAACATAGAAACAACCGAAGCTTGCGAAATTGGGATTAGCAAAATAGCTGTGATAACCGCCGCAATCGGGACTGCCACTAACCATCCTTGCACTAACTTTGCTTTCACAAATCTTCTTACGCCAAAAGGTGTTTTCTTGTAGATAAACAGGCTTTCCTTTCCTTGAACCGCTATTTGACCAACCATAAACACTGCAAGAAAAGGAAACAGAAACTGAGCCATTACAAGGGGACCTTCGGGATCGGTAAAACCTCCCACAAGAAACACGTTCACCATAATAAATATACCCAAAACGTAAGCGATTCTTGACAAGTTTTCAAGCCTTCGACCATAGTCTTTAAAGACTGATGCTAAGAGAGTGCCGAAAGATCCGCCTCCACCCACATATCTAACGGCTTTATAGAAGAAGCCGTCAGGTTTCGCCCTAGAAGCTGTGAAGGTGGTGGGTTCAATGCTGTAGGCGCGATTAGCTGCTTTCGAGCCAAGCCACAAAACGGCTACGAAGAAGACGACAAGACCTCCGAATCGGGTAAGTATCTCAAAACCAACCGCACCGATGTTGCCAGGATTAGATGCGAAACTGAGAATAAGCTCTGCACCCCAGGAACTGGGCAACACGCTGAGGAATGCTTTCACCATTCCACCTGTCCCAGGATCGGCAAGAGCCTCAAGCAAACCTCCACCCATAATCGCGTACATTAATGCGATCATAGGCAAAGCAAGGATAAGTGATAGGGCTTTTCCAATATCTCTTCCACGGGCGGATTTTGCAAACTTTGTACGTACCAAGGCGGCGATCACTGTGCCGATCCAGAGAGCGGAAAGAAATGTTACCACGAAGACTATGACGGTTATGGTTATCTGAAGCATATCCAGCCCTAGCGGATTCAAAGCAGCCGTGAAAAAGCCAGTCACCACCGTGATGGCAATGGCGTAGAAAGGCGTTACGCCCAGAAACTCGCCTAGCAAAACGTCGCTAGGCTTTATGGGGGCTGCGAGAAAGATCTCCACCTGCCCAGCTTGCATTCCCTGTAATGTGTAAGTGATTGGAAGTATTATGAGGTAGAAAAAGATCATGAAGATTATGATAGGCATCATTGCTAGGGCAACTTGGGATAGAATGAAAGCGAGAAAGTCGTCGATGAAGAGGCTAACGAATGCTGGCGCAATGAACGTCACATAGACCGCTAGCAGCCCAATGACTAGGTAGGGAAAGTAGGGTCTTATCTTACGTATGTTGTTTACGCGAATGCGGTATTCGTTCCTCGCAACCACGAGCCATTTAGGGGTTGGCACCCTTCTGCTCCCTCCAAGCTAAGAGTTCCTTGTCCTCCACTCCTCCGGTTATGGCGATGAACGCTTCTTCCAAGGTCTTCGTTTTTGTCTGAGCGATGATTTCATCTACAGTGCCTATCGCGATAAGTTTGCCTTGATTAATTATGCCTATGCGATCGCACAGCTCCTCCACGATAGGAAGAATGTGGCTGCAAATGAAGATAGTTTTGCCTGCACTGTCTGCTAACTTCTTGATTAGATCCTTCACCATGAGAGCGGCACGAGGGTCTAACATCGAAGTGGGCTCGTCAAAGAACAGAATGGGCGGATCGTGGATAAGGGCTGATGCAATCAATATCTTCTGTTTCATGCCTCGGCTGTAGCCTTCAAGTAGGTGATCACGTCGATCATAAAGACTGAATAGCTTCAGCAAATCATCTATCCTGTCAGGCAGAACATCGCTCGGGACATCGTAGAGAGCTCCCATGAACTCCAGAAACTCGTGGGCGCTGAGCTTCTCGTACAAACCAGGGGACTCGGCAAGCAAGCCGGTAACCCGTTTCACGTCTGTCCCCTTTTTGAGAATGTCGTAACCGTTTACGGTGGCCGTGCCGCTCGTCGGCTTTACGATACAGTTCAGCAAGCGAACGGTTGTCGTTTTGCCTGCTCCGTTTGGGCCTAACAAACCAAAGGTTTCACCCTCATAGACTTCAAGGTCGACCTCATCCACCGCCTTGATCCCGCCACCCTTGCCATAATACTTGGACAACTTATCGGTTTTGATAACAACTTTCATCATCTATCACCTTCTACCCTTTCTTCCGGGAGAGCATTTTCCGTAGTTCCTCCTCGCTCATGTCTATTCTCAGAACCCCGTTGGCTCCCTTGACCTCCAGCACTGCACCCTCAATCAAGGATAGTTCCTCTAGTTCGCCTAGAGACCCCTCAAACAGCACATGTTCGTGAGACTCATTTGATAGTGATATATGTCTCACATGCTTCTTGGACTTCATCTCTACGGAGAATGTATGCTCCATTTACCTTTCCCCATAGTAGCTAGCTAAGAGGCTGCTTCTCTTTCAAACAGCAAGTAATGATTGGCATCTGCTCCAATACTTACTTGAGTGCAAGAATACGTATGTAGACGCCAGCCATTCTTTTGCCATTCCTCAATTGTTTTGCCGATATCTTCGTGTTTCTTCACCTTGACGCATTCCCATTCTTTCAATTTAACTCACCTTTTCAACAATCAAAAGAAAGTCCAAGCTTGCGCCCATTCCCCCGGGGGTAAACTTGGGAGTAACGTTTGGGATAATTGTTACGACTTCGCCCTCCAAGCTGTTCAGGAATTGCTCTAATTTGCTCTGGTCTGCTGTCATTTTGATGTCGAATCTGTGAACTCGGTATCTTGCTTTCATTCTTTCACCTTCTGTAGCGCCTTAGAATAATGAGTTTTCTAATAAAGCGTCCGCAAGAAGAATGTAGGAATATTAATATCAACTAGGGAAAGTTAAGATTGATTATTAGCAGGTGCTCAGGTTGGAGAATCTTTGCGACCTACTGTTCGAGCTTTCAAACGAAGACCGGCTTAGAATCCTCCACCAACTAAACAAGAAGGCAATGAATGTTACGAACCTCTCAAAGGCATTAGGTCTCACCACACAGGAATCCAGCCGACACCTTTCCCGACTAGGCGAAGTAGGGTTGACCAAGAAGGACGTTAACGGCCTCCATCACATCAGCCCATATGGAAAACTGATTCTAAAACAGCTTCCGGGATTGAAATTCACATCACAGCATAGGGACTACTTCACCACCCACTCTCTAGAGCATCTCCCCATAGAATTCGTGAACCGACTAGGCGCCCTAGCAGACAGCACATATACAGATGATATCATGGTAGCCTTTCACAACACGGAGACGATGATACAGGAGGCAAAGGAATACATCTGGGTGATCACCGACCAATACATCATGAGCACCATTCCCCTATTCAGTAAAGCGTTTGAACGAAGGGTAAAGGTAAAAACCATCGACCCTAAACGCTGGGTTCCTCCCCCCAAACTGAAAGAAGGGATACGTGCTGAGGACGCACAGGCTGTATGGCAGGCAAGGACTACTGGGTTTATAAAGGAGAAAATGCTGGAGCGGCTTGACATATATCTATACATGTCTGAAAAAGAGGTGGCCACTTTAGCCTTCCCAACTCTCGACGGAAGATTCGACTATCTCGGCTTCACCTCTACAGATGAACGAATGCACAAATGGTGCAGTGACCTATTCCAGCACTACTGGGAAAGAGCTGAAATAAAAAAAGAATTCGTTCTCATCCCCAGAGAGAAAACCAGCCAAAAAAACTTTCGCAGAAAAGTTAGCTAAAAGCATAAGACAGTTCTTGAACCATGAATATACGTTAGGGTAACCGAGGCAAACAGAAGTTCTACGGTGA
>Ga0224501_10003775_pt1 | contig 11943 bp, 10 predicted proteins | sample SF_Oct11_sed_USG_4_FD_169105 | JGI IMG/M metagenome (GOLD analysis project Ga0224501, IMG submission 169105) | Sediment microbial communities from San Francisco Bay, California, United States - SF_Oct11_sed_USGS_8_1 | ecosystem: Environmental > Aquatic > Marine > Sediment | place: USA... | reverse complement strand
GTCAAACCATCGGTCTGCATAATGGAAAATTGGTGCTGGCTGCCGACAGCCTGGAAGCAGGGGCAATCGGGCTGCTAAAGAAAATTGATATGGATGATTTTGAATTGATCACCATGTTCAGCGGAAAAGATGTCAACGACAAACAGGTCGAAGAGATTTCCGCAAAGATCGCTGCCGAATATCCAGATCATGAAATTGAGGTCCAGGACGGCGGCCAGGCTCATTACCACTTCATCTTTGCCATTGAGTAACACAGCAATGCGGCGCGTTTGCATCCTAACAGATAGTACCGCCCAATTCCCGGTACCGGTGTTCCCGGGGCGCAGCCTTATCCACATGCTGCCGATCCATATTGAAGTGAATGGGCAGCGGTATGAGAACAGCGAGGGCATCAAGGCTTCTGATTTCCCGGTCACCTTGGGCGGCGAATTCGCCCACAAGGTACTCCCTCCCAGCCAGGAAGAGATCACAAAAATGATCTCCCAACTGGCAAACCATTATGATGAAATCATGATCATCCTGCATGCCACGGACCTGAGCAGCACCTACCGCAACGCCGAAAAATCGGTGAACGCCGCCCAGGGTCATGCCAAGATCGAACTAATCGATTCGGGCACCACTTCGATTGGGCTTGGGTTGGTCGTGCAGGCCGCCTCGGCAGCCGCAGAACAAGGAAAATCGGCAGCCGAGATCAAAGATATGATCCGCGCCATGCTCCCGCGGGTATATTCGGTCATCTGCATTGAAGGGCTGACCTACCTGAACACCGCCGGAAAACTAGGCAAATCCCAGGCCTGGGTGGGGGAATTCATAAAAATGCTGCCCGTCTTCATCCTGGACAACGGCCTGCTCACTCCCACCCAGAAAGCACGCAACTACCGCCATTTGGTCGATATCCTGCATGAATTCCTGTACGAATTTGAAGATCTGGAGCATATTGCCCTGCTGCAAGCCGTGCCCCCCTTTGAGAATGAAACCAAGGCGCTCCGCGAACGGATCAATTTGGATTTTGAAAACGTCCCGATCAGCGAGCATACGATCAGCGCCCAATTGGCCGCCATGATCGGCCCGCGCAGCCTGGCAATGTTTGTGCTGCAGAGCGAAGGATGACCTATGAAGATTCTGGTTGTGACCGACAGCAACGCAGATATCCCCCCTCACCTCACCGAAAAATATAATATTGGCGTAGTGCCTGCCATCTTGATCGTCCGGGGGATTGAATACCGCGATGGGGAAGGGATCACGCGGGAAGAATATTACGCCCAGATCCCCGAGCTTGACCCGCCGCCGACCACGGCAGCGCCGGCTCCTGGCGCCTTTGATGCTCTGTTCCGCGCTGCCCTGGATCAAGGCGCCGGCCAGGTCATCGGCATCTTTACCGGCGGCGAATTGAGCGCCATATACAATACCGCCAAAACGGCTGCGTTGAGCTTTGGCGAAAAAGTAAAGGTGCTTGACAGCCAGCAGATCTCATTGGGAATCGGGTTCCAGGTATTGGCCGCCGCCGAAGCCGCCGCACAGGGTAAATCGATGCTTGAGATTGAAGAGGAAGTACGAGAAGTGCGCAGCCGCCTGCATGTTGCCGCCATGCTGGATACCCTGGTGCAGCTGCGCCGCAGCGGGCGGATTTCTTGGGCCAAGGCTAATATCGGAGAAATGATCCAGGCCAAACCCTTTGTAGGAGTCGCCGGGGGGAAGGTGATCCAGATGGGAGCGGCACGGACGCGCCGTAAAGGCATCCAGCGCCTGAAAGAAATGCTGCTGGAACTGGGACCGGTGGAACGCTTGGGGGTGCTGCACACCAATTCCGAACAAGAAGCCCGGGCGTTCCTGGATTCATTGGGGAGCTCCGCTCCAAAGGATGCGCTGACGATCAACGTCAGCGCCGTGATCGGCACGCATGTGGGCGTGAATGCGCTGGGGTATGCGGCTGTGGCGGAGAAGTGAAAACCGACAGAAGGTTAATTTCTCACTATACTTATTCGAAGTAAATATAGAAACTATCTTGCATATCTAGTAATCATATTCTATACATAACATTTCCCCATCCGGGTTAACGGCAACATATTTTCCTGTTTGATCCGGACAGGGTTCGCCGAGAACGAATAAACCCAAATCCTCATCCCACAAGAAATTAAATTCGGCCTTGTAATCAAAAGGCATTAACAATCGAGGGCCAATCCAGGTTGGAAAAACAATATAATAACCCTGTTCATAAAATACCAGACCGTCATAGTTCATTAAACTTGGTAAAAATACCATGGCCCCACTTTTCGGATCAATATCATAAAAACCATCAATAAGAATACCTGATTCCACCTCAAAAACCTTGATAACCTCATCTTGATCAAGATCAACTAAATACAATCCATACTCTGTAAAACACGAATCAAGAACGTAAAACTTTGACGGACCTATCCAAAAATCCTCATTTATCCTAATCCCAGAAATAGGTTCAAACAACAATCTTACTTCATTCCCATCCACACTTGCAGCCCAGACACTTTCATGTGGGCAACCAGATCCGATATAACCATAAGCACTATGAATGATCCACTGGCTATCCAATGTCCACTTCATATCCATCGCGTGGTTGGGTCCATCAGTTAGCCGTATAAAATCATTATCGAGGGTATCAAATACATAGAGATCATATGAGGGGCCGTCAATAGCGCCAATTATGGATAAATATCGCCCATTTGGAGACCATTCAGGATTAGGTCCACCTGATAGCAAATCTATTGGTACATGCAATTCTTCGTCTTGGTAATATTTCAATAATTCAACTTCCATAAGAAGATTATCTCGAGAGGAAGAATATATCAATAAGTCTGTACCAATTCTGTCATATCCATGAGACCCACTCTTATTAAATATAAGGGGCGCGAGTGGTGTCATTGTTGGAGATGAAGTGCTTGAGGGTATAAGCGTAATTGTTTGGATGGGAGTTGGAGTCTCTGTTGGTAAAAGCAAAGTGGACGCTGGAGAGAGGGTTAGGGTAGAAGAAATAGTAGAAATTTGCATTGACAGCGGGGAGAATACTGTTGGTAAAATTCCGACTTCGGAGGAAGAACAACCCCATAAAAAGCTGGATACAATAAAGATGAGAATTGCTTTTTCTTTCATATAGTTTCCTCCATAAATTTCAACATGTAATCAATATTATATAACTTAGACATGAATCTGGTAAGTGACATATTTCGAAAATTCAACACGATTCCAAATATTTAGTTCATTTACACAACAACATGCATTTTTTAGTATCCTTAGGGTTATTTATCTTTCACACCCTCCTGCATCCATTTGTGGTGAGAAAGCCCAACCCTTGATAAAATAGACGGACATGAAACCATCTATTGATAAAATAAAAAAATTCTTCACGCTGGAAGCTGAGCGAAATTACGATGACAAGGCGGTCATGGGCGGGTTGGCCAGCATCCTTGAATCGTGGGAAGCGGAAGCGCACGCCGACGACCTGGCCGAGGTGGTCATCAAAGCGGTTACCACGCGCCTGCGTGATTATCACCGCTTGACCCCCGATTCCCGCAGGGACGCCCTCAAAGGACTGTGGAACCGCCTGCGCCAGGAAATAGGGGAATACGGCGATGATGACCTGGACACCCGGTCTAAATCGGCGCCGGCGCCTCCCAAGACGGCAGCCAAGCCCAAAACAGAAACGCCTGAAGATAAAACCAGCGCCCCCTCAAAAGAAAAAGCTGCTGTTGAAAAAGAAAGCAAAGAACCGGAAAAAACCGCCCCGGCAAAAGAAGAAAGCAAAGCGCCCCAAAAACGGCGCGTAAAACACCAGCCCCGTCCCAAACCAGAAGGCCCCAAAGCGGCCCTGGATGCCCCCGTTACGGTACTGGATGGGGTCGGCCCCAAGAATGCCGAGAAATTAGAACGGCTGAATATCAGCTCGCTGCGGGATATGCTTTACCACTTCCCCCGGCGTTATGACGACTATTCACAGCTAAAGACGATCAACCGCCTGGAATACGGCGAAGAGATCACCGTAATGGGAAACGTTGACAGCGTGGCCACACGCCCGATCCGCGGGGGTAAATCTGTAATCGTAGAGGTGATCATCTCAGACGGCAGCGGGGCTTTGCGGGTCAACTGGTTCAACCAGCCCTGGCTGACCAAATCCCTCAACAAGGATATGGGGATCGTGGTCTCAGGGAAGGTAGAGCAGTACCTCGGCCGCCTGACGATGACCAACCCGGAATGGGAAGTCCTGGACGAGGAATCGCTGCACACCAACCGGATCGTGCCGGTATTTCCATTAACTGCAAATATCTCGCAGCGATGGCTGCGAGAGCAAATGAACAAGGTTGTTAATTATTGGGCATTGAGGGTAGAAGAAACCCTGCCGGAAAGTGTCCGCAAATCCGCAAAATTGATCGAGCTGGGAGATGCCCTGCTCCAGGTACATTTCCCGGATTCATGGGACGAACTGGAAGATGCCCAAGCCCGCCTGGCCTTTGATGAGATCTTTTATCTGCAGCTGGGCGTGCTCCGGCAAAAACAGCAGTGGAATGCGCGCCCCGGCAGATCCTATCAAATATCCAATGAATGGGTTGAAAGCCAAACCGGCCGCCTGCCCTATGAACTCACCAAAGCTCAGCATAAAGCGATCAGCGATATCCGCAGAGACCTGGCCAGCGGCCAATCGATGAACCGCCTGATCCAGGGAGATGTGGGCTCCGGAAAGACCGTGGTTGCCGGGTTGGCCGTCGCCATGCTGGCGGGAGAAGGCGCCCAGGGCGCGGTCATGGCCCCAACCAGCATCCTGGCTGAGCAGCACCTAAAAAGCTTCTCAACACTGCTGTGCGGGGAAAGCGGCCCTCTCAAGCCGGAAGAAATCCGCCTGCTGATCGGGTCTACCTCGGAAAGCGAAAAGAAAGAGATCCGCGCCGGGTTGGCAGATGGAAGCATCCGCACGGTCATCGGCACACATGCCCTGTTGGAAGACCCCATCGAATTTGAAAATCTGCAAATCGCAGTAATTGACGAACAGCACCGGTTTGGCGTGCAGCAGCGCGCTGCCTTGCGCAGCAAGGGGAAGAATCCTCACCTTTTGGTCATGACCGCCACACCGATCCCGCGCTCGCTGGCGCTGACGGTATATGGAGACCTTGATCTGACCGTGATAGATGAGATGCCCCCGGGACGCCAGCCGGTAGACACCTTTGCGCTCCACCCGTCTGAGCGGGAGCGGGCCTACGCCCTGATCAAGAAACAGGTCGAAGAAGGCAGGCAGGCATTCATTATCTTCCCGCTGGTTGAAGAAAGCGACAAGAGCGATTCAAAAGCGGCGGTAGAAGAACACCAGCGTCTGCAGGACGAAGTGTTCTCCAAATACAAACTGGGACTGCTGCACGGCCGCCTTAAGCCTGAAGAAAAAGATGCAATCATGGCACGCTTCAGGAACAAAGAGATCGACATTTTAATTTCCACCACGGTTGTTGAGGTCGGTGTGGATATTCCCAACGCCACCGTTATGCTGATTGAGGGCGCCAACCGTTTTGGTCTGGCACAGCTGCACCAATTGCGCGGCCGGGTAGGCAGAGGCGCGGACAAAGCTTACTGTCTACTGATCCCAGAAAGCGATGACGGGGTTGAAAACGAACGCCTGAAGGTGATGACAGAGACCAATGACGGCTTTGTACTGGCTGAAAAAGACCTGGACCAGCGCGGTCCAGGACAGTTCCTCGGCACCCGCCAGGCTGGTTTTGCCGAATTCAATCTTGCCAACATGATGAATGTACGCCTGATCGAAAAAGCCCGGCGGGAAGCGCAAAAGCTGCTTGATGCTGACCCGGAGTTGAAAAACCCAGAATACAGCCTGCTGCACAAAACCCTGAACCAGCTGTGGCAAGACGGCCAAGGAGACATAAGCTGATATGATCAAAGCCCTTTTTCCCGCAAGTTTTGACCCGATCCACAACGGCCATATAGACATTGCCATGAGGGCTGCCAAACTGTTTGATGAAGTGATTGTCGCGGTTTACGAACGGCCGCTTAAATCCTTGCTGCTTTCCCCTGAAGACCGCATGGCGCTGGTAAAAACCGCTTTCCAAGATATCCCCAAGATTTCCGTAATCGGCTACAGCGGCCTGACGGTTGATTTTTGCCGCACTGTCGGGGCCAGCGTGATTGTACGCGGCCTGCGGGTATTTTCAGATTTTGAATATGAATTCCGTCTGGCTTTGGCCAACAACCAATTGGCCCCAGATGTGGAGACAATTGCCCTGATCACCAGTAAGGAGCATACATTCCTTTCTTCAACGACCGTACGCGAAATTGCCTCATTGGGCGGAGATGTAAGCTTCATGGTGCCGCCATATGTCGCAGATGCGCTGGAAAAGCGCTTTTCTGAGATGGATGACGGCAATTCCCAGTACGCCACAAATGCCTTGCGAGATTAATGGGGAAGAGAAAGCCAAAAAATCCCATCCCCTGGGCAGTTGACGAAAATACAATTATTGTGTAGTCTTGAGCTTATAGGCTTGATTCTTGCACTATATAAAGAAAGCCAAAAGGTAAATTGAGGTATCAATGGATATCTTACACTTAGTCGACCGATTAGAAGAACTCTTCAACGAAAGCCGTCCAATCCCTTTCACCAATAATGTGATTGTGGATGAAGACCGCATGCTGGATTTAATTGACCAGATGCGGGTGGCGATTCCTGAACAGGTCAAAAAAGCCAATAAGCTGATCACCGAACGCGACCGCACCCTGGCGCAAGCCGCCGAGGAAGCCCAACGCACCATCAAGATCGCCAAGGAAAAGAGCGGGGAATTGGTAGAACGCGATTCAATCGTTGAGGCCGCCCACATGCGCGCCAACCAGGTGCTTGACCAGGCCAAACTGGATGCGGAAGCCACCCGGCATGAAGCCGACGAATATGTGCTTGAAACCCTCACCAAGCTGGAAATCGAAATGGAACGCATCATCAACCAGGTGCGCAACGGGATCACAGCCCTGCAGCACAGCGATGACCTGATGTCCTCTTCAAATATGGCTGCCGGGCCGGAAGGCAGGTCCCGGGCGGACAACAGCTGAATTCCAATTTTCTTGTGATTTTCAAAGTGCCGGGCAATCCCGGCATTTTTTTATGGAGCCGCCTTGAGGGGCCTTTCCCCAACGGCCCAAAATAAGACCTTGTCCTACAAAAGAAAGCCATTACAATAGCCCCCGTGTTTAAAAAGATACTTTACGGCTCGCTCATCGTGCTGCTAATGGCAGGCGCCTGGTTTTACCGCTTCGGCCTGTGGGGAAGCCACAGCCGGCCGGCCCTTCCTGAGGCGCTGGCAGCGCTCAATGCTACCCAGACGGTGCAGGTTACCACCGGCAAATGGGATATCTTCTCCCCGCAGGAGGCAGATCCTGCGATTGGATTGATCTTCTACCCCGGCGGGCGGGTAGATTCCCGCTCCTACGCCCCCACCCTGGCCGCTATTGCCGCGGAAGGCTACCTGGTCGTAAATGTGCCCATGCCGTTCGACCTGGCCGTGTACGGGTGGGAACAAGCTTCGGATGTGATCGCTGAGTTTCCCGAGATCAAGACGTGGGTGATCGGGGGCCATTCGATGGGCGGGCGTATGGCCGCCCGCTATACCAAGCAGCATCCAGCCGATATCTCCGGCCTGCTGTTGTGGGGGGCTTATCCCTCCTATGACGACGACCTGAGCGGGGCAAATCTGGCCGTGCTGACAATTTACGGGTCTTTAGAAGGGGGGGTATGGCGCATAAAACGCGGGGCCGGCCTGCTCCCTGAAGATGCCGGATGGGTAGAGATCGAGGGCGGCAGCCACAACCAGTTTGGCTACTACGCCAGCGAACCGGGGGACCGGCTGGCGGCTATCTCTCAGGCCGAGCAGCAGGCCATCATATTAAAAGCTACCCTTTCATTTCTGGCTGGCCTGGGGGAGTAACCGCCGAGCGGGCTGGTTTACAAGCCTCGTTCCGGCCGTGTGAAGGTGCGTTCGATGACCCAGTCGTTGAACCAGGGAACCAGCCGGTTGAGCCAGATGCTCGCCCACATGATTCCGGGCATGACAACGCTGCGGCTGCGTCCTTTGCGAACCACGCCCAGCACCGCCCGGGCGACGTCCTCCGGGGATAACTGCAAAGCCTTGGGCGTAGTGATACCGGTTTTACGGAATGCCTGGGTGTGCGCCTCAAATTCGGTCTTTACACCCCCGGGATAGATCCCGGAAGCACGGATCCCAAAGACTCCTACCTCGCGGCGCAGGGCCTCGGTAAAGCCGCGCACGGCATACTTGCTGGCCGCATAAATTGTCAGGGTGGGCGTCCCAATGAAGGATGCCATGGAGGCCATATTCACAATATGGCCGCTTTTGCGGGCCAGCATATGAGGCAGCACCGCCCGCGTGGTCTGGATGACACCCATCAGGTTGACTTCAATTTGGGCGGCAATATCGCCTTCAGGGTCCAATTCTTCCAACCATTTCAAACGGCCAAACCCGGCATTGTTCAGCAGCACATCAATCTGCCCGTAGGCATCTAGAGCGGCCTGGACCATGTGATTGATCGACGGCAGACTGCTCACATCCGCGCTGATCGCTGCTGCTTCTCCGCCCAGGGCTGTGATTTCTTGAACCAGGGTTTCCAGCAGCTCTACCCGGCGGGCAGCCAATACCACGCGATAACCTGCGCCGGCGAACAGTTTGGCGCTCGCCGCCCCGATCCCGGAGGATGCGCCGGTGATTAAAACAACAGGTTGGTTGGTCATATACGATACTCCCGAAAAAGGCAGACTGCATGGATAATAATAAAGTATACAGGCGAATATGCTGGCCGATGACAAACCAGCCCGGCAGATTATCGCAAAACCCCGGCTGCCAGACCGTTCTGTAGTGTTCTTACGGTACTTTCAGGGCATTGGTCAAACCACTGACAACCAATTTGAGTAGGGTATAATCTAATCTACCGCCTGATTGGCTGGAACCGCATATCCCAAAACAATCTATTCCTGGCAGAGCTTAATATTTTTATGGCCCAAAACAAAACACACCTGATATTTTGGAAAATAGCCTGTTTGGCATCAATGATCAACATTGGTGTATTTGCAGTGCGCCTGATCCTTGCCCCTCACGCAACCACCGTACAATTCATCCCGGATGACGGTTTTTACTATCTCACGCTTGCCCGTAATTATTCAGAAATGGGACTGTGGAGCATAGATTCAGGCATCAGCGTCACCTCAGGATTCCACCCGGTGCTGGGATATCTGTTAACCTGGCTGTATTCCATCCTGGCCCCTTCCCCGTGGAATTTTGTTTATCTTAGCGTGGCCCTGACCGCAGGTTTTTCGCTGCTGGCTTGCGGGTATATCTTGAAATGGGCGCTCAAACAAGACGATATTTTGATGCTGGCGTTAATTACTCTGGCATTTTCCGCACCTCATTTTTTGACCAACGCAACATCCATCACCGAATGGTCGCTGACCCTGTTGATTTCCCTTCTGTTCACCTCGACCTTCATAGAGCATTTTGGTTCAAAGCATACCAAGCCGGCCGTAATTATATTTCTGCTGGGTTTGATAGGCAGCCTTACGCGCTCCGATTTCGGCCTGTGGCCGGCTGCGCTTTTCGCAGCCAGCGTGATCTATTCATTCTGGTTGAAAAAACCTAAAACCAATATTTGGCTGCCGCTGTGGGGTCTGGCAGGGGCCGGGCTGGGCGCAGCTGCGGGATTGGCGCATAACTTCTTGCTCACCGGGAGCGTATTCCAATCAAGCGCAATGGTTAAAGCCTATTGGGCAAAGTTCAGCGATGATATCGGCTATACCATCGCTTATTTGTTTTTTTCCTCTGCAGGGATCAGCGGCCAGCATGCCAGCATTCCTCGCCTTGGGTTGATACTGATTTGTATCTTGATGATCGGATCAATAATTATATCTCGTAGAGGCAGACAACCCAAATCCCCCATCAGCGAAATAATCCACCAAGAAAAAAATGCCAGATATCTTGTCCTTGCAGCTGGGTCGCTGATGGCTCTAGGAGGATATACTTTCTTTTATTCTCTCAATGGTGCCGTCTCCCCGTGGTATTCGGTAAACCTTTTAATTCCCTTATTTGTGATCCTTTATATCTTTTTAACCATTTCGATAAATCATTTCATCATTGGCCGTATAAAAAATATCTTTTCAGTCTCGCTGTATATCATGATCGGCCTGGTCAGCCTGTACAATATTCTTGGCCTGCAGACCTTTAACCCCTTTTTCTCACCCTGGCCCTACCAGAAATATTTCTTAGAAGCCGGGCTCTATCTGCAGGAACAAGAGCTGCCAGGCCGGGTAGCAGCTTGGAATTCCGGCGTGATCGGCTATTTCCAGGGGGGAGAAGTGATCAATCTGGATGGCCTGGTCAACAATGATATTTACGCCTATATGATCAGCAATGCTATCCCCGCATATTTAGAAATGCAGCAGGTGCGCTATGTCATTGATCAAGAGATGACCTTCCACGAGTATTTCTCCCGGCGTGGGGGATTTCACGATCCTGATTTTCTCAACCGGTTGGTACTAACCCAATCTTTTGGGGACCCGTCTCTTTCCTGGAACCACATCGTTCTATTTGAGATCCGCCCCTAGGGCAAAATAGATCTCTCCAACCTTTTAATTTCCCCATTCTTTTAGAATCCCTCAAGAAAATCAAAGATCAACTGCATTAACTCATCCCGGTGACCGGTATTGAACAAATTGGTGCCGTGACCGCCGCCGCTGAACACATGGATATCTTTGGGCTCTGCAGCATCCTGATACATTTGCCGGTTCTCCCCAGCGTAGGGCTGGTCATCCTGGGCAAAGATAAAAAGCTTTGGGATTGCCAGCCCGGCCAAATCTGCCCGGGTAAGTTCGGTGGGGGCGCCCATGCTGTCAGGCGCGGATAGGGAGACAACGCCGGACAGGTCTGTCTCTAATGCGGCGCTTAGACAGGCGGTGCCCCCCATGCTGGCCCCAATACACACAATCTTTTCATAGGCGCGGCCCTGCAGATATTGGATCGCCGTCGCGGCATCTATCCGTGTGAGATGGACCTCCTGCTGGATATTGCCGCTGGACTTGCCCATACCGCGGAAATCAAAAGTCAACACGGTATACCCGCGTCCGGCGAGTTCTTCGGCAAAGAAGGCCCAATTCAATTGGCTGTGCCCGCGGGAGAGCATATGCGCCAGGATGACGGCCACCTCCCCCTCCCCGTAAATCCGTCCGGCGAGCTGCCGCCCATCTTGTGTATTAATAGTGACTTCTTCGAAGGCGGCGGCGGGGGAAACTGCAGGCGGCTGGGTTTCCCGCGTCCCGCAGGCTGCCAGCAGCAGCGCGGTCAAAATGAATATAGGGGCGCGAGTTTTCGTCATGCTGTTCTCCTTTCATGGTTCTTCAGTAATTGCATCTTTAATTATGCCCCAAAAACACGAAAATAAGGGTTTACCCAGGGATATTTTTCTGTTACCGGTCAACTATATCAGATTGTCTGCAAAACCATCCATTGATATGAAATTCGATTTAAATGTTTTCTATAATTTAAATGTTACCCGTTTTAGTGTAGTAAGGAGACTACAATGGAATCTCGAAAAAAGTTGTATATTATTGTCCTGATAATACTGGTATTGGCGTTGTTTAGCGGGGAGATCAATACCAAAGCTGCCGTTGTGCGGGTCAAGATGTATGACGCCTCAACGTTTTACCCGATCCGGGATGATATGGCGTTCATGAATTACGGCAACGCCATTGTAAATAAAGGGGGGACCGACGCCTGGTTTGTTACGAAGGTTGAACTGCCCAACGGCGCCAGCGTGAAAAAGATAAAACTATGGGCTTATGATAATTATGCCGGCGTTGATGATATCTGCCTGTGGATCGTATGGACAAAGCCGCGCCTTGCTGAAGCTGCCGATATGAACGCCGGG
>Ga0224501_10003774_pt1 | contig 11945 bp, 15 predicted proteins | sample SF_Oct11_sed_USG_4_FD_169105 | JGI IMG/M metagenome (GOLD analysis project Ga0224501, IMG submission 169105) | Sediment microbial communities from San Francisco Bay, California, United States - SF_Oct11_sed_USGS_8_1 | ecosystem: Environmental > Aquatic > Marine > Sediment | place: USA... | reverse complement strand
AACGACCCGTATGCCCAGCCAGGCTATCCGCAAGGTCCCTATGCTCAACAGCCGGCCCAACCTGGCTATCCCAACGACCCGTATGCCCAGCCAGGCTACCCGCAAGATCCGAACGCGCCATCAGGATATTCCGACCAGGGGGGAACCGTTGGAGTTCCCATAGGAATGGATGTCGCCCTTGTGAAAAAAGCGATCATGAATGGGGCCGAAACCATGATTCCCATTAAGGATGGCGACGTGCTGAAGGACGGACGGGGCAACGCACAAGCTGGAGACAAATTTCGCATCATGTTTCGAGCCAATAGTGATTGCTACGTGTATGTCATTGCCATTGATGGGTCAGCTTGGGCACAAGGTCTGTTCCCCAGCCTCACGAGCCCGTTCGCCAATCCCGTGGAAAAGGGCCAACAATATATTATTCCTGAAAGTAATAATTGGTTGAGCCTGGATCAATTTAAAGGCATCGAAACGCTCTTCTTTGTTGCCTCCCCCGATAAACGCCAAGACATTGAAGACATCCTCGCAAGCATCGCAGGGAGGGAACGCCATCCCAAGGCCACACCTCAGCAAGTCACCGAAGCGCCAATCATCCCAGCTGGGTTTCATCGAAGCCAGACAGGTGCCACCCCATTTATCATCGGCCAAGGATTACCCAAGGCTCCAGGACAAGACCAAGGACTCATCCCAACCACCTATTTCACCCAAAAAGCCGGAGAGGCCTTACGAATTACTCGTTGGTTCCGGCATGAGTAGAGGCTTTCCATGAAGAACACGAAAATCACATCCATGACAGCCATATTGGTAATGATGACGATGCTCACTGGGTGTGCCACACCCAATGGCTCAGGCTCGATGGCGCAAGGAGATCCGTGCCAACCGAACGCAGACCAGTCATTCTTTAGCCCTGAAACCACCTCATTCATCCAGCAGTCCATTTTGAGTCCTCTGGCCAATATTGGGGGGAGCTTACTCGCCACCGCTGCACAGAATTACAGCGGGAAATATACTGGGAAACTCAATAAACTTCTGACCAAACTGGTCACATCCAAAAAGAAAAAATCACAACAACAAGTGATCGAACAAGGCAATCCCTATGATAATCAAGGGGCTCAACCAGGTTATGGGTATGAAAATCCAATCGATCCCAATACGGGATATCCTATCCAAGACCCCAATTCGGGCTACCCCATTCCGGATCCCAACACTGGCTACCCCGTTCAAGACCCCTCTGGGTACCCGGGACAAGACAATTTTGGACAACCGGAAGCACAGGTTGACCCCAACACAGGATTTCCGATCAACCCTGGCATTGTCGACCAAGGGCAATTTCAAGAAGGATTCCCACAGGAAGGAGTACCTGTTGAACCTGGGCTTGAAAACCAAGGACAATTTCAGACTTTTGATGAAGGAATACCACAAGAACAATTTCATCCGAATGTTCAAGGGGAGGTACACCCTCGTGGCGTACCAGGACAATTGCCGCATGCACGATTCCCAAGTGAACCATGCCACCCGCAACAACAGGTTCAGGCCTATCCTCCTGGCAACCAACCGAACCAGCCCTACGGAAATGATCCGGCTTATCAATCCGGGGGATACGACCCCTATGGTCAACAGCAGGCACAAAGTCCATACGGACAGCAGCCGAGCTATCCCAACGACCCGTATGCCCAACAAGGCTATCCGCAAGATCCCTATGGCCAACAACCAGCACAACCCGGCTACCCCAGCGATCCCTATGCCCAGCAACCGGCGCAACCTGGCTACCCCAACGACCCCTATGCCCAGCAACCGGCGCAACCTGGCTACCCCAACGACCCCTATGGCCAACAACCCACACAACAAGACCCTTATGCCCAAACAGGGTATCCGCAAGATCCGTATGGCCAGCAACAACCTCCTCAAGATCCCTATGCCCAACAGGGCTACCCGCAAGATCCAAACGCACAAACAGGGTATTCAGAACCAGGAGGAACAGTTGGAAGCCCAATAGGGTTAGATGTGATGATGGTGAAGAAAACCACGAGAAACGGTGCCGTTGTCATGTTGCCCATCAACGACGGTGATGTGCTGAAAGACGGGCGTGGAAATGTAAAGGCGGGTGACAAATTCAGAATCATGTTCCGGCCACAGACCGATGGCTATGTGTATGTCGTCGCCATCGATGGCTCAGGTTGGGCACAGGGAATTTTCCCACCCCCCACCTCACCGTTGGCCAATCCGGTGAAGGCGGGCGAACAATATGTACTACCAGAAGGCAACAATTGGTTCAGCTTGGATCAATTCAAGGGTATTGAAACAATATTTTTTGTCGCATCACAAGAAAAACGACAGGACCTCGAAGAAGTGTTGCAGAGCATTGCTGGCCATGAACGACCGGCCACTGAAACGCCGCAACAGGTCACCAAGGTCGCCATGGTGCCGTACGGAGTGGGCGCGGCCCGACCAAGCAAAAAAGCGTTCAGCCTTCCTCAAGAATCAGGAGCGAATCAAACCATCATGCCGACGAGTTATTTCTCAAAGACGGCCGGGGAAGATCTGCGCCTTACCCGCTGGTTCCGGCATGAATAGAAGAAAAAAATAACACTTCGTCATTCCGGCAGGCAGTTAACGAGAATCCATTTCAAATCTGACTCGGCTATGTTTCAATCCCCCACACGAAAACCCTGGCTCCTCCTCCTACTCTGTCTCTTTCTGGCAGGATGTCCAGCTGCAGCCATCATTATTCCGCCGCTCGTCCAATTTGGTGCCAGCTTGTTGGATTCAGCTGTCAACAATCACGATGAAATTCATGAACAAAATATGCAAACACTCTTAACGGCCTTACAGCAACGGACCAATCCGTATATGGCCCAAGGCAGCACGGCGTTTTCCAACCCCCAAGCAGGAGGCTATTCCCAACCTAGTTATCAAACTCGGGAATACCCAATTGAGCAAGGCTATCCACCATCACCGGACTACTCCCAGCAAGGGTACGACCCTTATCAAAATTCGCAACCCCAATATGAAGGAAATTCGCCGTACCCGAACACTCAAGATCCGAACCAATTTTCGCAAGGGAACCCATACGCCAACAACCCGAACATCCCCCAACAACCAGCACCGCCATCTGGGTATCCAACTTATGAGCAAAATGAATACCCGTATCAGGAACCACCGGGCTCTCCATCTCAGCCCATGCAACCGCAGTACCCACAACAAGGACAACCGTATCCAGGTAATGATGGCCAGGAAGGAATGATGGTTGACCCGTCAACGCAACTACCGTATGAGGGCACTCCTGGCTATCAGACGGAACCTATAGCCATGGGAGAAGCCCCGAGCATCCCGATCAGCTTGGACGTGTTGCTCGTCAAAAAACATCTGGTCAATGGTGTGTCGTCGTATCTACCCATACAGGATGGTGAGACGCTCTTCGATGGGCGAGGCAACCCACAAGCCGGCGACAAATTCCGGGTGATGTTTCGCGCGAACACCAATTGTTACGTGTATGTCATTGCGGTGGATGGCTCAGCCTGGGCACAGGGAATCTTCCCGTCGACGGCCAGCCCCTTTGCGAACCCGGTAAAAGCCGGGCAGCAATATCTGTTGCCCGAGGGCAACAATTGGTTCAGTCTGGATCAATTCAAGGGCGTGGAAACCATCTTTGTCGTGGCCTCGCATGAACGTCGCCCTGACATCGAACAAATCCTCGCCACCATCAGCGGCCGCGAACGCCATCCAGCAGAAAAACTCTTGGCCGTCAGCGAACCTGCCATCATCCCCAACGGCTATTCCGGCGCACATCCCGGTGCATCGCCTTTTGCCTTCAAGACCTCACAACGTTCGCAACAACAACTACTCCCCACCACCTACTTCGTCAAAACCGCCGGCGAAGACCTCCGCATCACCCGCTGGTTCCGGCATCAGTAATAGCATCCTGACACAGTGTCTCCGTCATCCCTGCCGGTCGTTGGAACGAGAAGACCATTGGCTCACCACTCCAAAGCGCGTCCGTCATATAACGAAAAATTCTGGTCGCTGCGAGAGAGCATGTGACCTCATTGTGCTCTCCTTTGCAACTTGACAGGTGTCACCTGACACCTTACGATTTAGAGATGATCGGCAGGTTTAAACATCGGGGGTTGAAACGGTTCTTTGAACACGATGACCCTCGGCGGTTGCCGCCGGATATGGTGGAAAAGATTCGACTGATTTTGGGTGAATTACACACCGCCGAAGCTGTGGAAGATTTGGATTTGCATTCGTTTAACCTCCATCCCTTGACAGGGGACCGACAGGACGAGTGGAGTATCACTGTTCGGGCCAACTGGCGGATCACCTTCCGCTTTGAACAAGGGGTGGCCCTTGATGTGAATTTTGAAGACTACCATTAAGCGAAAGGATGTCACGATGAAGAAGCCCGCTTTAAAGATGAAAAACCCTCCGCACCCGGGTCTTGGCGTACGGGTCGGCTGTTTGGAGCCCTATGGGCTCACGATCACGGAAGGGGCCAAGATCCTTGGGGTGACCAGGCAGACGCTCAGCCAGTTGGTCAATGAAAAGTCTGATCTGTCATGGGAGATGGCCATTCGTTTGTCGAAGGCCTTCGGGAGTAATCCCGATCAATGGATGCGACTGCAGTTTGCCTATGACTCAGCGAAAGCTGAGGAACGGGCAAGGACGATCAAGGTGAACCCTGTGAAATTGGCACTTGAACCTGCCTATCAATAGTGCTTCATCATTGGCCATAGAGAAAGGCGTTGGAGTGACTCTCATTTTCTGGCTTTGAAAGGTTTTCAAACCTCACAAAGTACCCAACAACAATTACTCCCCACGACCTACTTCGTCAAAACGGCAGGAGAAGACCTCCGCATCACCCGCTGGTTCAGGCATCAATAAATCGCCTGGGGTAATTACCCTTTACGGCCCCAGGGATGCCAATTCAGCCTTCCTTATTGTATACTGACAACATGCCTGCCAACGTACCTCTGCATGAAATGACTCTCCAAGAAAAACTTGTCCTGATGGAAATGTTTTGGGAAGATCTTGGTCGCACCCCAGAAGCCATTGAGTCCCCCGCCTGACATCAAACCACTCTGGATGAACGCCACGAGCGCCTGAGCCAAAGTCAATCCAGCTTCCAAGACTGGGAAGGGACCAAAAGCCGCCTTCGCAATTTGCTCTCGTGAAAATTGAAATACTCAATGAAGCCCAAGAAGATTTGATCAAGGGCTTTCATTTCTACGAAGACCGAAACCTCAACTCGGCTCGTATTTTTTAGACTCGTTGTATGCCGAAATCGACGCTCTTCTTATGTACACCGCCGTTCATCAAAAATTCTTTGGTTATCATCGGTGTCTTGAAAAACGTTTTCCATTCGCCATTTATTACAATGTTGAGCAGAACATTATTCGAATCTATGCTGTTCTTGATTGCCGCCAAAATCCAGTACACGCAAAAAGCCGTTTAACAGAAGATCCCTAAGGTTCGCACACATCATCTTTCCACCGTCAATATGATCGAGAAAAGCTAAAAATCGTTCGCCTCCTCCGTTTCTCTCTCCACTCACAGAGGAAGCTCTCTTCATCACCCGCTGGTTCCGCCATCAATAAGGTAGAAATCCTCCTCCCTTATTCAAACAAACCAACTTCCACAATCTGTTTTTGACCTTACGAAGAAGCCCCCGTAAAATTCATGAGCGTGCGAGACATTTCAAGGTCATCCCTAAAACCTCAGAACAATTTTTGGGTCCTCAATGAGGGCGAATGACTGAAACCGAGTTACGAGGAGAACATGAGAGATGAAGATGCGATGTCATTCTTTCAATAACCCAGGCTTCATAGGACTGATTCTTTTCCTTCTGTTGCTCCTCGTGATGCCGGGCTGTTTCCGTCCGTCACAGTCATATGACGCCACCCAAGCCAACTATGAACCCGCCTCTGGAATAGACACCTCCCACCTCCAAGGGCACACCGCCACGATACAGGCCAATAAACCCTGGCAACGTTCCGACGTGCAAGTGGAATCGGGAGATAGCGTGAAGATTCTTGCCATGGGAAAATGGAGCCCGGCTCCCGCATTCGGTCTATGGAGCGGCCCGGAAGGACTCTCATCGGACCTTGGGAAAGAAGTCCCCTGGATTCCCTTAGCTGCCCTCATGGGAAAAATCGGGGAAAATGGCAAACCGTTTGAAGTGGGACCAGAGCTCGCACTTCGAGCCACAGGAAATGGGGAACTCTTTTTTGCGATCAATGATCCATTTCCCTGGATCACAGACAATTCCGGCTCATTGCAAGTGACCGTCTACACAGAAAAACATTCCTCCCCTACCACCAATCTGGTCACGTCAAAAAGTACAGCACCCACCCACACCTCTCTCGCTCCGACGACACCAGCCACGCTCCTCCGTCCAACAGAAATGGGGAACCGCACGGCTCTCGTGATCGGCAATAGCCAATACGAGGTGGGCAGTCTTCGCAATCCTGCCAATGACGCACAGGATATGGGGGATGCCCTCATGAAACTCGGGTTCGACGTGACCCTCAAGCTGAATGCTGGACAAGAAGACATGGAATCTGCCATTAGCGAATTCGGTCGGCAATTGTATCAGGGTGGCATCGGCCTCTTTTATTACGCCGGTCATGGTGTCCAAGTGGGTGGAGAAAACTATCTCATCCCCGTCAACGCCACAATTGAGAGTGAAAGCGATGTCCGCTATAAAGCGGTCAATATAGGACAGGTGCTCGGCAAAATGGGCGAAGCGCGCAATGGTCTCAACATGGTCATCCTCGATGCCTGTCGGGATAACCCGTTTGCCAAAAGTTTTCGGTCATCCAGTCGAGGACTCGCGGTTGTCAGCAGTTCAGCGGTGAAAGGCACATTGATCGCCTATGCCACCAGTCCCGGAAATGTGGCGAGTGACGGGGACGACCGAAATGGCCTCTACACGAAGCATTTGCTTCAACATATTTCTGCGCCAGGCATCCCAGTGGAACAGGTGTTTAAACGCGTCCTGCAAGGGGTCGAGCGAGATACCAATGGGAAGCAATCCCCCTGGACCTCCTCCTCATTTTCCGGAGATTTCTCCTTCCATCCCACAGGGCAATAAACAGCATAGTCCTTGTCAGGGAACCATCCTCCAATTACCGAAAGATATTGCTTAACAGCCTTGGCGTTTGGGAACTCACCAAGACTCTGAGGAAAAAGCCAAAGGCTCTCCACCAATAGGGTGACCCACTGAGAGCCCTTATTCGATTCGGGATATTGCAGATAATTGCCACTCGGAGTATCGTTCCTCAACCAACTTTGTAAAAGGTCGCATCATTCCCAAGGGGCGTTTCAATGCCAGACAAGTTTCTCGCCCTCATCTTACGTCCCTTCAGTCCCCTCGGATGCGACCGCCACGGTGCTGATCCACCCGACCAGCGAACAAAACAGATTTCATCCCCACAGCATTTGCTGGCAAACCCCTTCCGTGGAATGGCTCTTCCCGTCTCCTTGCTCTTCGCCTTCTTGCAACGCAACGTATCCACATTGAACCTTTTCTCAATCGGCTTCGACAGACTCGACAACCATCCTTCCAAAGCATATGCCGCGCTCAGCCATGCGTGACGAAGTAGAACCATGCTGAAGTTCAATGTAGACTCCCATTCACTGCTGAGAAAAATCATCATTTGAAAGCTCAAAAGACGCCATGCGCACCCTCATCCCAGTAACGCTCTGCCTCATTCTTCAAGGTTGCCTGTATATGGGAGGTGCACCGGATCCTTCCTATTCTCCAGACCACGAAATTCTTGAGGGCACTGGAGAGTCAAAACCTCCATTCATAACTCTACAGATCGACCAAGTCATGGAATTTTCTGACGCCCAGGGCAACCCAGTGGAATTCACTACTGGCACCTATCAGCTTACACCAACGCTTTCCAACCATTTGCAATTCGTTGCGACGGAAACACAAGAGGCCCACGTCGTTCGTGCCACAACATTCCACCACGCCGAACCTCTTTTGGCTCCCTCCACGCTTTTAATCAAAGATGCAGAAAACCCCGCATCCCTCCATCTTTTGCTGTTTCTCCCTGATGGACAAGGGTTGGATGCAGAAGGTTTGATGAAGGGAGTGGTTCGCTCCCGTAGTGGGAAAATCCCCAGCAGCTCAGCATTTTCACCGCGTAGGCGATATACAGGGGTGATCTTGCAACAAGGTCGTGTGGCCTTGGACGATGACTTTAAGGAACCGGACGCTCGTGACTCTTCAAAAAGTTCGGCCTCTCATTTGAACCCCATGCCATCAATCGGGCGAGTCACGCTAGAACAGGGTCGCCTGCACTTAGATGCCAAGGCACGGCAATCGCTGATCAGAAGATGTCGGTCCTGCGTCAAGAAGCCATAGGAAGACCTTCAACACATTCACACCTATAAGGAGACTGATATGCCTTATCGAAAAACACATATTCGCACATCTCTTTGCGCACTAATGTTGGCTGGGACCCTCGGTCTGTTCCCCATGTTGATCTATGCCGAACCTGCTGTCTCACCATCAGATCCGGCCTTTCAGCAAGCGGTGGAGCAAGTAGTAGAACAGTACCTTCGTACACACCCTGAAGTCATCGAGCAATCCTTACGAATTTTGCAGGCCACCCGCCAGGCCGAGAAACAGGAACGTACCCGCCAGATGATCGCCACCAAACAAGCCGAGCTATTGAACGATCCAGGCTCACCCGTTAGTGGCAACGTCGATGGCGATGTCACTGTCGTAGAGTTCTTCGACTATCGATGCGGATACTGCAAGCGTGCGGCCGGTGCGGTGACGCAACTGCAACAAGACGATCCCAATGTGCGGGTCGTGTACAAAGATTTCCCCATCCTTGGAAAAGCCTCCGAAGTCGCCTCGCGCGCAGCCCTGGCCTCGAAAATCCAAGGCAAACATATGGCCTTTCACGAAGCCTTGCTGGCTTCCAAAGAAGAGCTGACTCAGGATGGTATCTTCAATATTGCGTCAGGAGTCGGGTTGGATATAGAACAACTGTCCAAGGACATGCAGACTCCTGCCATAGAGGCGATCATTGAACGTAATCGTGCGCTCGCCAGGGAACTGGGAATCAATGGGACGCCAGGGTTTATCATCGGCACGAAACTGTCCCCTGGAGCACTGGACTTAAAGGAACTCAAAAAACTGGTCGGGCAAGTCCGCGAAGAGAAGAGTTGAAGGTTCCCCCAAAAAGAAGCCACATAATTTCGGGGAACCGGCTGGCGGGTCAGGCTCAGGCCATTAACCCGGGGAGGACGAGACACTGAAAAACGTCTTGCAGTAGCCGGCAGGGCAAGCAACTCATTCCAATTTCCCTTCCTTTCTAAAACCAAAATCTTTTCTTGACATTCCCTGAACATTCCCTTCTGATTGACCATCACACTCAGAATTCTTTCTTATTTTCAACTTTTTTGAACCGAACCCATTTTAAGGACGACTCAACAAATACAAGCGTCAATGCCCATTCTTTTTCCCCCCTTTTCATCCAAGAGGTGAACCCAATGCAAGTTCCATTGGCCAAACAGCTGCTCAGTACTATGTTCCTGAGTCTTCTCGTTCAGGCCGGTCTTCCGGCTCTGGCCTCGACACCAGATGAAACAACAACCATCAACCTCGGCCAGGCCGTGCATTTTCTCGGAACGGATGGGAGTGATGTCCTGGCCAATCCTGGAAATTATTCCGTCGAGCCTGCGCAGGAATGGCTGCGGCTCATTCCAGGAACCGAACGCCATGATGCGTTGTTGATTGAAGCGCAACCAGGGACGCATGAAGTCAAAGTGGAAATTCCCATCGTCATTTCCACCCCGGGCACGGAACCGGACGAAACCGACGTCCATGCCCTGTGTGTCAACCTGCTCCCATACACTCGTTGTTTGGGATAACATAGATTTCAGGGGGAAACAGACAGGATTCATGAAATGCCAAAATCAACATTAGATCGACCGAGGACCCAGATTGCGCCAGAACCATCATTGGAGAAGCGAATACGTCGCCGCTTCAGCACAGAGGATAAGCTTCGTATCATGAATGAAGCGCGGGCGTGCCAGCACGGCGAGCTTGGTGCCCTTCTGCGTCGTGAAAAGATTTACCACAACCAACTCTCGGACTGGCGACGAGAATTGACAGAATATGGCGTGGCTGGATTGGAGAAAAGTGCACCAGGCCCCAAAGCATCCAAGACGCCAGCTCAGCGACGAATTGCTCAACTGGAGAAAGAAAACAGTCGACTGAACCGTAAGCTAGAGATCGCGAATGATTGCCTAGAGCTGCAAAAAAAAGCCTTCGCCATGCTCGACCGCGTGAGCAATGGGAACGAGGTCTGAATATGGTGATGACAGAACGCCCTGCCCATGTACCGTTGGTGGCCGCCTGCCGCGCCCTGGCTCTCAACCGAAGCACGGTCTACGCTTGGCGTCGCTATGTCGTCAACGACGAGCCCCCACGACGTTCCCGTAAAGCATCGGTCCAACCCCGCGCGCTGAGTGCCGAGGAACGCGCCACCGTTCTTGAGACCCTGCATAGTGAGCCGCATCAGGATCAACCGCCGGCTGAAGTGTACCAGCGCCTGCTCGAACACGACCAGTATTTGTGTTCGGTCAGCACGATGCATCGACTTCTTCGCCGCGTCGGTGAACATGGTGATCGGCGTCCCCAGAGACCGGCTCAGCACCATGCCATTCCCAGGCTCGTCGCCCACGCCCCGCACGATGTTTGGTCGTGGGATATTAGTAAATTGCCGCTGATTCGCCGGGGTAGATATCTGTCACTGTATGTCGTGCTGGATTTATTCAGTCGCTTCGTAGTGGCCTGGATGGTGTCGTTGAAAGAGAACAGTGCCCTGGCCAAACAGCTGATGGATGAAGCGACGGAACGCTATGGTATTCAGCCGGGCCAGCTACCCATGCACCAAGATCGAGGCGCACCAATGATCGCGCACGGATACTTGGATCAAATGCGTGAATTGGACGTGACGTGCAGCCACAGTCGACCGCGAGTCAGCAATGACAACCCCTTTAGCGAAAGCCAATTTAAGACGCAAAAGTATCAGCCTGACTATCCGGGGCGATTCGATAGCGTGTCGCACGCCAGGCAATGGTGTGAGGGGTACTTTGATTGGTACAACTTTGACCACCACCACAGTGGGTTGGCCGGGTTTACGCCAGAACAGGTCTTTACAGGACGTTACCGTGAAGTTGCGAAGCAGAAACAACGCGCTCTTGATGCTCGTTACGAATGTACCCCTGAGCGATTTGTGCGTAACCGGCCTATTGTACCGATGCCTCCGAGTAGCGTAGCCATCAATCCCATCAAAACAAACACAGAGAATGCCACGGTGCTTGAAGATCGAGTGAATTTTCCGACTCTGCCGGCGGCTGGCTACAAGAAAAGTACATTATCTTTGAAATGACTGTCCAAAACAGGTTGACACGTTCCGTGAGTTTGCTCTCCGTTCCTCGTGAGAGAGCAAACATCAACCGTTAAAAAAGGAGTGATCACATGAACAATGACCAATTTTTCGCCAACACCCTCTTGCAGCTTCTCGGCGATACTACGGCTGTCAGACTCACATCTGATGGTTTTATGCCGTTATCCGTTGAGGATATCGGTTCCTCCGCCGAAGGCTACCGGCTTATTTCTATCTGCCACTATGGCGAACAAAACGGCGATCTGATGCGCGATCCTGATATGGTTTTTGCCATCTACGGGCAAGGCGATTGCCTGATGGCCGAACCGCTGTCATTTCGTAATGATTATATGAGCATCAATCAGGAAGTTTACCGGTACGATGATCACGGCAAGCGCACCCATGTTGATCTCCGCCTGAAAAAGGAACTGAAATCCTTTGCCCGTATGTGGTTTCGCAATCTGAAAGCGCAAGGATTCCTGGATAAGGAGACACCACGGGAACGGCTCTCATGAGCCGTTCCTTTTCTTG
>Ga0224501_10003773_pt1 | contig 11946 bp, 8 predicted proteins | sample SF_Oct11_sed_USG_4_FD_169105 | JGI IMG/M metagenome (GOLD analysis project Ga0224501, IMG submission 169105) | Sediment microbial communities from San Francisco Bay, California, United States - SF_Oct11_sed_USGS_8_1 | ecosystem: Environmental > Aquatic > Marine > Sediment | place: USA... | reverse complement strand
AGCCATATCTAACAGAATTACCATTTTTTCTTAGACAGCAGTCCGAATGGTTGCTATGGGGTCTATGTGCACAAGAAAACACATGTGTTCAATGTTCATGTACACACGCGCAAGTATATGTAAATATGTATGCAAAACAACATCACATGTAACACACTAAGCACTCGCACACGCACGCACGCGCGCACGCACATGCGAGTGCACACACACACCGGTTCACATACTACTCCTTATTATGTAGATATGGGTAGATATTGCTTGGCGGTGCCCTGAGGTATCCCATCACTACTCTATTCTATCCGATAATGCATGTATGGGGGCTTTGGGAATAATGATGAAAGCCTTATGTCATGCAAAAGTAGCAAATAATATGACATGTGACGTCTTGTGCCTGGCTGTACCACATTCACACAAGATGAGCAAGCAACAAAATGGTACACCTCTCATTAACCTGTCTGAGAACCTTCATGGGAGAAAGAGGTCACGGGTAATGCATTCGGATTTTGACCCCTGTTTGTGCATAAGTTTGTGCTTCTTTTTTCATTGGATTTGAATCGCGATGCATAGTAAAGGAGATCCGACCATAGGGCACCATGCATCATCCTGAAAGCAAGCCATTGGCTTATAGTGATGCCATCCATGTAAAACAAGATGATCTTATCTTAGTTATTTATATGTGACATAACATATCGATACTACACCACAGTGTGCATGGGATTTCTACGAAAGTTGTTTATGATGCATCATTGCGATGATTCATATACTTATGTGACCTGTGGGTAGTTTTCCCCAAGCAATAATTGCATTAAGTTAAAAACAATTTTACCCTTTCTCCTGAAAATATATGTTGTCACAAAATATGCATACGTATTGAATCATACCATGTTACAAACAGCACCAGATAAAGCTCTGCCCTAACTATAAACCTATAGGAAATCAACACCTGCACATACGAATTGGATGGTCACATGCTGAGTGACAGCATCGCTGACACACAGAACGTCAACAGGTAAATGTCCACCTGTTGGAAGATGTGGGAGAGATTTTTTCTACCATAGTTGTCTTATTATGTAATTATTATGCGCGTGAGGGGGTGCAACTGCGGCAAGCAAAAGTCTCGTGTGTAGTGATCAATTGAATCGAATTCCCAAGGGGTGTTAACTGTAAGGCTTGTCAGAGAATCATCTCCTCTGTGCATAAATTGTGAGGACAAACCAAGAAAGTTGATGTAGAAAACTCAATTTGGAGAAACTTTCAACTTGAATGATGCCTTATCCAGTTTTTCGGCTTGAGCTATCCAATATATCAATTATAGCCATTCCAATCAAATGGCAGTTCATATTGAAAGAACAAAAAACATGTATTCAGCCCCAATCATTTAACTAATAGGGTTGCTGAGTCTCTTTCTAATCCATGCTATAGTATTATGATACGCAGCGGCCAGAGGGGGCAGCTGCAGATGAGGGAGTCCCAAATAAATGTTGGGGTGAAAGCGCTCGACAGCTTGTAACTCTACGCACCGCACCCCGTATCTTGGCTATAACAGTTCCCCCACCTCACATTTTACATTTTAGCCACTGCCGATACCAGGTATTTTTCATCATGATGGTGAAACATTAACTTGGAATCAGAATTTATAGGCGTCTAAAAGTGTTATCCAGTGAGTTGAAATTCTCTCAAATTCATTTTTTCATGTGATAAGAGTAAATTATTATGGTAATCTGCCGCAAAACAGTCCAAACACAACTTCCGTTGAAATGGGCGCCATTGCAGACAGCCACCGGTTCACTATTACATGTAAACTACTGGCTATAATAGAAATTAGCCCAGTTGGTAATGAACTGTCCATTGTAAAATACCTCTGATTATCAGGATTCTTACCAGCATGGTCTGTTGTTTTTAACTCCATGTGAACGAAAATCATCCACGCAACTAGGCAACAATAGCTAAATACTCAAGGAGTTATTTGTGATAAGATAATAACACTAAAATATACATAAATCTCAGCTTTCCCACTCCATATGCCATTTACCAATAATCCATAGGATAAGCCGCATATTCAGCAGCAGTCTAGACCTTAAGCTGCAGTTAAGCACCATCTTATAGCGCATAATGGCGTAGGAGTTCAGACAAGAGCATGGCTGCGTAGGTCACTGACTGGTTTCGGTTAACTACCAGGGTGCAATTTGCATCTAGAGGAAAATTGTCTACAGGTTATTCTATACTCTCGTTAATTGTATTCAGTTTTTCTTCATTAACTGAATCGATGGGTTTTGCACATATAACATCATGAAATGATGTAAGCAATCGGCTATAATTCCCTCTTGGTAAAAAGTATAATTGCACAAGTGCCTTTGCACACATAGAACATCACTTCGTACGAGTATGTGTTCAAAGCTTCGCAATTACTAATAACCTGTCAGAAACAGTTACCGTTAAGTACGTACATTGCACTAATATATTACAGAATCACACGAGTATAAGGAGCGTAAGCACCTATTTATGTTGGCTTTCGGCAGCGTGTGCTGCCGATAAATGAATAACCGCATGTGACAAACAGAATCAACCAGGATTGTGTGCTGAGGAAGAAGTCAAATGCTGTAATAGCTCATATTTCGGTGGATCAGGGCATGATTAGTTGGGTTTAATAAAATTAGATTTTTGAACTTTGTGCAAACAGTTTAAGGTCTAAATATTTCCCTTCTGAAGCATTGGATTAGCTCTTTGATATGATGTGAACTACTGTATGTCTTGGAGCATGTAAACTTGTGCCAAAGATATAGAGTAAGGTTTTGATAGAACACTTAGAGAGAACCGAGTTGTTTGATCGCTCTGCGGATATCTGGTATATAGAAGTTAGTATGGTCGGTGATTCTATCGGTTTTAAGTATCACATAAACATTAAAATTGTTTGGTAAATCAATGGCATGAAAACAAGGTTATGCATTTGAAACTTGTTTTAACCATGTCCGTGAATATTATTTAAACTTTTGATCATCAATTACTAAAACTCACTACACCCTAGTGCCTCATAACTATCAAAAACGAAAACAGAGCAGTAAACTTACGCCATTGTTTATATGGTTCTAGTACACAGCTGAGATGGGAACCTAGTCAGCAGAGAGTAGTGATCCTTTATAGGCGCGCGGCTTATCTGCCACCAAATATTGCGCTTATTATCCTCTATAGCATTTAACCTCATTATAGATCATTCATAGAGGAGCTATAGGCTGATTGTAGGGATTGGGTTATATCATGGAAGTCTGCATAAAATAGACGCTTGTCCCGCTTAGACATAAAAGTCTATAGCCTGCTCATATATAAAAGTATAGCTTGTCCCACTCAGATATAAAAGTCTATATAACATTCAAAGGCAGCGACTAGACCATCTCTCATTTTCTGTGTCAACCTTGAGCTGAGGATACCACACATCCTATATTAGCAAGCTATGCTTGTCACAGGTAGCTGGGCTTCAACATTAGTGTATCATCCCAAAATTTTATATGAAATTTACAAGCTCCCTGATCCTTGATGCAAGCGTGTTGGTTCAGATTAAGATGTTGTTTTTGAATGGCCTCTTCACTGATGAAGCTGCCAGGTTAGATTCTTGTTTTTCTGCCAGTTATAGCTAGCTGAGCATGGAGCACCTCGAGCAGGCCGCATTAATGCTTCACTTTGTAGTAAGATGTGGTCTTGTTTTGAGCTAAGATTAAAGTGCGGAACTCATACACAGGGAGCCCGCCATGACAGGGATTCAAACTCAGGTTCTCACAGTTGTGGGCCCAGCGCCCTATCCCACTATCCTAAGCGTAATGTTTCACAGCTTCCACATATGGACAGGATTAAAGCAGACCCTTACACAGGTAGATATCAGCTTCTGGGTCATAGTATCCCTATATAGATTACTAAGTCTATGAATTGCTGCTCACGGTTTGGATTCCCAGACTAATCGGTTGAAATGTCCCAGTTTTGAAGTAACACAAGCAGAGCTTGGGAGAACACACCCCTTGTAAAAGTCTACAGGGTCAACAAACTCGAAGAATTATTGAAACAATATCATGTATCACCGGCCTATTATTCCGTCACCAAAGTTCTTCAGAAAATGATGTCGATCAAAAGGAACGCAAATGAATCTCAATCTTCAATTTATTCGGAACTGAAGTAATGGAACGGCTCATTACCCACCAGATATATGACCCAGACAATGTATAATGCTTTTATCTTATAAAAGCCACGATCATGCTGCAACTTCATCATATACGAAAAAATCTTCAATTAAATGAACAGTAGATCGTGATCAAGAAGGTAGGTCTGTGCAATTGACTTATGATAGTTACCGATTACGCTGACAGCATGTTGATGATTCTACGCACAACTTACCCCATGATGGATGTCCGTTGGTTGTGCAACTGTGAAGTGATAAACACCAATCTATAATAGAAAGGAATAGGAATTCATGTAACTAATACTCAAGAGAGAAATTCACTATCATCAAACAGCTACTAAGTAAAAATAATTTACCATGGTGATTGGAGTCTGGGGAGATGCATTCCTTCAAGCCCATGCGGTGAGGACTAGATTTAACGCAAATTATAGAAAGGAGTGGGCGGCACATGGACATCAAAAACTAACCGCCAATAGGGACTCACAATGGGTCCATGACTTGACGTGTAAATCGGGCTTAGGTTCATTGACTCCCAACAACCCAGGACCTTGACCTTCAACTGTCATGTCTTGATGTTATCTCAACGTCACCTATGGTGAGCTAGTGTGGCTGATGCTTGTGTGCCTCTCCCTCACTTTAAACCAATTTATGCACAAGTCAGACCACCTCGTGAAGAACCTGGTCCTCTTCAAGCCCAAAGGACAAACAATATGACTTGTAGGTTCGAGTTTTGAGGTTTGAGTTACGGCTTAATAGCGTGGAGCGGGTTGGATACTTGTTTTTGTTGTCAGTTGCGGTCTAGCGTGGAGCACCACAAACGGTTCAGTAATGCTTCACCTCATAGTGAGGTTTGTTTGTGTTTAAAGCTAGGATTACTGTGAGAAGTTTGTACGCATAACGGGACCCCACCGTGACAAACACAGCGGCAAACACAACAGCCTCGCACCAGTTCCCACTCTCTCCCCAGAGACTATGGTAAATCTTAAGAGTACGAAAACAGATGTAGCCTGGGAGATTTACTCACAAAAGAAGTTCCGAGAACCCTGGGAAAGGCTTGCAGATTATCAATGGCACATAGCCGCTGGTGTTTTATGTCCAGAATTGTGCAATTGTATCCTGCACGATTGGGTGTACTGGGAACTAGTGCATGTAACAGACATATAGGCATCAGGGACAATACCAATCATGAGCTGCCCAATATCTTATCTTGATGATCATTACTTACGGTACAACTGGGTGAAGGGAAAAGTTCTATAGGTGAGGTCAAAAATTTTTGATGAATTCTTACAAAACTGAATAAACTACTTTGTGGCTCATGAAACCCTTTTTTCCTCATATGATGCCTTAATAATTGACTAATATGCCAAAGCTGCCTTGCTAGATACTGATTTTTTCACTATAGTTATGGCTTAGCATGGAGCACCACAAGCGGGTCAGTATCAGTGCCCCAGCTCATAGTGAGGCTTGTTTATGTTTTGAGCTTGGATTAGAATGTAAGGAGCTCATACTCATAGCGGTGGCCCACCATGACTGGAAATCGAATCCAGATTATCACTGTTGCAGGTGCAACGCTCTACCGCTGAGCCATCCTCCTATACCATAATACCCCCAGTAGATGAAAGCAGCAAAGGATATATTCCCGGCCCCTAGCAAATTCTGTGTGCATCTGAATTCCCTTGTAGTATACACTCACTAAACAGTGCTTTCACAATAAGAGTGGGCAGGAAGTAAATATTGACAGCGGCCATCATCTCATGAGAGCGTAGGATGTTATGAAACCTCGAGCATCTCCTGTTTAACCACTACAGGTGTGGAAATATAACCTCTCACATCGACTTAAAAACTACTTCAGTCCAAGTAACGTTTATATACGATGTTTTCAGACTACGTCTGGGACTGATATCTAGTTCTGGCTGATGAAAGGTATGAGTCATGGCAGTAGGGGCCTATAGAAAATGGCATGGAATGAACGGAAATTTTTTGGCTCAGTGTACATGAAAGTGTATTCACTTTTCCTACTCAGGTTTTTGGCCTTCCTAGTTAATGAACCTCCTAAGCTTGTTGAGGAGTGAGAAGCTAGAAATGATGTTAGGAGCTCATTCTCACTGTAGGCCCTCAGCATGACTAAGACTTGTGCCCAGGATCTTTCGATCTGGAGCCAAGCACTCTACCCATTAAGTTATCCCGCCATACCAGTCCATTCTGCATGGCATACTTTTATTCAGTATAATCTGACTTTGTGGAAACCACAGGGAAACATGAAGCGCGGTCGACCCAACTAATGATGGCGCAGTGAAACACCCCAAGCAATTTGGCAAAGAAAACAGGCGTTTGGTGACTGCACATGATTGAGTGGAATGGTTGAGAATGGTGGAGTCCTTAATCCTGTGATGGAGAAAACCTGGCTGACACTGATGATAAATGCTGGAAAGATATTCTCTCACGAGCAGTCTCGCCGCATACTGATGCATAAACAGCCGATGAGTCTATCTGATATCATTATTCCCATAGCCATCGGTCAGGACCACCATGATAATTGGCGTTATAACAACAGTGATCTGCATGAGGCTGTTTATAAAATGTCGGTGAAATAATCCGCTGCGGCGCGGTATAATCCGTATACGCAGTATTTATCATCAGCGGGCTGTGGCATAAGATTGACGTAAACGATATTACTAAACTGAACTTTGCACGCAATTTAATGATCTTTTCATTTTCTCATTTGTGTTGCTTGGTACAAATGTCGCGAGTGCGTGGCCCTTTCAATTCGAGGGAAGTGGCTGCATGAACATACATCATTACATCATTGTAACCGAAAATTCGGTTGGGTTGGTAGTTGGCAATATCCTGAATGGAATTAACCATGACAGTTGTCCTTCAGATTGTGGTTAAGTTCTTTGAATTGAATGGTCATGTTGCTACAGATCAGGATTTAAGCGGTTAAGTTCTTTGAATTGAATGGTCATGTTGCTACAGATCAGGATTTTGAATCTGCCATTTGCTTAATTGCACCGCTTTTCGCATTGTTCAATTAGTTTCAATGTCCATCAAATTCTAGTGATCTACCTGGCACCTTCATCTGTTCATTCATAAACCTGTACTCATATGTTTGAAGTGGAGTCAGGATAGGCTAGCTCAGTTGGTAATAGCATGGAGTGGGAATCGGTGAATTGCAGATTCGAGTGTCAATGTAGGCAGGGTTATTCTCTTGGTATGGGCCTTTAGCGAGCCAACCCCCTACTCCAAATTGCTACCGTGGGTTCGGATCACTACGGTGGAAAATCAAGTTCCTAACCAGTGGATAAGAACACGCCACCGTTGTTGAAGATCCACATCTCCCTTCATAATAAGAGTAGCCAAGTTTTGGCAAAGGTTGTGTAAACAAAAGGGTTTTATACTTCACTTTGTGTCCGACTCACCTTGGACTGGACTTTCGAGACAGATGTCTAACCCCTCAAGTGAAGTATAAAAGCCCCAGCCACTCCCTGGGACGCCCAAACGTATGTCTCACAGAGACAAAGATTATTGCGTCTGATCCGCCTCGGACGTCTGACTCCCCAATCAATCAAAATCTTCCACGGATTGACCAATCCCAACCTGGGGCCTTGGTACTGGCCCACACGTGGTACTAAGTGCTAAGCCGTAACTGGCACAAAAATAAGTATACAACCCAACAGCTTCACCATATAAGAATTTATATATGTTGGGACGAGTGGGGTCAGCGAGATCTATAGGAAATGTTTTATACGAGTGATTGTAGTGTCGGCTTAAAAATACATAAACATATGTATAAATGATTACACCACATTCATGCATGAATTTGTATAAAATACCCTTTCATTTTAAGAAATTCCTGAAGATCCATAGGCTGTATGTAATTAAGAGTACAGCCAATTATGTCATTCGGCCTCCAACAGGTCCTCTCAGAGCTGAATGTTACCATTCCGGTAAAGATCTCAGCTGTGGGGAGTGAACACCACTTACCTTGTAAGCGAAGAGAAGCAAGAATTCTCTCTCAGCGACTTAGTCAGACACTAGATACACAACTTGCCTGTAATGACACAGTGACTGTTGAGACTAGGTGAGTGTGTGTATCCCAGCTCTATGATACAGTATGGTATTCCAATTTGAATATTTTACGCAGAGAGATACCAACCTTCCTCTCGTCTCTGTTTACAAACTTATGGATCAAACAAAAGCCGATAATTTAAAAATGGACAGTCAGTGATATGACAATGCCCTATAAATCAATTGAGAAAAGCAACTGAACATGACGAATAAGTGTAACCACTCATAGCATTGATTTTATGAAAGTCACAGTTTAATGTAAATTCAGACATTTGGGAAAGACATGGTTATATTTGAATGTACGACTTACAGCGCATGAATAATGTAATGTTGGTAAACAATGTTATGATCAAACAGTGTGGTGAACTTGCTATAATGCTGTAGGGAGAGACATTAATGGGTTTTTAATGGGTAAAATTAGAAAAGAAGAGAAGGGACCTAGAAAGAATAACAAAGTGCAGACTTCGATCAATACTACACAGCCTAATTCAGATGCCAGGACAAATGAGATAGATCATCTTGCTTTACTTGGATCATTAAGCCAATCGCTTGTGTTCAGGATGGTCCATGGTTTGCCTTGTGGAGTTTGTACTCTACAGGTCGGCCTCTTTTACATGTATTTAATGTCAGGACAACCAGAGACTGTCCCTATTTCTCAAGATTTCCTGCTCGAAACTGTGTGTAAAGAGAAGGTAACTCCATAGGCGAACCGCCTTTGTTTAACACTAAGATCCAAACTAATCAGAGTGAGAGACAAAATAAAATATGAGCCGGGAATGTTCATCTTTCGGGCTGGAAGAGGGCCAAATACTTCACAAGGGAGCCGGAATAATGCATGACTTGGTTTAAAGTAATGGAGAGTTACGCTCACTAACTCATACTGAGGATAGCCGAGATCCAATGGCACGACATGCCTCGAGATGGTTGGGCAGGACAGTAGTAAGCTGTAAAAGTCTTGTTTGTTCAAATAGCTGAGGGAATGCAACCTGGGTGAATGGTAACCACTCATTATACAGTGAATGCAAAAGAACTTAATTTTATAAGCTATACTCGTCCACTTCGCCATTTTATTTAACCAAGTTACTAAGGTTCTCACGGTTGCAAGCCCAGCGTTTTTACCACTGTGTTATTCCGCTATCACAAAATAATTTCATCTATGTGTTTTCCCAGATTCAGATCACAGATTTAAGAGAAGAAGTCAGCCCTCATGGCCCAGGATACCCTGTGAGATCTGCATGGTTAACGAGCTATTTGTTGCTGAGAAGGGTAAACACCGATATATAGCTCTTCTGGTTTATTGCCCTTGGCACAAGACTCTATTTTTTGCAAAGCATGAATTATATAAATAAATTTATGTCACACCACCACAGTTCTTCAAAAATGGCCCCTTGATCCCTTATAATCAGTTGTTAATAACCCTTTAGCATACTAACAACCCCTTATAGTGAGTGACCTGGTTTTGAAAACACGGGTTTTTGCTCAGGTCATTTGAGAAGTAAAGGCGGGACTGGTGATACAAGAAGGGACAACTCCGAATAGAGGTACAAATGTCACCATCACTAAAACATGATAAACACAGTTTTCTCTACTCAGTAATTACTAAAAGGCCATGAGGCATGAGACTTTTTCCCTGCTGATAGTTGTTAGTATTACATGTAGCCTGAAACCCCTATGTATATATTGAACTACCTATACCCATAGTTTGCAGCCACATATAACATAGGTTTCGATTCACTGCTCAAGAAGAGAAAGCTCTCTTCAGCTCTTAAGAGTAACCTGCTCTATGAGGCACACCATGAACCTTCTTGAAAGTGATACTGTTCATGTAAAAAAATACAACCAACCGCGAATAAACTCGTTTACACAAGGCAATTGAAGTACATGGGGCAGTGTGATCGCGAAAGCCTGGGTACGAGTCTGACCATGGATACTGACCCGCTCTAGGGGCTCCATGCTAAACTGTAACAGGTGAAACAACCAAGTATCTAATCCCGCATCCTCACTATAATGGTGAAGACTTCATGCAAAAAAAGAGAATAGAGCTACATGTGCATCCTCTGCACTCACTTCAGCGCCAAATTTGTAGATTTGATTGAACCCACGAGTTCACTAAATATCTTAATGATTGTGGCTATTCAACTAGCTAAAAGGGAGTCTGGCGAGGTGAGGCCAATTATACCTTAGTTATAATTGCGTCGATATGTGTTCTATCCAGAATAATTCTGTAGGAAAACAGTGTTGCATTCAAGTTACAGCACGGGTTATCACCTCATCACCCACTATAGATGAATGATGGTTGAAGCTATCTTGGTTAAGCTATCATTGTAAATGGGGTTTTACAATAACAGGCCTGCAAAGCAAAGCCTGAACAAACTATCATAGACTAAAGATAATAGCGAATTGGAACTGCGATTTAATAAACCAATGAATGAGATCTAGTCCAGATGGCTCCATTCCCCACGATGTGAATTTACCTTGGCCAAGTCCACGATTAGCTCCAGACACAGCTACATATAGCAGGCAAGCCGATTCCCTCTTTAACTGTTTTATATAATTAACGATAAATATTGAAACATTAAAATTTCTACAAAGACTTTGCTGACAATTAGACTTTGAGAGAGGCTGGCTATAGCATTTAGTAACACCCACTTGACATTACAATCACTGATTTAGCAAGCCTATTTGCTTAAGAGTGAGAAAATTTTCTTTATAGTTCACAAGTCTGGTTTTATTTAAGCCGGTTAGCTAGAGCTACCTAGCATGTTTTTGTAGCCATATGGCATTGTGAATGTTTCTCCTTCACTCCTAGGGCTGTAGCGTGTATAGATATTACAATGATATCGGCGTATCAATGAATTTGGTGTTGAGGATTTGCTCAGAAACACCCATGACATATAGAGATTAAAACAAAAATATTATACTATGATTATAAAGTGTGATTGCTATGGCAGGTCGTTTCGCTGTGTAAACCGCAAACAATAAGCCCTATGTTGACAGGGGAGTTAATCACCTAATGCAGGTGTGCTCAATCAGTGGCTCGTTGGCTGCATGCAGCGCCTTGCCTCAAAATTGACAGCTCCCAGTGCGCTCAACAACCTACCCTCTCACAATCTCTCGACACCGACAGCTAATGAACTCACATGGTTGTGAATTTTTCTCCTGGAAAATCGTGAGAGTATTTTGGGCTTTTAATGCTTTCATTTTCCTAGCTGAACAAGTTATTTTCTGCTATAATAATCCAAGTTACTTCTTGACTCCCACATGGTGGCCAGCCATTACAGGGAGTCATTTTCGAAAAAGGTCTAACACATCTGACCTAATGTAGTAGTAGAATGTGAAGCAGCGTTTACATTATAGCATCTTGAGGTTAGAAGCCAAGAACCAGACAGTGAAGCCACATATAAAGGATCTATTTCAGGATGAGATTTACATGCACTTTACAGAACATCCCCAGATAGCATTTATTCATGTAGGCTGTGCGTAGAAACCACTAATTGGTGTAAATAAAAGGGAAGTCTGGGCCATCAAAGATCAAAACCTGCGTTTGTAAAACAAAATCCATTACGAATACCAACAAACAGATCTATCTGTATAGGTTTTTGAGTCACCAGTATACATCAGTAATGGTGCTTCTGTATGTTAAATCAGAATATATGCATAGATATATGAATCATAACCCGGTAGTAAATATATGACGCGGACTGAATCATGGT
>Ga0224501_10003772_pt1 | contig 11946 bp, 7 predicted proteins | sample SF_Oct11_sed_USG_4_FD_169105 | JGI IMG/M metagenome (GOLD analysis project Ga0224501, IMG submission 169105) | Sediment microbial communities from San Francisco Bay, California, United States - SF_Oct11_sed_USGS_8_1 | ecosystem: Environmental > Aquatic > Marine > Sediment | place: USA... | reverse complement strand
GTTCCATTGTATCAGCTAGCCGCTCCAGCTCCCGTTCCTTAATGGCATGGTAGTCGATAACCTCCACTTCTTTCATCCCGGCCCAGTGGAGCAGTGCACGGCACGCCTCGGGATGGTCGAACAGGCCGTGCAGGTAGGAGCCGAGTATCAGGTTGTCTTTGCTGATGGCACCGTCATCCAGCTCGCCGAGTCTGGCGGCGGGGCGCGAAAGCCCTGCGCCGTGGCTGATACCCATGTGGATCTCGTAACCCTCTACTGAGGCGTTATCGAGGGTGAGGGAACCGCAGACGCGGGTGAGTTGCTTCTCTGACTCCAGTGTTGTCTCGATATCGAGCCACCCCAGTCCTTCGCTACTACCGGCGGCATCTTCCAGCCCCTTTGGATCGTTTATTGCCCGGCCCAGCATCTGGAAGCCGCCGCAGATACCGATTACCTTACCGCCGTAGCGCAGGTGTTTTTCAATCGTTTTGTCCCAGCCCTGTTCGCGCAGCCATGTGAGGTCGGCACGCACGTTCTTGCTGCCGGGCAGGATGATCAGATCAGCGGGGGGGATGGGCTGATCTGGACCAACGAAGTGGAGGTCGACCTGCGGGTGGAGGCGTAGCGGGTCGAGGTCGGTGTGGTTGCTAATGCGTGGCAGCACCGGCACCACGATCTGGAATTTCTCGTTATCGGCAACAACGTGATCGCGCGGCACCGCATCCTCCGCCTCGATGTGCAGGCCGTGCAGGTAGGGGAGTACGCCGAACACCGGCTTGCCGGTCTTCTGCTCCAGCCACTCGATGCCGGGTTCAAGTAGCTTAATGTCACCGCGAAAGCGGTTAATGATAAAACCGGCGGTGCGTGCACGCTCGCTCTCACTGAGTAGTTCAAGGGTGCCGACGATCTGGGCGAAGACGCCGCCCTTGTCGATATCGGCCACCAGCACCACCGGGCAGTCGACCGCCTCGGCAAAGCCCATATTGGCGATGTCGCCCTCTCTTAAGTTGATCTCGGCAGGGCTGCCCGCCCCTTCGACCATGATCACCTCGTATTGCTCCGAGAGGCGCTGATGGGACTCCAACACCGCCGCCATTGCCACCTTTTTGTAGTCATGGTAGCTGCGCGCCTTCATCTGGCCGATCGCCCTGCCGTGGACGATCACCTGCGCCCCCAGGTCGCTGGAGGGCTTGAGCAGGATCGGGTTCATATCGGTGTGGGGCTCCAGTCCTGCGGCCTGTGCCTGTACCGCCTGGGCACGGCCGATCTCGCCCCCTTCAGGGGTGACGGCGCTGTTGAGCGCCATGTTCTGCGGCTTGAACGGCACCACGGCGATACCGCGCCGCCTCAGCACACGGCATAGCCCTGCCACCACGGTGCTCTTGCCCGCGTCGGAGGCGGTGCCCTGGATCATGAGAGTCTTTGGCATGGCGGGCATGGTAACGGTTCTTACTGGGAGGGGGAATGGCCGCACCCATTCCGTTACACTAGGCGCACTTTTATTACCGGAACAGGCATGACCACCGCACTTCTCATCACCCTTGCCGTACTACTCGATATGTGGCTGGGCGAGCCGCGCCGCTGGCACCCGTTGGCCGGATTCGGGGTGCTGGCTACGAAGGCCGAACACTTCTTTTATGGTGCGGAGGGGAGCAACCGACGGCTACGTGGTGCCCTCGCGCTGCTTGGTGTGGTCACCCCCTTTGTGCTAATCGCCTGGCTGCTCACCCTTCACGACTCGCTGGCACCGCTTGCGGAGGTAGTGCTGCTCTATCTGGCCATCGGTGGTAGTAGTCTGGCGCAGCATGGTCGGGCAGTGGCCGAGGCGCTCTCGCTGGGTGACCTGGCGCTGGCCCGCCAGCGGGTGGGGGGGATGGTGAGCCGCGATACCGCCGAGCTCGATGCCGGTGGGGTTGCCCGTTCGACGGTGGAGTCGGTGCTGGAGAACGGCAACGACGCCCTCTTCGGCGCTCTTTTCTGGTTCCTGTTTCTCGGCGCCCCGGGCGTGGTGTTTTATCGCCTTGTTAACACGCTGGATGCGATGTGGGGCTATCGCACCGAGCGCTATCTCCACTTCGGCTATGTGGCGGCGAAGCTGGATGACCTGCTCAACTGGCCCCCCGCCCGCCTTACCGCGCTTGGCTACCTGCTGGCCGGTGATGCGGCGCGTGGCTGGCGTTGCTGGCGTAGCCAGGGCCACCGCAGTGACAGCCCTAATAGTGGGGTGGTGATGGCGGCGGGGGCAGGGGCGCTGGGGGTGCAGTTGGGAGGGCCGACACGCTATCACGGTGTGATGGTTGATAAGCCGCTGCTGGGGGAGGGGGGCGCCGCCCGTGGCCCCGATATCTACCGTGCCATTCGTCTGGTACAGCGCTCACTGTTCTACTGGCTGATCGCCATTTTTGTAATCGGGGTGTTTTGGTGAGTCGTCTGCATCACGGCGGCAGGTTGCGCGAGGCGGCACGGGAGTACGGCATCCCCCTGGAGGAGTGGCTCGACCTCTCCACCGGCATCAACCCCAATGGCTGGCCGGTGCCGGAGTTGCCCGCCTCTTGCTGGCAGCGCCTGCCCGAGCAGGGCGACGGGCTGGAGCAGGCTGCGGCGATCTACTACGGGAGTGAGTACCTGCTCGCCGTGGCGGGCTCGCAGGCGGCGATTCAGTTGCTGCCGAAACTAAGAAAGGAGGGGCGTGTCGGCCTGTTGCAGCCCAGCTATGCCGAGCACGCCGCGGCGTGGCAGCGGGCCGGGCACGAGGTGGTGGCACTTACCCCGCAAACCATTGAGCAGGGCATCTCATCACTCGATGTGCTGCTGCTGGTCAACCCCAACAACCCCACGGGGGAACACTTTACGCGGGAGCAGTTGATCGCATGGCAGCAGCAGTTGCATCTGCGGGGCGGCTGGTTGGTGGTGGATGAGGCATTTATCGATGTTGACCCCGCCTGGAGTATGGTGTCGCTGACGGGGGAGGAGGGGTTGCTGGTGCTGCGCTCGTTGGGCAAGTTCTTCGGCCTGGCGGGGGCGCGGGTCGGCTTCCTCTTCGCCTGGCCGTTGCTGTTAAAGCAGGTTGCGCGTGAATTGGGGCCGTGGCACCTCAGCGGCCCGGCCCGCGAGGTGGCGCGACTGGCGCTGCTCGATACCGCGTGGCAGGCACAGACACGTGATCGTCTGCAACGGGATGGCCTGCGCCTTGACGCATTGCTGCGCTCGATGGGATTGCCCCCCAGCGGCGGAACCGCGCTGTTTCAATACCTCACCCAGCTCGAGGCGCCGCGACTGCATCGCCAACTGGCAGAGAAGGGAATATTGACCCGCCTGTTCGATACCCCCTGCGCCCTGCGTCTCGGGCTGCCCGGCAGTGATGAGGCGTGGCAACGGTTGCAACAGGCACTGCAACGACTATCCACTACCCGAGAGGCGAGCTGATGCGGCTATTTATCTCCATTGTGATGCTACTGAGTTCACTCACCGTGCAGGCCATCGAGGTGGTGGATGACAGCGGCCATACGGTCACGCTAGAGGCCCCGGCACAGCGCATTATCAGCCTCGCTCCCCACATTACTGAGCAGCTCTTCGCCATCGGCGCGGGGGAGAGGATCGTCGGTGCCGTGGAGTACAGCGACTACCCGGAGGCGGCAAAACAGATACCGCGTATCGGTGGCTACACCGGTTTTGACCTGGAGCGGATCCTGTCACTCCGGCCCGACCTGATAGTCGGCATGACCGGGGGCAACAGCGCACAGCAGTTGGAGCAACTGGAGAAGTTGGGGTTGATCCTCTATCGCAGCGAGCCACGGCAGCTGGAGGATATCGCCAGCGGCATGGAGCGGCTGGGGGTGCTGACGGGGACGGCCACTGAGGCAGGGCTGGAGGCGGAGAGATTTCGACATGGGGTAGAGAGATTGCGAAGGGGTGTGGAGAAGAGGACTCCTCGAACCCTCTTCTACCAGATCTGGGACAGGCCATTGATGACGGTAAATGGTACCGGTCTGATCAATGAGGTGCTCACGCTCTGCGGGGGGCGTAACGTCTTTGCCGAACTGAGCCCTCCCAATCCCAAAATTTCGATAGAGGCGGTGATCGCCGCCGACCCGGAGGTGATCATCGTCAGTGGCATGGGACAGGCGCGCCCGGAGTGGCTCGATGAGTGGCGCCGCTGGCCCCAGTTGCAGGCGGTAAAACAGGGGGAGTTGCATGTGGTAGAGCCCAGTATTATTCAACGCGCCACCCCCCGCCTGCTGCTGGGTGCAGAGGCGATCTGTGGCGCCATTAACTCACATAAATAAAATGGTTATTTTTCCACATTTTAGAGAGGAAATTTGCAAAAAAAGGCTGTAGAGTTGGTGTCGAACGGCCTTGATAGTAGAGCCGGGCCGCACAACGAGATAATAAAACAGCGGGGCGATAACCACTCGCTGAAATGAAAGGATAGCAGTGATGGATGATCGAGTAATCAACGCAGAGGGCCTCTCATTTACCGAGGTGTTCTCCCAGACCAACTCCCTTTTTATCGATGCGGGTGTTAACCGGATTCGCGTGCAGTTGTGTGACGATGCGGGTGCGGAGTTAAAAAGAGTTTCATTCCCCAGCAGTGAAGACCTGGGTGAGACTATCCATCGCTATCGGCTGCATCAGTTGCCCGAGCAGATCGGCATTTACATTACCGGCAAGCTACAGGAGACGGTAATCGGCTATCTTGGACGTGGTGAGCGCATTATCACCTCGGCCGCACTCTGGTCGACGGCACGCTCGCTGGTAAGTGATCACCCTGTTGCCATCATCGAACTCTCCGCCTCCGGCTATGTGCTGATCGGTATCGATCAGAATGGTGACCTCTACAATGACATGCTCACGGTCAACCCGCGCTGTGGTGCAGGTTCAGGCGTCAATATCGATCGCGTGTTGCAGAAGCTCAATATAAAACGAGAGCAGGTGGATACACTCCTTGCCGACTATCTGGGAGAAGAGGGTAGAGAGAAGCGTGAAGGGGTCAATATTCGCAGTGACCGTTGCGGGGTGTTTGCCGCCTCGGCCACCATCTCCGACAAAAATCAGGGGATCCCGCTCGATTTTGCACTTGCCGTAACACTTAAATCTGAAGTTTTGAAGGCGTGCAAAAAACTGCACGACGGCTTCCATTCCGTATGGCTGACGGGGGGCATTTTCCACTGGCAGTATGCGCGCGACTGTGCAAAGGATTATCTCGAATCGGTGGGAGTGAAAGAGGTCGGTTATGACGGTGAGGGTATTTTCCCGCTACGCGGCCTGCAATACCTGCGACAGACCATCGGTGATGGCAACTTTGCCAAACCCGATCGCAGCATTGTGCCGCCCGAGAAATTGAGTGAGTACCCCGCCCTCTATCGGGTGAAGGAGGAGCTGGAGGCGAAGCATCTCTACCACCGCATCGAGAATACGCCGCGCGATTTCGATATCGAGAAACTGAAGAGCCAGCCGCTGCTGATAGGTCTGGATGTAGGCTCTACTATGGCCAAGCTGATGGTGAGCGATATCAGTGGTGAGCAGATCCTCTATAAGGGGGCCTACTCCAACGCCGGTGACACCATCGACACTATTAAAAAGATCTTCTCCGAACTGCGAGAGCAGGGTTTGGTGACGATGCGGGTGGGCAGCATTGGTATTACCGGCAGTGCCCGCTTTCAGGTGAAGAAGGCGCTGACCAATATCTACCCGGAGCTGGCGGATCGCGTCTCGGTGCTGGTGGAGAACTATGCCCACGCACGAGGTTCGGTCGGTTACGCCCGCGAGCACATTGAGCGGCTCAAGGCTGCGGGTTTGGCGGATGTGAATGAGGATATCTGCCTGCTGGTCGATATCGGGGGTGAGGACACCAAGATCTCCTCCATCGCACTCAATAAGGCCGAGCTTTTTGATAACGCGATGAACGTTAAATGTTCCGCCGGTACCGGCAGCCTTAATGACACCCTCACCGCGATGTTCTACCTGGACGATATCGCCGAGGCGGGGCGTCTCGCCTTTAACGCCGAGCGGGCCTATGCGATTAACGCCACCTGTGCGGTGTTCCTGATGGAGAATGCGCGCAAGCTGCAGGCGGAGGGGTACGGGGTGGATGAGATCCTCGCCTCGGCCAACTGGGCGATTGTTGAGAACATGGCGCGCACCCTGTGGAATCAGATCGAGATGCCCAAGCGCGCCATCACCCTGCTGCATGGCCAGACCATGCTCAGCGACCCGCTGCCGCTGGCGGTGGCCGAACGGATACAGAAATTTATCGGTGGTGACAGCTTCTGTCTGGTGCCGCCGGATCCGGGTCACCGTGCCTGTGTCGGCCTGATTAAATCGATGGGCGAGTTTGCTACCAGCGATGCGATTGAGATTGAGCTTGATGCTTTTATCGACAAGGACTACTCGAAGAAGATCATCGTCTGTAAGGGGGCGGTGTGTGGCGATGCCGATGCCCGCTGCAATCGTTCGCACCTGAGCAGTGAGGGGGAGAGCGGTAAGAAGTTCTCCTTCAGCCTCGGTGGCTGTACCGCGATCAATGAGGTGGCGATTAAGGCGGAGATAAAGACGGCGCGTGCCAGTACCGATACCTATAAAGAGATCTGGAAGTTCATCAATGAGCGACTGCCCCACAGCGATGATGAGAACAAACTGGTGATCCCGCGCAGCTTTGCCGCCTCGGAGTGGGCGATGTTCTTCGCCTCGCTCTTTACCCCGCTGGAGATCCCGGTGCAGGTGGACAACGTTATCGAGTCGGATATCCTCAGCGCCCAGCCCCACTTCCATATCGACACCTGTGCCCCGCACGTCGGGGTAGTGGGGCAGTTCCTGCGCCTCGCCTCGCAGCCGCACGGGGTGATCCTGGCACCGCAGATCGAGTACCTGCCGGTGAAGCACTCGCTGGGTCGCACCTGTACCATCAACCAGGGCGGCTACGCGGTGGGCCGCAAGGTGGCCGAGACGGAGTACCCCGACGCCAACATGCTGCTCTTTAATGTCAGCCTCAAGTCACTGGATGCCGGTGTGATCGCCGAGAAGATCTACCCGCAACTGCAGCCGGTGTTCAAACACTACGCCAGGGATGTCAGCTTTGAGCAGTTCCGTGGTCTGGTGGCAGATGCCCTTGAGGCACAGGCACAGCTCAAGCGTGAGGCGGCCGACTTTGCCACTGAACTGGCACGCGAGGCACTGGAGGCGGGCCATGAGGTGGCGCTGGTGGTGGGACGCGAGTACATCCTCAACCCCGGTATTTACGATAGCCACGTCGGGCGTCTGCTGCGTGACAAGAATATGGTCGGTATCCCCAGCTATCTGCTCGATGCCGATTACAATCCGCAGTTCAAGCACCTCTACTGGCGTAACCCCCACCTTATCGCCACGCTGGCCGATGCCTGCGCCAAACGTACCCTGCACAAGGTGATCGGCCATCCAGGGCTGCGTGAGGTCTTTGCCCACATTGAGGGGGATGACAATACCCTGGTGCCGGTGGTTCAGGTCTCCACCTTCCTCTGCGGGCCGGACAGCGTGACGACACCACTGGTGGCGGAGCTGACCCGTAAGCGTCCCTATCTGCTGATTCAGTCCGATGCGGTGATCAAGGAGCTGGCGCATCTGGAGAACCGCATGAATACCTACGTCAAACAGCTTGAGTCGGGTCTCTACGAGGAGCTGAGCGAGGGGGCGGGTGAGGAGTTCGAGATACAACTGCTCGATCGGTTCGTCAACGAGAAGAAGATCAACAAGGAGACCGACGTAGTCTACTTCCCGACCCTCTCCGACCACCGGGTGCTCACCTCGGTGCTACGCGGTGCCGGGATCACCTGTGTTGATCTCTACAGCGAGGAGTACAACCTGCAGTCGGCGATCAAGGAGGGGCGTGCGATGAGTGGTGATTCGGTCTGCGCTCCGCTCGCCGCCGTTTATGGTGATTACCGTGCCGCGGTGGAGGATTTCAAACGGCGCAAGGCAGAAGACCCTGCCTTCGCCAACAAGTCCCGAGTGCTGATCTTCAATAATAAGGGCGACGGGCCATGTCGTCAGGGGCAGTATGTGGAGACCCACAAGATCTTCCTCAATCAGCAACGTCGCTCCGAGGGGAAGCAGGAGGGGGATTTTCTCTCCCAGTTTCTGGTGGCGCACGAGAGCAGCGGGTATGACATCGGTATCCCCGAGTGGGCCTTCCTGCGAGCAATGCAGGGGGTGGTGCTTCAGGGGGTCCTTCACTCGTTGCTGGCAGAGGGGAGTGTGCGCTGTCGCGACCACGCTCATTATAAGGAATTCATTCAGGCCTACCGCGCGATGAAGCAGGAGGTCTATCGTATTCAGGAGCACGAACTCAAGCCCTCCTGGCCGGCGTTAAAGGTTGCCGCCCTGTCGGAGAAACTGCCCGCCATTACCAATACGGTGAAGTATTTTGCCTACGGTATGCACCGCGGTGATTTTGACCGGGTGCTGGGAGATTTTGCACGCACCTGGTGCTCCAGCGAGTTCAAGGGAAAGCCGACCCGTATTCATATCGATGGTGAGGCCTATATGCGTGTCGCCCAGTATGAGGCGATCAACGAGACCCTGCTCGCTACCCTCGGCTTTGGCCAGTACACCCTGACCCACGCCCCGATCTGGAGTTATTTCGAGTACCTCATCGCGGTGGCGATGGAGCGGGCAGAGGAGAAGATCGCACTACATAGCTCTGCGCTGAGTCACGCCTCTGATGATGAAAAGAGGAGGGATATTGCACAGGCGTTGCAGCAGCAGCGGCAGCAGCTGGAGAGGAGTTCACGTATCTTCCACGCACTGCGTGACCGCCTTGCGGCACCGCTCTATCGTGCCGCCGGACTGGAGATGCACGAGCCGATGCCCGAGGTGATGGCTGCCGCCAGACCGGTGATCCCGACCGCCCGCCCCAGCGGCGAGCTGGTGCCCTATGTGGGTGAGGCACTGCTCAAGCTACAACATGGTTATGACCTGGTGATTAACGTCGCCCCCGAGGGGTGTATGGTCTCCTCCATGGGGGAGTCGATCACCCCCGGTATCTACAGCGCGGCGCCCGGTAGCAAAGGAAAGGTGCAGCACCTCTTCAGCCAGCAGGGGGATGTGGATGATGAGCTGATCGCCCAGGCGCTGCTCAAGACGATCGGACCGATCCGTTACTATCGGGCAGTGGAGGCGGTGGCGGTATAACACGCCACAATTGCGCAGCTATTTGGGCGCAACCCCCTGTTTTAGCACCTCTTCCACCAGTTCGTGGGTGGGGGGTGGCAGCTGCAGGTGGAAGCCGCGCTCCTTGAGGTTGGCGATCACCTCCTCGGGTTTACTGCGTGCCATCTTCATACCAGGTTTGATCTCCAGTTCCATCGCCTTTTTCGGCACCCCGAACCCCTTCATCACCTCCGGTGGGATGCAGTCAAAGTTATCCTCCTCGGCGAGAAAGAGGTAGAGCTCCTCTTTTTTGCTGCTGCGGTAGACGTAGGCGGTGATGGGATCAGGCATGGCGGCATCTCAATTTCTGTGCGATTACTGGTCGGGGGCGGCATTATCACCGCTTACCCCTATCTGCAGCAAATCACCATCACGAAGGTAGGATGGAGAGGTCAGGGGGAGGTTTGTGGCCTGTGCCGGGAGTACGCTGCCATCTATGCGATACCAGGTGCCGCTGCACTGATCACGAAAACCTCCTCCCCACGGCCGTTCAGGAGCATTACGGTGACCGGGCGGTTGCCAGCTGAGGGGGCAGCCAAGATGGCCACCACGGTCGTAGAAAATATAGAGAACATCGGTAGTAGTACGCAGGAGTTGCAATGGCCCCTCCTGCCAGACAACACGCTGCGGGGTGCCGACGGGGAGGCTATTCAGAGAGAGTTGAAGGGTGAGGCCGGGTTTGGAATCATCGCGTTCCTCACCACCATAGAGCAGGGTGATTGCAACGGCAGCAACAGCGACAAGGGTGAGTAGTTTAAGGGTGACGCGCAGTACCAGGCGTCGCGGAGTGTCTGCCATCTAGTGTCAGTGGGACTCCTGAGCGGAGAGTTCCAGTAGCTGAATGAAACTCTGATCCAGTTCGGATTTAATGCTACGAAGGTGATCGACGACCGCATGGAGTTGTTGCGGCATAGTGGCATCGTCATGCTCCAGGCTGACGAGCAGTTCGATAGCGGTTTGCAGTGAGAACTGTGCGTCACTAAGGTCGTGTTGTGCGTTTTCAAGTCCGGTCATGTCTATTTCCCGTATAACATGTAGGTAATAGTTTACCCATAATTAGCTGAATTACCATCATGATTTTGATGTTATTGGCTTAGAGATATAGCACTATTTCTCGATATTTCATCCCCTGAGAATAAATTTTGTGACGTTTCGTGATGTATAATTCTGCGAGAGGAAAATTGCACTAATTGGGTGCGTCAAATAAGGGTTTACCCGTCTAGTTGACTCGGAAATATTGTCCTAGAATCGGGGTATACAACAGAGAAAAGCACCCTACAGAGGAACAGTATGGTACACGGAGGTGCGGGTACGGGGCTTGTTCTATACAAATTAATAAACGTGATTAGAGGAGCCTTCGTTTATGTCATTTTCGCGACGCCAGTTTATTCAACTGATGGGGCTTGCCGGGGCGGCTGGCATGTTACCGGGCTGTAATAGTGGATCGTCGAGCAAAAAGGCTCCTTCCGATCTCTACGATCTGCCAAAGTTTGGCAATGTAAGTCTGCTCCATATTACCGATACTCACGCTCAGCTTAATCCGATCTACTTCCGCGAACCGAGTGTCAATCTCGGTTTGAACGGTGCGCACGGCCAGCCCCCCCACCTGGTAGGTGACAAACTGCTGGCCCATTTCGGCATAAAGCCGGGTTCTATTGAGGCACACGCATTCAGTTATCTCAACTTTACCGAAGCGGCACAGAAATATGGCAAGGTGGGTGGTTTTGCCCATCTGGCGACCCTGATAAAGAAGGTTCGCGCCGAACGTGGCGACGGCAATTCACTGCTGCTTGACGGTGGTGATACCTGGCAGGGGTCCGGTACCGCCCTGTGGACCCGCGGTATGGACATGGTGGGTGCCTGTAACCAGCTCGGCGTCGACATCATGACCGGCCACTGGGAATTTACCTATGAAGACGATGAGGTGCTGAAGAATATCGCCGCCTTCAATGGTGAGTTTGTGGCGCACAACGTCAACGTAAAGGAAGATGCGCTGTTCGACTACGAATTTTCCGACTTTGATGGTTTTAACGAAGATACCGGCCACGCCTTTAAACCCTATACCATGCGTGAGATGGGTGGTGTGCGAGTGGCGGTGATCGGTCAGGCCTTCCCCTATACCCCCATCGCCAACCCCTCGCGCTTCATCCCCCACTGGACCTTTGGTATTCAGGATCAGGCGATGCAGGCGCTGGTGGATGATATCCGTGAGAACGAGAAGCCCGACCTTGTTGTGGTGATCTCTCACAACGGCATGGATGTGGATCTGAAGATGGCCTCGGTAGTTACTGGTGTCGATGTCATCCTCGGTGGCCATACCCACGACGGCATGCCCGCCCCCAGCGTGGTGAAGAACGCCAATGGGGTTACTCTGGTGACCAACGCCGGCTCCAACGGCAAGTTCCTCGGTGTACTGGACCTCGATGTGCGTGGTGGCAAGCTGCAGGAGTATCGCTATAGACTGCTACCGGTCTTCTCGAATCTTATCGAGCCAGACAGGGCGATGCAGGACTATATCGACAACGTCCGTAAGCCCTATCTGGGACAGCTTAACGAGGAGCTGGCCGAGGCGGGTGAACTGCTCTATCGTCGTGGCAACTTCAACGGTACCTTCGATCAGATCATCTGTGATGCGCAACGTATAGTTGGCGATGCGCAGATCTCCCTCTCCCCCGGCTTCCGCTGGGGTACCACCGTGCTACCGGGGCAGAAGATCACCATGGAGCACGTGATGGATCAGACCGGTACCACTTATCCTGAGACCTACGTGCGTGAGATGAGTGG
>Ga0224501_10003771_pt1 | contig 11946 bp, 6 predicted proteins | sample SF_Oct11_sed_USG_4_FD_169105 | JGI IMG/M metagenome (GOLD analysis project Ga0224501, IMG submission 169105) | Sediment microbial communities from San Francisco Bay, California, United States - SF_Oct11_sed_USGS_8_1 | ecosystem: Environmental > Aquatic > Marine > Sediment | place: USA... | reverse complement strand
GGGACCAGCCATCCATTCCAATGGACCAGGAAAGAAAATTCTTCCGTTGTCCCAAGTTTCACCATAATCAGTCGAACGCCAGATATAACCATTGTAAGTCGTGAGATAGGTCCCATTATTGGTTGCAGTATAAATCACAAAACTATCCTTAATTCCGATGCAAGGTAGCCAGATATCCCAATCCTCACTATTGGGCAATTCATAGGCGGCAGTAATCAAGCCATCTGGATAACTTACTTCTTTTGCGTAAAAGGTTGGACTCGCGACGTAATTTCCAGCTTCTTGAGCTGCTTGATGCCAGGCAAAATGAATCATCAAATCAGTTTCTGGCCAGTCTGGTCTGGCATCCAAGCCAGGATAAATTCTTCGGGCATCAAAAGTGGAAAGTGGTCCATAATTGGTCCAGGTATTGCCTCGGTCAGTTGAATATGCCACCATCACCTGATGAATGTTAGTCGGGTCGCCACCAAAACGACCATAGATTACTGCAACATTTTGCCCATCTTCGGCAAATATTATATTCTTACCTGGTGCCCCAGCAATCGACCTCAAATCGGGAACTGAAGCAATGATATGTTGGTCAGGACTACTTGGCGGAGGAGTCAGGGGTTCAATATTCAGGTCAATATTGCCAACAAATGGAACTCTTTCTACCTTGGGTGCTCTTGCCAGATTTACCCCAAAACCAATTGCAACAAATAAAATCAATATTGTAAAGCATTTCATCTTACCTCCTTGATTATTATGACTAATAAAGTTTTTAGACCTTCTTTCTCTATCGAGTCAAAATTACTTTTCCTTGATACTGATAATTACCTGAAGAGAGGTTATAGAAATAAACTCCAGAGTTTGTTAAATTTCCATCTTTTTTTCTGCCATTCCAGGTTATTGTCGGTTTATCGGTTTCAAGTTCATTCACTAATTTACCGGTAACATCGAATACCGAAAGTTTAATTTTCCCGAGATTTGGTGCAAGAAAGAATTTCACCAAATTCGAAAATGGGTTTGGCGACACGTTAACACTAAATCGTTTCAAGCCGGGATGTTCGGATTCAACAATACCAGGACCAGTATAATAGTAACAATCAAAATAGAGGTTGCCGGTTTCAGGATAATCTCCAGCATTGTGATATATCATACCGATTAATGAGGTGTCACCTGACATCGGTACGTTATGAGCAAATTCAAGATGATTCTCTTCAATCACATCGCCATTGAATGTACATCTCCCAAAATCAATCCAGGTGTCTCGACCAGCCGGTCGGATAAATAAACCGCAATCCCAGACCGTATCACCAGGAATTATTAAGAATGCCTGATAGCCGACATAAATATTACCGCTATCATCAGCGGCAACGGTCGGGAAGCGGGCATAAGTCTGAGGTGCGGCTGAATCACCACCAACCAATTTTGTGCCTTTAAAGTGCCAGTTTCGTGGTCCGCCTGAATCCGGTCGATAAACCCAGATTTCACCATAGTCTAAATTTGCTGTTCCCAGTTTTACGGTTGCCACTGGTGTATCGTTCACAACCTCACAATCATACATATACCACCAACCGGACACACTTGACATATCTTGATAAGGTGGAGTATCTTGCCAAATTAATTGTGGTTGGGACCAGGTTTCACCATAATCATCAGATTCACAAAAATAAGGCCAATAAAGTTCAGGATTACTTTCCTGCTGGCGATTCCATAAGAAGAACATATAACCATCACTGCCAAAGCGGAAATGAGGGCTAGCCATCCAATCCAATGGTCCAGGGAAGTAGATCCTTCCAGTATCCCAGGTTTCGCCAAAGTCGGTAGAGCGCCATATATAACAATCATTGGTTGTTCGGTAGGTATTATTATTGGCGCCAGTGATTATCACAAAACTATCCTTAACTCCGATGCAGGGCTGCCAGATATCCCATGACCCGCTGTTGGGTAAGGCAACCGGTGCCGTAATTAGACCATTTGGATAGTCCACTTCTTTAGAGTAATAGATAATACTGGAATCATAGTTGCCACCAACTTGGGGTGTTTCTTGCCAGACAAGATGGACACTCCCGGTGCTGGGCCAGTCTGGTTCAGCATCAACTCCTGGGTAGGAACGGCGAGAATCAATAAGAGAAAGTGGTCCATAATGAATCCAGTCACTGCCACGGTTAGTAGAGTATGAAACATATACTCGGAAAAAATTTTCCGGGTCACCGCTGAATCGGCTATATAATACCACAACGTTTTGTCCGTCTTCGGCAAAAACTATATTCTTGCCAGGCGTGCCAGCAGTAGAACGTAAATCCGGAATCGAAGAAATCAAGTGCTGGTCAGGACTGGTTATTGTCATGCCCTTTTTGACTACTCGTGATTTAGAATTAACATCGTCAGGGTTCGCTTCAATATTTGGTGCACGCATCAGTTTTGCGCCAAAGCAAATTGTTACAATTAGAAGTATTGATAATATAAATTTCATTGTACTCCTTTCTGTTTTTCGGACTGTTTTGATTTCAGATGCCTCCTTTCAATTCGACGAAGTCGAATTCTCTTTTTCCGAAAGAAAGATGATTCAACACCGAAACACACTGAAATAACTGAAAAACACCGAAAAGAATTCAGTGTCATTCGGTTTCCTCGGTGTCCTTCAGTGTTAAATTCTTTCCAATCCGAGATGAAGAAAACGGCTTCGCCGTTTCTTATCGACTTAAAATTAACTTACCTTGCTGCTGAAAATCAGCTGACGACAGATTATAGAAATAAATTCCAGGTTTGGCAAGTGTTCCTTCAGCATTGCGACCATCCCAGATTAATTCAGTTTTTGGTTGTTTATTGTTGGCTGTGAGTTCTCTTACTAATTTGCCGGTGACATCGTAAATTCGTATCACGGATATTGAATAATGAGCCATGAATTTCACTGAATTGCGGAAAGGATTCGGGGCAACCGTAACTCCATACTCTTTTTGGTTAATCGAACCGATTTCTTCGGTGCTGCTTGGAGAAGGAATCGGTGGATTGGGCAGGATGAAGTAGTCAAAATAAAGGTTACCAGTAATTGGATAATCACCTGCATTGTGATAAACCATTCCGATTATTATAGAATCGCCATTTGCAATTATTGGTGCATTATGAGCAAACTCAAGATGATTTTCTTCAATTACATTACCATTGAATGTAATTCTTCCCCAATCATACCAAGTATCCTCGATTGCTGGTCGAGCAAATAAACCAATATCAAACACGGTATCACCAGGAATCGGGAAGTATGCTTGATAACCGATAAAAGCATTACCGCTGTCGTCAGCCGCAATGGTTGGGAAACGAGCATAAGTCTGGGGTGAAGTCGAATCGCCGCCAACTAATTTCTTGCCTTTAAATCGCCAATTTCCAGCTACCCCTGAATCCGGACGATATGCCCAGATTTCACCATAGTCATAATTATCTGCACTAAGTTTTAATGTTGTCACTGGAGTATCTTGCACAACCTCGCAATCAAATCCATACCATGAACCTCTTACATTCGACATATTAGGATAAGGCGGATTATTTCCCCAAAGAAGTTGTGGGTCGGTCCAGGTTTCACCATAGTCAAATGATTCGCAGTAATAGGGCCAAGAGTTATTGCCTGAGAGCCATAAAAAGAACATATAACCATGAAAACCGAAACGGAAATGTGGGTATTCACCAGTAAATACCCTTCCTGTATCCCAACTTGCACCATAATCGGTCGAGCGCCAAATTTTGCCGCCACCAGTAATTATGACAACACTATCCCTTACTCCAATACATGGTAAACTAATACCCTCGGTTTCGCTATTTGGTAACTGAGAAGTAGGAGTAAAAAGACCGTTAGGATAGGAAAGTTCCTCGATGTGAAAAATTCGACAAGTATCATAAACCACGCCATATCGGTACGCCCAACTCCAAGTAAAATAGATTCTACCAGTAATATGAAAATCATCTTCAGCATCGAGTCCAGAATAGGCTCTTCGGGAAGGGTTGCTAAATGGTCCATAATGAATCCAGGTGTTTCCTCTATCCGTAGAATAGGATACAATAATCTGCAAAATATTGACTGGGTCGCCACTGAATCGGCTATAGATTACTGCAACATTTTGCCCATCTTCAGCAAAGATTATATTCTTGCCCGGAGAACCTGCGGTGGAACGTAAATCAGGAATCAATGAAATCAGATGCTGGTCTAAGCTCGCATGTGTTGGGCGGTCAGGCATGCTCACCAATTCAGAGCACGCTTTAATCTCTTCTGCTTCAACCTTTGGTGCGCGGATGACATTCACGCCAAAGCAAAGCGTTATTAGTATAGAGATTATTATTAAGTGTTTCATCTTTACCTCCTATTATCTTTTAAACGAACCATTTCAACCGGGACTTGGACGAGACTTGTAAGGAAAAGAAAGATAGAAAAAAGGGATAATTCTTAGTCTCATAAAAGTCTTTTAAAAGTCCCTGTTTTTATCTCACCTCTCCATTTAAAGAGTTCGAAGCTCAATGCGCAAAAGCCATTTTGACTCTTAATCTGGTATGGAATGAGGGTAGAGTCGAAGAACCCTCATTTCATCATCCTTGGCAATTTATCAAAGAACCACGATAACCAGACAAATTTAACTTATTTTAAGATTTTGTCAATAGTTTTGCTATTATCGCTATCGCCAGAGAATTATGAAGGCTGTCAAATGAATTTCTTCCTCATATCGCACAAAACTTCTTGACAGTTCATAACTGCTGGATATTGTTATTGCATGATTTTTGACAATTCGCCAGAGGTGGATTTACTAATAAGCCGAATGATAGCGAATAATACGAATAAATGAAAATTAGCCACGAAAGCACCAAATCGCGAAAAAAGATGAATGGAACATTTTTAACCAAAACTCTTTTGGAGAAAGTAAACTATTATGATTTACATATATGAAGACGAGGGGCACAAGAATTTATTGCCATTAGTTTATACTCGACCGGTATTTGAATTGTGCACGGGTAATTTTACAATTTTGGAAAGAATCCAAAAACTCTACCCAGACCAAGAAATCGGACTAATAGTACGAAATTATTTGGCTCCATTAACAAAAGAAAAATATCCCGAGCATCAAGTGCACAATTCAAAACTCAAAGGTCAAAAGCCAGAAGAAAAGGCACTTTTTATATCAGGACAGGCAATTCTTGAAGAGAAAATACCAATCGAAGGGGAAGAAGAGATACTGGTCACAAGAGCGACTTCCCGGTCTCCACTAAAAAGTATCGGGGTTAGGAAACCCCTCCTACCAGTCGTAGGATTCCGCATTAATACCGCCAAGATTAAGCGTCTGCCAATCGATACCAAAATTATTGCCCGACTACGGCTAAAGAAAAAAGAAGTGGCGGCTCAATTAATCAACTATCCCTGGGATTTAATTATGATTAATTCCGAACTTCTGATTAAGGATTTTGGGGTTGGTCAGGTAAAAGGGATTTTAGACCCAAGGGCTATAATCTACGGAGACTTGAGCCGTTTATATCTGGAACAAAATGCTCAAATCCAGCCCGTTGCTGTCTTAAACCTGCATTCTGGTCCAATCTATATTGACCGAGACGCAAAAATTTGTTCATTGAGCTTAGTCGAAGGACCTTGCTATGTTGGCAAGAATACAATCATCGATGGCGCAAAGATTCGACCGAACTGCTCGTTTGGTGATAACTGCCGAATCGGTGGTGAGGTTGAGGCTTCTATCTTCCAAGGGTTTGCCAATAAACACCACGAAGGTTTTCTTGGACATTCATATGTTGGCGAATGGGTCAATCTCGGTGCCTTAACAACCAATTCGGATTTACGTAATGACTACGGTCCGGTAAAGGTGACAATTGGTAAAAAAGAGATTGATACCGGTATTTTCAAGCTGGGCTGTTTTATTGGTGACCACAGTAAAACTGCAATTGGCACACTTATCAATACCGGTGCGATGATTGGTATTTTTGCTAATGTTTTTGAGCCCGGGCTTTCCGCGAAAATAATTTCCTCGTTCAGGTGGGGAAGTAAACGTCGCTGGCAAATCGAGGATGTTATTAAGACCGCCAAAGCTGTTATGGCGCGAAGGAATATTCTTTTAACCAAATCATACGAGAACCTGTTGCGTTATCTTTACCGAAAATTAAGTGTCAGGCGTTAAGCGTTTAGCTTTAAACATCGGCATTGACCCTGATAGAAATTCCCTAAGGAGGCAAGAAATTTCGGACCGGATTAAGGATTCCCGTAATTTGCGAAAGATTTCTATCGGGGTGGACCTGGGCGGCACAAATATCAGGTTTGGACTGGTTACGGCTGATGGGAATATTTTACGCCGATTAAACATTCCGACTCTGGTCCAAGAAGGACCAGAGTCAGTAGTAGGTCGAATCATCGAAACGATAATCCGCCTAAGGCGGACACGGGTTCAGGTTCAAGCGGTTAAATCGATTGGTATCGGTGCAGCCGGTGTCATTGACCATTATAAAGGAATTATACATTTCTCGCCTAACTTACCAGGCTGGAAAGAGATTCACCTCAAAGAACTGATTGAAAAGGAAATTGGAATACCGGTTTATGTTGGCAATGATGTGAATGCTTTTGCTTTGGGTGAGTTTTGCTTTGGTGCCGGGGTCGGTAGCAAGAGTCTATTTGGTATAACTTTAGGCACTGGGGTTGGCGGCGGAATCATAATCAATGGCAAATTGCTGCTCGGCACTAATCATGCAGCCGGCGAAGTCGGTCACACCTCAATCAACGCTTTTGGACCTAAATGCAAATGCGGTAACATGGGTTGCCTGGAACGATATGTTGGAGCTGAATATATCGTCAAGCGAACCATAAAAAGACTCAAAAGTCAAAAATCAGAAATTATGAAATTAGCAAAAAATGACCACCAGAATATTACCCCAGAAGTCATACATTTAGCAGTGAGAAAAGGTGATGAATTAGCCCAAAATATTATCGAAGAGACTGGTTTTTATATTGGCATAGGTCTGGCTAATGTGGTTTCCTTGATTGACCCGGAAATCATTGTGGTTGGGGGTGGGGTGAGTGGTTTTGGTAAATTGCTGTTGGATTCAATCAAGAAAACAATGTCGGAACGGATAATGAATTTCCCGGGACGCAGACGGAAAATTGTCTTGTCAAAACTGAAAGACGATGCCGCTATCCTTGGCGCCAGCCAATTTGAGAATTTTCTTTTTCCCGAATGAATCAAATGAAAGCGAACGATAAGAATAAAGATATTTGTGCGATTGGTTGTCATGCCCAATATTCGCGGTCGAAATGAAGATAAAAGTAATTCCAGAAGATTTTCGGGTCGAAGAGGAAGCCTTAATTAAAACCAGCCGGCAAGGTAAATATTCAATCTATCGCTTGGAAAAGCGAAACTGGAGCACTTTAGATTTAATTGACTATTTAAAGAGAAAATATCGTCTTGCCACAATACGTTATGCTGGCTTAAAGGACCGTTATGCCCACACGTTTCAATATGTCTCAATAATTGGTGATGGTCCACCCAGAATTGCCGAAGAAAACTTTTCTTTAGCCTTTTTCGGCAAATCGGACGAGCCAGTTAAGCGAGACTTACTTTTGGGAAATTCGTTCCAGATTGTGTTACGCGATTTAAAAGAATCGGATATTCCCAAAATCAAGCCAGCACTTGAGGCAGTTAAAAAAGATGGCTTGCCCAATTATTATGATGAGCAGCGATTCGGTTCGATTCGACATAGAAAAGGATACTTTGCTCAGAAATTACTGCTAAAGCATTATAATGGTGCCTTAAAACTTTATATGGCTACGCCATCCGCGGCTGATGATACACCGAACCGTGAAATCAAGAAGTTCTTAGCAGAAAATTGGGGCAATTGGGAAAAATGTCAGACCGTAAAATCCCATGAGTTTCGTCCAATTCTCAATTATCTGGTCAAAAATCCTAAAGACTTTAAAGGCGCAATAAGGCAGACCAATCGTAAAATTCTTGAATTGTTAATTGTCGCCTATCAATCATATCTTTGGAACGAAATATTAGCCGAGTTAATTCGGTCTTTAGACCTGAGGTTTTTCTCTTATCCTTATCTTGCCGGCAAGTTTCTCTTTTACCAAGAACTTCCGCCCAAAATCAAGACCTATCTCTTACCGCTATTGATTCCGACCCCGAGCTACCGGACTTTTTTCAAAAGCGAAAAGATTGAAAAAATAACGGGTGATGTGCTCTGGCGTGAAGGATTTGTTCTGAAAGACCTCAAAATACCGATAAGGGTCAAAGGGATATTCTTTAAACCGTTTGAGCGTAAAGCCCTGGTGTTTCCAGAAAGACTTTCGGTAAAAGAACCGAAACCAGATGAATTTTATAAAGGAAAATTAAAACTCGAACTTGATTTCTTTTTGCCCAAAGGTTCTTACGCAACGATTTTAGTCAAACGATTACAGATTGCGATTAAGCCGATGCCAGCTGAAATTACCAGTGACACGAATGCTACCGTATAATTTTTAGATGGGTCTTTTATTTTTAATCTTTAATTTCTCGGTTTTTTCGGAGCAACCAATGATGATTGAGCCGGGACGACCGCCTTTCTTTTCCTTAAGCTCGGCATACGAGTATGACCCTTCGCTTGCCTGGTTTGTCTTAGAGACCGACCATTTTGCAATCCATGTGCCAAGTATTTCTGGACTGGATAAAGAAGAGGAAAATCTGGCGCGGCGATTTGCCCGGGCATGTGAAGATGCAGCCAGTGTGCTGTCCCCATTTATGGAATGGCGACCTAAAGAAAAGGTGAATGTGGTAATCGCTGATTTCTATGATTATGCGCAAGGCTGGTCTTTGCCATTTCCGCACAACACAATCACCGTGATGCCGACCCATCCGGCGGGCGATTTTGTTAATTATGATGACTGGTTCCGAACTCTTATTATTCATGAGTATACCCATACCGTGCAGATGGACCGAGTGCATGGTTTGATGAAAATTTTGCGGCATATCTTTGGTCGGGTAATAATTCCAAGTGCTTTGACCCCTTTATGGATGCTCGAAGGTTTTGCGGTATATAATGAAAGTAAGTTTACCCGATTCGGTCGGGCATCCAGTCCAGATAATGCGATGAAGATTAGAACCGCTGCTTTGACAAACCGATTATTGCCGATTGACCGGGCAACGACTTATGAATTGCGGCGTTATCCGGGTAGTGAAGCGCCTTATCTATACGGCGGTCAATTCTATTCCTATTTAGCCCGAAAATATGGTGAACCGAAACTGATCGAATATTCCAATCGTTATTCAGGCTGTTTACCTTTTTTTATTAATTTAACTGCACAAAAAGTATTTTTCGACAATTTCTGCCAGTTGTGGGGAGACTGGAAAGATGAAATAAAAAGAAAGACGGTCGAAAGACCCGACTCTTGGCGGGAAGACCCGACTCGGACAGAACAAGCCGAAACATTAAAACTGAAATCCTTGACCCAATCAGTTGCCGTGACAAATCTGGGCTTTGACCTTTATGCGCCGCAATTTTCTCGATACGGCGAAAAAATATATTTTGTTTCATATAACCCAAATGAACTGCCGTCAATCAAATCCATTGACCTGTTAACTAAAGAAACCAAGACCCTGGTAAAAGGGTTTATCGGCAAATCCTTGGGTTTATCTTCAGATGGTGGTAAGCTCATATTCAGTATGCGTAACATTGCCCAGAACTATTACGACTATGATGATATATTTATTTATTCGATAACGACCAATGAACGGTACCGATTAACTAATGGGATGCGTGGACGAGACCCTGATTTTACCCTTAGCGGCGATAGTATCATATTTGTCGAAAACGGTATGGGTAAAAATCGTCTGATGATAATGGAACGAAAGACGAATAAAGTTGAGCCGTTAATGGAAGAAGAAGATTACACCCAGTTCGCTCAGCCCAAATTTGCCCCGGATGGTAAAAAGATTGCGGTTGGGGTATGGAAAGAAGGTGGTTATCAAGATATTTTAGTCCTCGATTTAGAAAACGGTTGGCAAATGTTGATAACCTATGACCGGGCTACCGATATCCAGCCTGCCTGGACTCCGGATAGCAAATATCTATTATTCAGCTCGGACCGAACCGGGATATTTAACCTCTATGCCTATTCCTTTGAAAACAAACAGATTTATCAGGTGACCAATGTTCTGGCTGGTGCTTTTGCGCCAGCCGTTTCACCGGATGGTAAAAGAATCGCTTTCCTTAATTATTCAGAACGCGGCTATGATATCCACTTTATCAGTTTCAAGCCAAGTTCTTGGCAGCAGTCAAAAAATTTTGTTGATAGTTTGCCTTTAGCCGATTCGACCAAAAAAGAGATAAGGGTCAATATTTACCATTATTCACCGCTATCCTCGCTGTTTCCGAAATTCTGGTTGCCTTTAGTCTATTACGACACTTCGTTCAGCTTAGGTCTTTTCACGGCTGGGGCAGATGTGCTTTTGCACCATATTCTAATTTTTGTTGGTACTTACCGCCTCGATGCGAAAAGACCTTGGTTATATTTTGCTTATTTAGGTCAAAAATATCCTTTCAGTCTATATGGTTCTTACGAGCAAGATGAACAGTCGGCTGGATTGACCGGCTACATTCCATTCTATTCTACCTTTTCTTATCATTTGCTGCTACCCTATTATGATTTTAATCGCGATTCACTGCGTATTTTTTCTGGTGTAGGGCTGGATTGGCAGACGAGTAATGCCAAAAAATATCCCTATTCGATAGCGCTGGTTGATGGTAGAACGATTAGTATTGATGCGTCCCATTATAATCGTTATCTGGGTAGTGATTATGAACTGACTAAATTCCGGATAAGATATTCCGGGTATAGCTCGATGCCAATTCGGCATCATGCTATTGCCTTTAAAATTGTCGGTGCTACTGGATTTGGTGATAGTCTTGTGAAAAGACAATTTCGATTGGGTGGTAATTATGGAACATTTTCTTTGCGCGGCTATGAGCAAGATTCGCTCTTAAGCCAGAATGCAATAAAGACCAGTCTTGAGTATTCTTTTCCTTTGGTATGGCTCGAACGCGGTTTAGGAACCGCACCGTTATTTTTATCTAACTTTTCAGCCGGGTTTGGCGTTGATGCTGGTTTAGGTTGGGATGATTTAAAATTGCCGAATACCGACCTTATCACTAAGCAGGCTAAGCTTGGTGCTTTTTTTGAATTACGCACATCCTTGGTGCTTGCCTACTTCTTACCGGTTTCAATCAGGTGTGGCTATGCCCGAGGTTTAATCAATAACGGCACCGAACAATTTTATTTTAGTGCGGGCAGTTCTTTATTAAGCTTGTTAAATGAAAAGAAGCGACTCACCAGAAAAGATATCAAACAATTTTTCCCAATCCAATATTGATTTGGGTTGACAAGGTCAAAATTCCGTTATATATTGCTGATAAATAATGTCAGAATCTCATTAAAAAAGGAGGTATAATGAAAAGCCGAATCGTAACCATACTATTAATCGGATTATTCGTATCAATTGGGCTAACCCAAGAAAAACCTGAAACACCAAAGCTCGTTGTTCAGAACGTTATGCCCGAATCTCCTGCGCAAAAAATCGGTATCATGCCTAATGATATTCTTTTAAAATACGCTGGCATACCCACCCCGACTCTTAAAGAATTGCTTGCGCTTAAGGAAAAAGCTAAAGGTGATTCGGTAGAAATAGTTGTTCTTCGTGAGGGAAAAGAGCTGAAATTTAAATTACCGACCGGACAAATGGGAGTGTATTTAAAAGAATTACTGCCTGATATTAAATATAAAGAGGATGTAGTAGTGATTGAAGGTATTCCCAAACTTGGTTGGGAAACCGGCAAAAATGCGACGTTTTTTGGTGCCTTAGAAGTTGTAGCTAATCATCTTGATGTTCCCAAGGATTATTTAGAGCTTAATGGAATCTCGGGCAGTGCGTTTAGATTTCATTTTCACAAGGACTGGTG
>Ga0224501_10003770_pt1 | contig 11946 bp, 7 predicted proteins | sample SF_Oct11_sed_USG_4_FD_169105 | JGI IMG/M metagenome (GOLD analysis project Ga0224501, IMG submission 169105) | Sediment microbial communities from San Francisco Bay, California, United States - SF_Oct11_sed_USGS_8_1 | ecosystem: Environmental > Aquatic > Marine > Sediment | place: USA... | reverse complement strand
TGAAGGTGGCCGTACTGTTGGTGCGGGTGTTGTTGCAAAAATTATTGCTTAAGATAGTTTTTGATTCATAAATAACGTTACCCAGTTGTAATAAAGGTGGTGAAAGTCACCGCCTTTTGTTACAGGCCAGTGGCTCAATTGGTAGAGCAGCGGTCTCCAAAACCGCAGGTTGGGGGTTCGAGTCCCTCCTGGCCTGCCACTAATTAGTAGCCAAATATTTAATGGGTTGCTGGCAATTAGTGGTAAAGTATTACAAGTGAAACTATTAGTAGGCTGGGAGCTGAAGTTAATTTAAGAAATGGTCGGTATTTCATGAGTACACAGGAACAAGTTATAACAACTTCTCCATTTGACAAGGTTAAGTGGTTTTTGGCGATCGCATTATTGGCTGCTGCCGTTTATGCAAATCACTATTTTGTTGATAGTGGAATGCTTGTTCGTGTCGGTTCTATTCTTGGTTTGATCGCTACTGGTTTGGCTGTAGGCCTTAGTACATTTAAGGGTAAGGCAGCGATGGCTTTTGCCAAAGAAGCAAGAATTGAAGCCAGGAAAGTGGTGTGGCCAACCAGAACAGAAACAATTCAAACGACACTGATCATTGTTTTGGCTGTAACAGTCGTGGCGCTACTTTTATATGGTCTGGACTGGATTTTGGTTAAGTTGATCAGTTTAGTTACCGTAAGAGGATAACAGGATGTCGTTGAAATGGTACGTGGTCCAAGCTTATTCCGGCTATGAAAATAAAGTCAGGAATTTATTGGAAGAGCGTGTAAAGCTACACGGTCTGGAAGACAAGTTTGGCCAAATTTTGGTACCAACTGAAGAAGTTGTCGAAATGCGAGCCGGACAAAAGCGTAAAAGTGAAAGAAAATTTTTTCCTGGATATGTCCTGGTAGAAATGGATATGGCAGATGAGTCCTGGCATCTGGTGAGAGAAACACCAAGAGTGCTAGGTTTTATTGGGGGTACAAGTGATAAGCCTGCTCCAATTAGTAAAAAAGAAGCTGATGCCATTTTAAACCGTTTGGAAGAATCAACGGATAAGCCGAAGCCAAAAACTCTGTTTGAAGCTGGTGAAGCAGTTAGAGTTATTGATGGGCCGTTTGCCGATTTCAATGCGGTTGTTGAACAAGTTAATTATGAAAAGAGTAGGCTGCACGTATCAGTAATGATATTTGGTCGCTCGACACCAGTTGAGCTTGATTTTAGTCAGGTAGAAAAAGGCTAAGGCCGCTGGTGAAAATTTGGTTTTTCGACCATGACCAGAGAGTTGGTTGTGGGAGTTTTTTTACATTCGATAAACGGGGAGCTTGAAAGAATCCTGGTGATTTCCGGTAAAGCGTTTGAACCCAAAATGAGGTGATATATGGCTAAGAAAGTCGAAGGCTATATCAAGCTCCAGGTTGGAGCAGGTATGGCTAATCCAAGTCCTCCAGTTGGTCCAGCTCTGGGTCAGCATGGTGTGAACATCATGGAATTCTGTAAAGCGTTTAATGCTGAAACAGAAAAAATGGAAAAGGGATTACCAATTCCTGTTGTCATTACCGTATACAGTGACAGAAGTTTTACTTTTGTGACCAAGACGCCACCTGCATCAGTATTGATCAGAAAAGCGATTGGTCTTAGCAAAGGTAGCTCACGTCCAAATACAGATAAGGTAGGCAAAATCACACGTGCACAACTTGAAGAAATTGCCAATACAAAAGAACCGGATCTGACAGCAGCTGATATAGACGCTGCCGTTAGAACATTGGTTGGTACTGCACGCTCAATGGGCGTGGAAGTGGAGGATTAATCAATGGCTAAATTATCAAAACGTCAAAAGCAAATTAACGAAAAGATCGAAAAAGATAAAGTTTACACCGTGGAAGAAGCGCTTGCCTTGATTAAAGAAGTGTCTTCAGTCAAGTTTGATGAAACTATTGATGCGGCTGTAAATTTGGGTGTTGATCCAAGAAAATCTGATCAGGTTGTACGTGGTGCGACAGTTCTGCCAAATGGTACAGGAAAAGATGTTCGCGTAGCCGTATTTACTCAGGGACCTAGTGCAGATGCAGCCAAAGAAGCGGGTGCAGATGTGGTTGGTATGGATGATTTGGCTGAAGAAGTCAAAAAAGGTAATCTTAATTTTGATGTGGTTATTGCAAGCCCCGATGCAATGCGCGTAGTTGGGCAATTGGGTCAAATTCTGGGGCCAAGAGGCCTTATGCCAAACCCTAAAGTTGGTACAGTTACACCTGATGTTGCTACTGCTGTTACAAACGCCAAGAGTGGCCAGGTTCAATATCGTACTGATAAGAATGGTATCATTCATGCGCCATTGGGCAAAAACAGTTTTGAAGTTAAAGCGTTAGCTGAAAATTTGGGTGCATTGATTGGTGCACTGAAAAAAGCCAAGCCGACGTCAGCTAAAGGCACTTACTTTAAAAAGTTGTCTTTGAGCTCGACTATGGGGCCTGGTCTGGCAGTTGATATTTCAACTGTAGAAGTTAAAGAGTAGCTTGTAAAAGAATAGTGCTTGGTGGATAACTGATTTAATCAGTTATCGATTAAGAGCTAGGGTATTTGAACCGGATGTTGGCGTTTCATTTTGATGAGATGCTAAAAGAAAGTTTAAATATCGTCATAGACCGTAGGTGAAAATCTTTTTAGCAGTGCGCCTTTATGAGGTGATTAAAAAGATGGTCTTAAAAATAGCCTACGCAGGCGGTGGTACCCGACTCAGTTTTTCTGGGCGGTTCATCGTTTACAGGGAACAAAGAGATTTGTTCTGTATTGTAAATACTTCTGTTTATTCAGGTAAATAGGAGAAATTTGGAGGTGAACAACGTGGCACTTGGACTAGAAGGTAAAAAGGCGATAGTTGCTGAAGTTAACGAAGTTGCTTCAAAGGCTTTGTCCGCCGTCCTTGCCGAGTACCGTGGCATTTCAGTTGAAAAAATGACTGCGCTACGAGTAAAGGCCCGTGAGAGTGGTGTTTATCTACGTGTAGTAAGAAACACTCTTGCCAAACGTGCTGTTGAAGATACTGAGTTCGCTTGCTTGAACGATGCTTTGGTCGGTCAGGTTATTTGTGCTTTCTCCATGGATGAGCCTGGAGCAGCAGCCAAATTAGTTCGCGATTTTGCAAAAGAATGCGACAAACTGGTTGCAACTGCTGTGGCTGTTGGTGGTGTATTGCATGGTGCTGATCAACTTGAAGCGGTAGCAAAACTACCAACCAAAGAAGAAGCAATTGCTTCTTTGATGAGTGTTATGAATGGTCCGGTTACAAAACTGGCTCGTACGCTCAACGAATTCCCATCGCAGATTACTCGCGTAATAAATGCGGTTGGAGAGAAAAAACAAGCGGCGTAACTTTTCGACAGAACGGAAATGATTACAATTTTTTTATAATTTTAATTTTTACCAGGAGAACGAGTAATGGCTCTTTCTAAAGATGATATTTTGAATGCAATTGCTGACATGTCTGTAATGGACGTTGTTGAATTAGTAAAAGCAATGGAAGAAAAATTTGGCGTAACTGCGGCTGCGGCTGCGGCTGTTGCTGTTGCTGCACCAGCTGATGGTGGTGGAGCTGCTGCTGCTGAAAAAGACGAATTTGACGTTATTATGAAAAGCTTTGGTGCAAATAAAGTTGCAGTTATCAAAGCAGTTCGCGGCCTCACTGGTCTTGGCTTGAAAGAAGCTAAAGACGCAGTAGAAGGTGCACCTACTCCAATTAAAGAAGGTGTTTCTAAAGATGAAGCTGAGAGCGTCAAGAAGGAACTTGAAGAAGCAGGAGCAGAAGTAGAAATCAAATAATTTGATTGCTGCTTATACTGTAATACAGGTCGGCTGATAGCGTTAAAGCTATCAGCCGTTTTGCCGTTTTAAAAAACAGGTATATTGGCTTGTTTTGATACGGGTCTGGATGAATAAATTTTTGATAAATCAAGTTGTTATTCGACAGGCGTGTGAACTAGTCAAAAAAATGGCAGTTTTTGGTCTAAAATTGGTGCAAGCTTTTATAGTCGATTTCGCCGTATCAAGTTTCGATTATAAGTGGAAAGCAAGACAAGCAAAGTGATAGCTAACTGAGGAGCCCAGATGGCATATTCATATACAGAGAAGAAAAGGATCCGTAAGGATTTTGGTCTAAACAAAAGAGTTTTAGACGTACCGTATTTACTTGCAATTCAGTTAGATTCCTATCGTTCATTTTTGGATGAAGAAGATAGGGTCAATTCAGGATTGGAAAAAGCATTTAATTCTGTTTTTCCAATTACCAGCTATTCAGGATCAGCCGCGTTGGAATACATTAGTTATTCTCTAGGCGAGCCGATCTTTGATGTTAAGGAATGTCAAATCAGAAGTTTGACCTATTCTGCATCTCTGAAAGTCAAAATCAGGCTGGTTATTTATGATAAGGAAAGCAAAAACAAAAAAGTTAAAGAAGTCCGTGAACAAGAAGTTTACATGGGTGAAATGCCTTTGATGACGGAAAATGGTACCTTTGTCATTAATGGTACTGAGCGTGTTATCGTTTCTCAATTACACAGAAGTCCAGGCGTATTCTTTGATTCTGACAGAGGTAAAACACACTCTTCAGGCAAATATCTATATAACGCGCGAGTTATTCCATATCGTGGTTCATGGCTGGATTTTGAGTTTGATCCAAAAGATTGTTTGTTTGTCAGAATAGACAGAAGAAGAAAATTACCTGCAACTATTCTACTTAGAGCGCTAGGTTATGAAACCGGTGAAATGCTTGATATGTTTTATGATACAGATCATATCGAGCTGGATAAGGATGAAATCTATACCCTTAATTTAATTCCGGACAGACTGCGTGGTGAAACAGCAAATTTTGATATCAAAAGTAAGCGAGGAAAAGTTGTTGTTGAAGCTGGACGTCGTATTACCGTAAGACACATTAAGGAAATGGAAAAAGCGGGCATTGATAAAATTGTTATACCTGCCGAGTTTTTGTTAGGCAGGGCGATTGCAAAAGAAATTATTGATGCAGAAACCGGTGAAGTTATTGCTGCTCCTAATGATGAAATTACCGAAGAGTTATTGGAAAAAATCAAAGAAAATGGTGTAAAAAGTTTTCAGACGCTTTACACCAATGATTTGGATTGTGGTCCATATATTTCTGATACATTAAGAATAGAGCCTTCTAGCAACAGACTGGAAGCGCTTATTGAAATTTATCGTATGATGCGACCTGGCGAGCCACCAACCAAAGAATCTGCAGAAGGTTTGTTCGATAACCTGTTCTTTACAGAAGATCGTTATGATCTTTCCGCTGTTGGCCGTATGAAATTTAATCGTCGTGTGGGACGAGCTGATGGTAGCGGTGATGGCATCTTGTCCAAGCAGGATATTATTGATGTGGTTAAGGTTCTGATAGATATTCGTAACGGTAAGGGAACTGTTGATGACATTGACCATCTGGGTAACAGAAGAATTCGTTCAGTAGGTGAAATGGCAGAAAATCAGTTCCGTGTTGGTCTTGTGAGAGTTGAGCGTGCTGTTAAAGAAAGATTAAGCATGGCAGAAGCTGATAATTTGATGCCACAGGATCTGATTAATGCAAAACCTGTTTCAGCTGCAATTAAAGAATTTTTCGGTTCGAGCCAGTTGTCACAATTTATGGATCAAAACAATCCATTGTCTGAAATCACTCATAAGAGAAGAGTCTCGGCACTTGGACCTGGCGGTTTAACCAGAGAAAGAGCAGGCTTTGAGGTTCGTGACGTACATCCAACTCATTATGGTCGTGTTTGTCCAATTGAGACTCCAGAAGGACCAAACATTGGTTTGATTAATTCTTTGGCATGTTATGCAAGAACAAACGAATATGGATTCTTGGAAACTCCTTACCGTCAGGTTAAAAATGGAAAGGCGACAAGCAAGATAGATTATTTGTCAGCAATTGATGAAGGTAATTATTACATTGCACAGGCAAACATTGAGCTGGATAAAACCGGAAAAATGGTTGAAGATTTGATCTCATGTCGTCATAAAGGTGAGTTTGTATTAACGCCAGTGGATAATGTCCAATATATGGATGTATCGCCACAGCAAATCGTATCTGTTGCTGCCTCATTGATTCCATTTTTGGAGCACGATGATGCTAACCGTGCATTGATGGGTTCAAACATGCAACGTCAGGCAGTTCCAACCTTACGTGCTGAAAAGCCACTTGTTGGTACAGGTATGGAAAGAACGGTAGCTGTTGACTCAGGTGTAACCGTTGCTGCTGACCGTGGTGGGGTTGTTGAATTTGTTGATGCTGGCCGTATTGTAATCAAAGTTAATGATGAAGAGACACAATCGGGTGAAGCCGGTGTGGATATATACAATCTGACCAAATATACTCGTTCAAATCAAAATACCTGTATCAACCAAAAACCAATCGTAAATGTTGGGGATGAAGTTGGTAAAGGCGACGTTTTGGCTGATGGTCCTTCGACTGATTTGGGAGAATTGGCGCTTGGTCAAAATATGAAGATCGCTTTCATGCCATGGAACGGATATAACTTTGAGGATTCTATCCTGATTTCCGAAAAAGTAGTTAAGGATGACAGATTTACCAGTATTCATATTCAGGAATTAACCTGTATCGCTCGTGATACAAAATTGGGTGCTGAAGAAATTACAGCAGATATACCTAATGTTGGTGAAAGCGCATTGGCGAAACTGGATGAATCAGGAATCGTATATGTCGGTGCAGAGGTAAAAGCAGGCGATATTCTGGTAGGTAAAGTGACACCTAAAGGTGAAACACAATTAACGCCGGAAGAGAAATTGTTGAGAGCAATTTTTGGTGAAAAAGCCAGTGATGTAAAAGATACCTCATTGAGAGTTTCATCGGGTACTGTGGGTACGGTTATTGATGTTCAGGTTTTCACTCGTGATGGTGTGAAAAAAGACGACAGAGCACTTTCAATCGAAGCCAGTGAAATAGAAAAGGTCAAAAAAGACCTTAATGATGAATTAGCTATTCTTAAAGGCAATATTTTATCAAGAGCACGAAAAATTATTGAAGGTTCTGTTGCTGAGAAAGGCCCAGACAAGTTGAAAAAAGGCAGTACAGTTACTGCGGAATATCTTGAGGAAATCGGTGCTGATCAGTGGCTGGATATTCAATTGCGTGATGAAGCTTCACAAAAGCAGATTGAAGCATTGGCTACTAATCTGGAAGCGCATAAGGCTGAATATGATAAAAAACTGTCAGTCAAAAAAGCTAAAATTACTCAGGGCGATGATCTGGCACCAGGCGTATTAAAAGTCGTTAAAGTCTATATGGCAGTAAAAAGACGCATTCAACCAGGCGATAAAATGGCTGGAAGACATGGTAACAAGGGTGTTATTTCTAATATCGTACCAGTCGAAGATATGCCATATCTTGAAAATGGAGAACCGGTAGATATTGTTTTGAATCCACTAGGTGTTCCATCGCGTATGAACATTGGACAAATTCTGGAAACCCATTTAGGTTGGGCTGCAAAAGGTTTGGGTCATAAAATTGACAAAATGATCAAAGAGCAGCAAGAAGTTGCCAAAATGCGCGAATTGCTAGACAAGATTTATAATCATAGAAAACAAAAGACAGTTGAACTGGATTCTTTAAGTGATAAGGAAATTATGGCGTTGGCAGAGAACCTCAGAGATGGTGTTCCAATGGGTACGCCTGTATTTGATGGTGCTGAAGAAAGTGAAATCAAGCATTTGCTGGAGCTGTCTGATCAAAGTACAAATGGTCAATCCTGGCTGTATGATGGTAGAACAGGTGACCAATTTGAAAGACAGGTAACTGTTGGCTACATGTATATGCTTAAATTGAACCATCTGGTTGATGACAAAATGCACGCCCGTTCAACCGGTTCGTACAGTTTGGTAACTCAACAACCATTGGGTGGTAAAGCGCAATTTGGTGGGCAGCGTTTTGGTGAGATGGAAGTATGGGCACTTGAAGCTTATGGTGCTACCTACACATTGCAGGAAATGCTCACTGTTAAATCGGATGATGTAAACGGTCGTACACGTATGTATAAAAACATAGTTGACGGTGATCATCGTATGGACCCTGGAATGCCTGAGTCCTTTAATGTATTGGTCAAGGAGATCCGTTCATTAGGTATTAATATTGACCTTGAACGTGAAGACTAATTATTGATAGAGGCGGCCTGAATAAATACAGGCATTTGAAAACCAGTTTATTAACTCCGGGAGGAGAGAAAGTTGAAAGATTTATTAAATTTTATCAAACAACAAAATCAAACTGAGGAATTCGATACCATTCGCATTGGATTGGCATCTCCAGAAATGGTTCGTTCCTGGTCATACGGTGAAGTTAAAAAGCCGGAGACAATCAATTACAGAACTTTCAAGCCTGAAAGAGATGGTTTGTTCTGTGCCAAAATTTTTGGACCTATCAAGGACTACGAATGTCTTTGTGGCAAGTATAAAAGATTAAAACATCGCGGTGTGATCTGTGAGAAGTGTGGTGTTGAAGTTGCATTGGCCAAAGTTCGACGTGAAAGAATGGGGCATATTGATCTGGCATGTCCTGTTGCTCACATCTGGTTCCTGAAATCATTGCCATCCCGTATCGGTTTGTTGCTAGACATGACCTTGCGTGATATTGAGCGCGTACTCTATTTTGAGGCTTTTGTGGTAACAGAGCCAGGCATGACAACACTTGAAAGAGGTCAGTTGCTAAACGAAGAAACTTATCTTGAAGCAGTTGAAGAGTTTGGAGATGAGTTCGAAGCCAAAATGGGTGCAGAAGCTATAATGGAACTTCTGGACCGAATTGATATTGAAGAAGAAGCCAAGACAATTCGTGAAGAGATCCCGGAAACGACTTCAGAAACAAAACTGAAGAAATTTACTAAAAGATTAAAGTTGCTTGAAGCTTTCATTGATTCAGGAAATAAACCTGAATGGATGATTATGACAGTATTGCCAGTTCTGCCACCTGATTTAAGACCATTGGTTCCATTGGATGGTGGACGTTTTGCTACGTCTGATCTGAATGATTTGTATCGACGCGTAATCAACCGTAACAATCGTTTGAAGAGATTGCTTGACCTGAATGCCCCTGACATTATTGTCAGAAATGAAAAACGTATGCTTCAGGAAGCAGTTGACGCATTGCTTGATAATGGTAGACGCGGTAGAGCAATAACAGGTTCTAATAAACGTCCGTTGAAATCATTGGCTGACATGATTAAGGGTAAGCAAGGACGTTTCCGTCAAAATCTGTTAGGTAAACGTGTTGATTATTCCGGTCGTTCTGTAATTGTTGTTGGTCCTACACTGCGTTTACATCAGTGTGGATTGCCCAAAAAAATGGCGTTGGAATTATTTAAACCCTTTATTTTTGGCAAACTTGAATTACGAGGTTTGGCCACAACGATTAAAGCTGCCAAGAAAATGGTTGAGAGAGAAGAGCCCGTAGTATGGGATATTCTCGAAGGCGTGATCAGAGAGCATCCGGTCATGTTGAACCGTGCACCTACTTTGCACAGATTAGGTATTCAGGCGTTTGAGCCATTATTGATTGAAGGTAAGGCAATTCAGCTTCATCCTTTGGTTTGTACTGCATACAACGCTGACTTTGACGGTGACCAAATGGCTGTGCACGTACCACTGACTATTGAAGCACAAATTGAATGTCGTTCCTTGATGATGGCAACCAACAATGTATTGTCTCCAGCCAATGGTGAGCCAATTATTGTACCAACTCAAGATGTTGTTTTGGGCTTGTATTACCTGACGCGCGAAAAAATTAACGATAAGGGTGAAGGCATGGTTTTTGCCGATACTTCAGAAGCATTAAGAGCTTATCGTAATGGTGTAGCAGGTTTGCATGCCAAAGTTAAGGTTAGAATGACTCAGGTCGAAGTTGATGAAGAAGGTTTGACAACAGAATCGACAGGTCTGGTTGAAACAACAATTGGCCGAGCGCTACTTTATGAAATTGTCCCAAAAGGATTACCTTTCTTATTAGTTAACCAAAAAATGACCAAGAAAGTAATTTCTAACTTGGTAAATCAGGCATATCGTCGTCTTGGTTTGAAGGAGACGGTAATTTTTGCTGACCATTTGATGTACACAGGTTTCCACTATGCAACCATTTCAGGTGCGTCAGTTGGTATTGATGATATGGTTATTCCTGATGAAAAAGGTCCAATTTTAGATATAGCTGAACAGGAAGTCAGAGAGATTGAAGAGCAGTATGCGTCAGGTTTGGTAACACATGGCGAAAGATACAACAAAGTTATTGATATCTGGTCACACACTAATGAACAAGTAGCCAAAGCAATGATGGATAATCTCAGTCATGAAGATGTAGTGGATGCTGAAAATAACACGGTTAGACAAGAATCATTTAACTCTATCTATATGATGGCTGACTCGGGTGCGAGAGGTAGTGCAGCTCAGATCAGACAGTTGGCTGGTATGCGTGGATTGATGGCAAAACCTGATGGTTCGATTATTGAAAGTCCGATTAAAGCGAATTTCCGTGAAGGTTTAAGTGTATTGGAATACTTTATTTCAACTCATGGTGCGCGTAAAGGTTTGGCAGATACCGCTTTGAAAACAGCTAACTCGGGTTATTTGACTCGACGTTTGGTTGATGTTGCTCAGGATCTGGTTGTTACAGAAATTGACTGTGGTACAGATAAAGGCTTGTTGATGACGCCATTGATAGAAGGCGGAGATGTTGTTGAGCCATTAAGAGAGCGTGTTTTAGGACGTGTTAATGCTGATCACATTTACAAGCCAGGCACTGATGACATCATTTGTGAAGCTGGTACTCTACTGGATGAAAAGTGGGTAGAAGTGCTTGAAGAAAATGGTGTGGATCAAGTGATTGTTCGTTCCGGAATTTCTTGCGAAACCAGAAACGGTATCTGTTCACAATGTTATGGTCGTGATTTGGCCAGAGGGCACAGAATTAATGTTGGAGAGTCGGTTGGTGTAATTGCTGCACAGTCCATTGGAGAGCCAGGTACACAGTTGACAATGCGTACTTTCCATATTGGTGGTGCTGCTTCCCGTCAAAGTGCTGACAACAACGTACAAATTAAAAACAATGGTCGAATCAAGTTACATAATTCGAAATTTGTAACTCGTGAAGATGGAAAACTGGTTATTGTTTCTCGCTCAACTGAATTGACATTGTTAGATGAATTTGGACGTGAAAGAGAAAGATATAAAATTCCTTATGGTTCAGTGCTTGAATATAAGGATGGAGATGCTGTCAAAGGTGGTGATATTGTTGCCAACTGGGACCCGCATACTCACCCAATCATTACTGAACTTGCAGGTAAAATTAAATTGGTTGATTTGATTGAAGGTGTAAACATGAGCCGTCAAACAGATGAATTAACCGGATTAAGTTCAACGGTAATTACTGAATCAAAACGTGGCGGAACCAAGTCAAATGACTTGAGACCAATGATCAAGTTATTTGATAAGAAAGGTAAGGAATTGATGATACCTGGCACAAAAATGCCGGCACAATATATCTTGCCTGTTAACGCCATTGTTAATATAGAAGATGGCAGTGAAGTTGGTGTGGGTACAGCAATTGCCCGTATTCCTCAGGAAGGTTCAAAAACTGGTGATATCACAGGTGGTTTGCCAAGAGTTGCAGACTTGTTTGAAGCGAGAAAGCCAAAAGAACCGGCAATTCTGGCTGAGATTTCAGGAACGGTTAGCTTTGGTAAAGAAACCAAAGGTAAACGCCGCTTGGTTATCACGCCAACTGAGGGTGATACTTATGAAGAATTGATTCATAAGTGGAGACATCTGAATGTATTTGAAGGTGAAAAAGTTGAAAAAGGCGAAGTTGTTTCCGATGGTGCAGATAACCCACATGACATTCTTCGCCTGAAAGGTGTAAGTGCTTTAGCTAACTATATTGTTAATGAAGTTCAGGAT
>Ga0224501_10003769_pt1 | contig 11947 bp, 9 predicted proteins | sample SF_Oct11_sed_USG_4_FD_169105 | JGI IMG/M metagenome (GOLD analysis project Ga0224501, IMG submission 169105) | Sediment microbial communities from San Francisco Bay, California, United States - SF_Oct11_sed_USGS_8_1 | ecosystem: Environmental > Aquatic > Marine > Sediment | place: USA... | reverse complement strand
AGGTTAATCAACGACTGCTAGTCAAAAAAACTTAAACAATTTTTTTAAAAAAGACTGTGCTGGCTCAAAGCACAATCTTTTTAATCTAACCTACCAGTGTCAATACATTTTGCGGTAATGAATTAGCTTGTGAAAGCATGGTCATACCGGCTTGCTGTAGTATTTGTGCTCGTGTTAATTCAGCAGTTTCTGAGGCAAAATCCGCATCCAGAATCCGGCTACGTGAAGCAGATAAATTTTCTGCCACGTTTTGTGCGTTTCGTACTACAGATTCAAATCGATTTTGTACCGCACCAAAAGTTGCACGAATTGATGATATTGCATCCAAAGCCAAATCCATTCGATCAATTGCAGATAGTGAATTGGCAACTGTATCGATACTTGCGCTCAAGCCCAATTGAACACTGGCTACAGTCTTGACGACAAAAGTAGACACCGCAATTCTATTAGTGGCCGATGCTGATTCCGGTCCCACATGAAAACCCAGTGTTGCGGCGGCACCGAGAACTTGCACTCCATTAAAGGTAGTACCATCTAACACCCGCACCATCTCCGCTTGCAACTGTAGAACTTCTTCGTTAAGCGACAATCTATCCGCTGAACTATTGGTTGCATTAGCCGCCTGTACGGCTAATACGCGTATACGTTGCAAGTTAGCGTGAACTTCGCCTAACGCACCTTCTGCAGTTTGTGCCAAAGAAATACCATCAGCTGCATTTCGTGCGGCCTGATTCAAACCATTTATTTGCGCTGTAAAACGCTCTGAAATTGCTAATCCTGCGGCGTCATCCTTGGCGCTGTTTATGCGTAAACCAGACGATAAGCGTCTTAATGCGACGGCCATCGCCTCACCGGATCGATTCAAGTTTCGTTGAGCGTTCAACGACTTTACGTTGGTATTAATTACCTGAGCCATTTTCCAATTCCTTTTGTATTACGTGTCCCCATCCTTGGGGTCACATCTCAACTCCCTCGGCTATTTTTTCAAATAACCAGCTGTACCATTGAGGCGGCAATTAATTGCCTTTTTAGTCTAGCCACCAATAATTTCGACGTTCTAGAATTTTTCTTTAAATCTTTTTAAGGATTTGTCCTATGTTGAGTCTAAATTGCTTATAAAAACAGGTAAGCGTTTAATTGTTAGAGAAATTCTCGGCATAATATTTGCCCTGATTGACTCCATGAATACGCCTAAATTCACACTCGGAAACAACACTCTACATTCACTTTCAATTAATTCTTTTGGTGAAAAGTTTTTCCCTGAAATAAACGCTACAGCATTTTCAGTGCAGGATTCCAATACCGTTTATAACAGCTATTTTCGTGGTGCCAATTTTGAACCAGAGAAGATGTATATTATTTGCGGCACAGATTCCGGACTGTTTGTTGAATATGCAAAAAAGAATATCGGCAAATATAACAAAATCGTATTTGTCGAATTTCCTGAAATTATTGAAAAATTAGAAACTGTCATTGATTTAGCTGGATTTGAAGACCAAATTGCCATTTGCGAATTTGACCAGTGGCTTAAATGTGCTGAGCAGTTTAATTTCAACGGCTACGTATTTCGAGATGCGATCACTAGCCTACAATCAATCGGTGCCGCTGATGCATTACTGCCACAATACATTGAGTTGTGGTCGGCTATTAATAGTGATGTTAAATCGCATGTTATACGCGTAGCAGCCGCTCTGGGTAGCCAAGCGTTTATTACCGAACAAATGGCAACTATTACTGAGAACCAAGTTCCGGCTAAACATTTGGAGAATATCTTTCGAGGAAAACCATGTTTACTCATAGGTGGAGGCCCTTCATTTGACGAGCATATTGACTGGGTTAAAAATAATAGAGAATACTTTGTCCTAATCGCTGTATCGCGTATATCCCGACGGCTGCAAGAAGTGGGAATCCAACCCGATGTCATTATGGCCATCGACCCACAACGTATCGCCTATGAAGTTTGTAGAGAAGCGCTATTATTTAAAGACACCTTACTTATTCATTCATTCCACACCAATCATATGCTCGTTGGGCAATGGCAAGGACCTTCGTTATTTTTGGGGTGGCAATATCCGTGGAAAAGTGGCGAAGATGTTTTAAAGAACATTAATGTTTGTCCACCCACTGTTATGAATACCGCATTAGTTAGCAGCTATTTTCTTGGCTTTAGCAAGGTCTACTTACTCGGCTTGGATTTATCACTAAGCAAAGAAGGACATACTCACACCAAGGGCAGTTTTGAGCGAGAAGTTGGCCCTTTAATCAATGAAATAGGTGCCTATGTTGAAACCTATAATGGTGATACTGCAGAGACTACCCCCGACTATAAGCTTGCAATTGACAATATTGCTAGCTTAGTACCTCAACTTACAAAAAATGGGATGAAGTTAATAAATATTGCGCCACAAGCTGCAAAGATTGATGGTATACAGTATATGTCTAGTAAAGAAATTTCATTCTCTGAGGAAGACAAGCCGAAATTCAAGCAGGTATTCAAACAGCAAATTCCACAGTTGAACAACAAGGAAAAAGCAGATTACTATAAATTTTTGCGAAAAGAATGTATGAATATCATGCGACAGTTGCGCGATGTAAAAACACTTACAGAGAAGGCTTTGAAATGCAATGATGGTATTTGTGGTCGAAATGGCATGGAGCAAGATTTTCGTTACAAAAAAGAAATGGATAAAATCGAAGAACAACTCAATACCAAATACAGTGAAGCAAGCAATTTTATCAAAGTCTATTGTCTTGGCAATTTCTTTAAAATTTGGTGGCCAGATAAGGATGACGAAGAAATCGATGTTGACGAAATGTATCAAGCGGGCCATGATTATTATGCATCCTATCGAGACAATACTACTGAAGTCATTGAGATAATGGAACACACGCTTCAACGAATTAATATACGACTTGAAGAAGAAAAACCACAACCCAACTTCAAAAATATTTTTCCGCAATGGAAAAAAGATGAACAGCCAGGACGGGCCATTATCTGGAGAAAACAACACCCCGATATTTTTGAATCACTGGACAACGAAACAAAAGATGAATTTTCAAAATTTGAATTAGAATTTAGAAATAGCATTTCTAAGCCCGACACCAAACGAGAAAAAGACTTAAAACTTGCGCGACATAATCTGCATGGATTAAAGGCTAAAATTCTATTTCTACTTCGCAACAAAATGACCACAAAACTGGAAGCGCTAGCGGTGACACTAACAACTATTGACTCAGAAGAGGCAAGAGAAAATCTATTACTGGTCGAGGGCTGTATTGCTGAGCTAAAGGGTAACTTTCCACTTGCGTTAGACAAATATAAACTGATTACTTCAACCAATCTAAACATAGAAAGCATTAAACGTTCACTCAATATCTACATGGAGCAAAAAGATTTAGAAAACGCCGCCCGGGTAATGCAAGATGTGGTTGAAATTATTCCCTCATTCATACCTCAATATGCTGATTTATTATTTATTTTAGGGAATCGGGATCAAGCCTTGGATTTGTTAACCGAATATTGCCAAAAGTATCCAGATGATTTACCTATTATGTTAAAACTTGGCCGCCTTTATCAGCGCATTGGTGTGCAAGAGGCTGCTAACTGGGTTTATAATTATGTTCTTGAAAAGCAACCCGATAACTCAACAGCTAAAACTTATTTGGCCGAACTTAAAAACGCTAGTTAGGTTTTTCATCGGCTAAAATGGTTTTTTCACAAACCCATTCTTTATTAACGAGTCCGCCATAGCAAAATCCATGGGTGAATCAATGTCGACTGAATATTCTGCTGGCATAATATAACCTAAAGAATCAATTCCACTGATGCGATTATTTTGTCTAAACCACTCTGGTGTAAACACAAAAAGTGCTCCATTTAAGACATACGCTGACGGTAACTCTTGGCGCCGATTAACGAGATGATGCTCGGGAAATAAAGGCGTCATTTCATGGGTTTGTTCATTAACTTGATACATCCAAAAAGGTGATTTACTGGGGGCGGTTAGAGAAACAGCCGTTTTAGCTTGATTGTTTTCACATAACTCCAAGATCTGATCAATATCCATAGCCCGACGAAAAGGCACAACCAAGTATAATAAAACCACATAGTCAAACTCTTCCCCAATATTATCCAATGCATGGGTAACCACATCGTGCATATAGGTGTCGTCTTGTGCAAGTTCCACTGGTCGTTTAAATGGCACATCTATTTCATATTGTTTGGCCATACTGATGATTTCATCATCTTCCGATGATAAAATTAACGAATCAATGTATTTTGATTGTCGTGCAGTGCGAATCGTCCAACCAAGCAGTGGTTCGCCGTCCAAGGCCTTTAAGTTTTTTCCAGGTAACCCTTTTGATCCACCACGTGCAGGAATTAGACCTAATACTTTCTTCCCTGAAATCATGAGTACTCACATTATTATCGAATATAATTGAACATGGATAGGCCCTGAATCTTGGTATAAGCTTGCTGAGCTGCCTGCAAACCAACTAGTTGCAAATTCAGATCCGTTACAGCCTGAGCATAATCTAAATCTTTTATCCCGGAAAGTGATGCTTTCATTTCTATGGTGAAAGATCCATTGATGTTGACTTGTTTCTCAATAGTATTTAATCGGGCACCCACACGCGCACGATAACTTAATATGTTCCCCATTGCTTGATCAAGGTTCGTCAATTCATGGCCCATAATATTATGAAACTCTGTAAGTTCCGCGCCGGTAATCGCTGGTGTTTTTAAAGCCTGCTCAAGATCATAAACAATTGAGAATAAATCTTTATGTGCACTGGGACGAACCTGAAATGTGTCACCTGGTTGTGGTTGCCCCACAATCGTTGTTTGAATACCGAATGGTTTTAAAGAGTTTATGTCCGAACCTGAATTATAGGGTACAGCCGCCGCTATCACACCCGCAGTATTGCTAACCGTATAATTGCCTGCACCAAATGTTATGGTATAGGTATCGGGTACATAACTACCCGTCACTTGGCCAGTGTCAATAATGCCCGTTCCTGTATTCCCCGCAACCTGTTCGCTATAAAAACGGCCATTGCCTCGTCGAATTTCTTGAAAAACCTCTTTGCCTGGATCGCCCACCGCAACTTCGGTGGCAGAACCAACTTTCAAATAACGATATCCATCGTCGCCATTGTAGGTGAAATTGCCTAAACCATCTGTAGTAAACGGCTGAGTTTTGCCTTTGTATCCACCAAACAAATATTCATTGGCCGCGTCGGTTGAATTAGCCAACGACATTAACTGTTCTAAAATTTTACTCACTTCCTGTCCAAGAAATTCACGGCTTTCATTGGTTTGGGTATCATTATTTCCTTGAATGACTAACACCCGAACACGTTGTAATGCATCAGTGACGTTACCAAGAATCGATTCTTCTAAACTAAGGCGGTTTTGTGCATAGTTTGCATTCTCAGAATACTGATCAAATATGGTCACCGCTTCATTCAAATCAATCATACGCGAAGCACCATAAGGATTGTCTGAGGGTGCTATCAATTTTGTTCCCGTTGAAATCTGTAGCTGTGTGCGATTCAATTGCGCTTGCTGTTTAAGCATGGCTGATAGTGAAGTTTGAGCAATGTTTAGTGTGGAAACACGCATCTCACTATCTCCTTATCGCATTAAGCAGGGTTTGAAACATTTGGTCAGCTGCGCTAACCACTTGCGCAGACGCGGTGTACGCTTGCTGATAGCGTAATAAATTCGCTGCTTCCTCATCGAGATTGACGCCAGATATCGAGTATTTATACTCCAATGCCTGCTCAAGCAGAGCTTCTTGAGCCGTTAAATTGATATCTGCTTGGTGTGTGCGATTACCAACAATCACAACAAGATTGCTATAGGCGTCATGATAACTGGCATTTCCACTGATCATCGTACCTTGGATTTGTAGGTCTGCAAGCGCCCGTGCATTGGTGTTGTCACTGACACCACTTGTATTTTGCTGCACCGTAAAAACATCGCTATCCCATACATCTCCACTCACATCGACGGTCCAACCATTTCCAGTAACCGTTGTGCCGGCTGGATTATAAGCAGCCCATGTTCCACCACCGTCGGTGGAGTATTCATTGGCACCCATAGGAGGAACAGGCCCCGGATTCCGACGGAAATCGATTGTGACTGGTGTAAAGAAATTTATGTCCGTCGTATCAGTAATCGTTGCCTCACTTATTTTACCATTACCTAAATTTGTTACCGTCGCATCAGTTCTCAGTGGTGATGCGGCTGCAATTAAACTTGGATCATCAATATCGAGGGCAAAATCACGAGCCGCCTGTCGTGTTGGTCGAATAAAAAAAACATCACCCGCATTTGGATTCGCGGTAATATCGATTTGTAGACCATTCACTTGAGGACTTAAATTTAAACCCAACGGTGGACCTACAGCGGCGGTTAAGTTGGTAAGCACACCTGTATCTAAGTTGTATAAGTCATAATTACCACCACCGAGATAAGTCAACTGGTATTCGTCAGTTGTTAAGTCCGGCACGCTCGCAACGGTTGCTTGTAACGTACCAGCAAATTGCGGCACATTTCGATAACTTTGTACCGCATCGATAGGTCCAGGTTCAACCCAGAAGTCTCCCCCTAGATTATCAAACATGTCCGTTCCCAAACGGTGTTGTGCATTAAAAGTGATGGCGATACTAAGTGCTAACCGCCCCATGTGTTTTTGTGCGGGTATTAGAATCTCATCACGAAAATCCAACATTCCACCTAAATCACCACCTTCCAACATATTTGATATAGGAAAAATCCCGTTGCCGACGGTGCTATCTTTATAAGCCACTTGAAAGTTTAACGGATCATTAGGGTCAGACTGCGCCGCTAACTCCATAGAACGAGTCCCTAGAACCAGACTTTGGCCTGAACCAATATAAATATTCAAAGTGCCATCTTCTTGTTCCAATGTGGTTACATTGATGAGCTTTGATAATTTATCAATGACATGATCTCGGGTGTCATATAAATCATTAGGGGGTTGATCACCGCCCAAGCCTTTGGCCACGATGACTTCCTTGTTAATCGTCGCTAAACTCTGCGCTAGGCCATTAATTTGCGTCACCTGGTTTGCAATGCGGTCATTGGCTGCGACACGTAAATCTGACAACCAATCGTTCATCGTACTAAAACGATCTTCTAGCGCCGCTGCTTGCGTTAACATAACATCACGCGCAGGTATGGATGTAGGGTCATCAGCAACGCCTTGCACCGATATAAAAAAGTCTTCCAATGCAGGAGCTAGACTGGCATCTTCGTCCGCAATTAGATTGTCCACTTGTTTTGCGAATTCAGTAAATGCCGAGAACATTGCAGTAGCTGATTCCCGCGAGCGTACTTGTTCCGCAGCAAATTGATCATAAAGACGAACAGTGGTTGGAGTTTTAACACCATTTCCGACAAAACCCTGAGTCGATGGTGTGGGATAGCGTGTAGCCAACTCAACTCGCTGACGGGAGTAACCCGGCGTATTGGCGTTGGTAATATTGTGGCTGGTTGTGTTAAGAACACGTTGAAACGCAAGTAAACCAGTTCGTCCTACATAAAACGGATCACCTACTGTCATTGTCTAGCACCTTTCATAACACCCTCCTCATCCATGATTCTGGTGTGAGAAAATATTACTATCCCCCTAAGTCCTTTAGCGGTTGTAATAAGTTTTTCTTTAATTTTGCAACCGGTTCCGAAAAATAGTCGCTACGCAAAATACGTTCAATTTTGCTAGCATAACTTGGATCCGTCGCATACCCGGCTTTTTGCAATTCTCCGACAAAACGTGCCGCACTTTTCGCATGTTTTAACGCATTGACATAGCGAGGGCTTTGTTGAAGAAATTTCACATAATCGTGAAAACTTTGAGCATAACTTTCATAAGCACGAAAACTAGCTTTAATTTGAAAAGGTCGTCCTCGATGATATTCCGTGGTGTTTTTACTTGCTGTACCACCATCCCATCGGTGATCGGCTTTTATATTGAAAAGATTGTGACTGTTTTCTCCATTTTCATTAAAAACAATACTTTTGCCCCAACCGGTTTCCAGACCTGCTTGGGCAAGTAACACTTCAGGATCGACACCTAAGCGTCTTGCTGCTTGATTGGCATAGGGCCATAAAGTTTTGACAAACAAACCTGGTTTGCCGCTGCTCAAGTCTATTTGTTTCATGTAGGTCGGTTGGCTATTTTTTTCTGTTTTTATGTCTCTAATCTCAAATTGTCCAATGGCTCCTGCGGGTTGCTTCACAGAAACGGTACCATGGAAGCGACGCTTTGTTAAAATATCTTGTGTAATGGGAAACGTTTGTTGTTGGTTTACCTGGAGGCCACTATTTTTTGTACGCATGGCAAATACTTTGTTTGTATTGCCAGGGTTTTCTATTGTTGGCTGTTGTAACTGCTTCACCATCATATCCGCAAGCCCAACAGAGCGCTGCTGACTTAAGTTCACAGCGAGTTGTTGATCATACATATCCTGATAAAACTTCATATTATCATTTCCAAACAAAGGATCGCCAAGATTGGCATCGCGCATACTTTTCATCATCATTTTTAAAAAAATAGATTCAAATTGACGCGCAACCTCACCTAAAGCCTGTGATTCGTTCTTCCGCGCTTTTTGCTTTAAACGATTTAAGCTTTGTAAGTCATAAAACGCATCGGCTTGTTCGTTTATTGCTGGCATGAATGTTTCTCCACTGGTCACAACAAGTAGATAATCCAATTATAATGCCAATGAAACCCAACTAAATAACGAGTAATTCAGCTTTCAACGCTCCCGCTTCTTTTAGTGCTTCCAATATTGCAACCAAATCACCAGGGGCAGCGCCAACTTCATTGACTGCCCGCACAATTTCATCAAGTGAAACACCAGGACTAAACAAAAACATGCGATTGTTTTCTTGTTCGATTTGAATATCGGTGTTGGGTACAACCACGGTTTGTCCCTGTGCCAAAGGGTTTGGTTGACTGACTTCCGGCCTCGCGGTAATTCTCACCGTTAGATTACCGTGCGACACGGCTGCCGGAGATACCTTGACGCCACTTCCAATAACAACGGTACCCGTACGAGAGTTGATAATTATTCGCGCCGGCGCTCGTGCCGGATCCACTTCTAAATTTTCCAATTCCGAAATAAAGGCAACCCGTTGACTTACATTGCGTGGCGCAGCGACTTGTATGCTTGAGCCATCCATGGGATGTGCCGTACCCTCACCAAGTCGATTATTAATGGCCTGCGCTAAACGACTCGCTGTTGTAAAATCAGACGTATGCAAATTAAGCTCTACCGTATTTCCTGCTGCAAATCCCGAAGGAACAGCACGCTCAACCACAGCACCATTCGGAATACGTCCAGTGCTAGGAATATTCACAGTCACTCGGGAACCATCTTGCGCAGCGCCAAAGCCACTGACAACAAGATTCCCTTGTGCCAAAGCATAAATATTCCCATCCACCGCTTTTAAAGGTGTCATTAATAAGCTACCGCCGCGTAAACTTTTTGCGTTACCAATTGATGCAACCGTGACATCAATGTTTTGTCCCGGCTTGGCAAACGCGGGCAAGCTTGCATGAACAGACACTGCGGCAACATTTTTCAACTGAGGGGATACATTAGGTGGCAAGGTTATGCCGAATTGAGCCAACATAGATTTTAAGCTTTGCACAGTAAACGGTGTTTGCTGCGTTTGATCGCCACTACCATCCAAACCAACCACTAGGCCATAACCAATGAGTTGATTGTCACGCACACCACCCACTGATGCTATATCTTTAATCCGGTCGGCAAATGCTGACGAACTGACAATAGACAAAATAATTAATATGAATACTCTCACAAACCATCCTAGAGTTTAAAAAGGCCACCATGGACTTGCAACCACACGTGACAACCAACCGGGTGCACTGGCATCAGCCAAGGCGCCGGAACCACCATATATAATTGCTGCGTTACCCACATTCGCGGACAATACACTATTATCACTACGAATATCGGCCGGCCGAACAATTCCCGAGAATTGAATATGTTCTGAGCCTTGGTTTAAAGTTAAACGCTTCTCGCCTTGAACGCGTAAATAGCCATTAGCTAATACGTCAATGACTGTCACCGATATACTGCCGTTTAGACTATTACTTTGACTGGAATCTCCCGAGCCCGAAAACTCACGTTCGGACGCAATTGATGCATTAATTTCTTTACCATTTAATTTTAACAAATCACCAAGAATTGTCGGTGTCGGTAAGTCAGCAGAACTTTCTTTTTGCGTGCTAGTGCTAGTACTCTTACTGGCATTGGTATTTTCTTGTAGGATAACGGTAATAATATCCCCTATGCGCTTTGCCGAGACATCGGAAAAAAGTGAAATTCCATAACCTTGCGAATACAAACTGCCATTCTGCGCGGGCGGTGCTGCTGCAACCACAGGATATACTGGTGCAAATTCTGGATTCTGACTGGCTGGAGGATTCATGCTACAAGCAGTCAATAGCAGCAATGTAAAAAGAACAAGTACTAATTTCATATTAACCTACTATAAATTTTGACTAATATAACGCAACATGCCGTCAGTTGCCGTTATGGCTTTAGAGTTCATTTCATATGCTCGCTGAGTTTCAATCATGTTAACTAATTCTTCTGCAACATTAACATTGGAACTTTCTAAATAGCCTTGCATTAAGTTTCCAAGACCATCCAAACCAGGTGTACCAATTTGAGGAGGTCCGCTCGCCACTGTTTCACGATAAAAGTTTTCACCAATTGGTTCTAAACCCGTTGGGTTTACAAAATCGGCTAACTGTAAATTTCCTACTTGAGTTTCACCAACAACACCTGGTAGGGTGACCGCAACCACCCCATCCGATGCAATTGAAACCGTCATCGCTTCTTGCGGTATGCTAATTCCACCCTCAACTAAATAGCCACTGGCCGTCACTAATTGACTTTGCGCGTTCACACGAAACGAACCGTCACGTGTATATGAAATTTGGCCATCAGGCATAACCACTTGCAAATAACCTCGACCTGAAACGGCAACATCAAAGGCATTTTCTGTTTGCACAAAATTACCTTGCGCATGAAGTTTTTCGGTCGCCACAGTACGCACACCGCTACCCATCATCAAGCCAGAAGGAAGATAAGTGTTTTCACTGGTTAAACCACCCGGTTGGCGAACGTTTTGATAAATTAAATCTTCGAAAATCCCACGCGAACGTTTATAACCAGTAGTACTTACATTAGCGAGATTATTTGAAATGATTGCCATGCGAGTTTGTTGTGTTTCCAAACCCGTTTTTGAAACCCATAATGCCCTATCCATTTGACCTCACTTTAACTTATCAAAATTCTTAACCCAGCGCCATGAGCTTCATACTTGCTTCATCAGTTTCTTTGGCCGTTGCCATGACTTTCGCTTGCATTTCATAGTTTCTTGATAATGAAATGACATTCACCATGGCTTCAATGACATTGACATTACTGCTTTCAAGCATGCCCGAAAGCACTTTTACATTGGCATCTTGTAAAAATGCTTCATCATTTTTTAAGCGAAACAAACCATCTCGACCTTTATCGAGACTCGCATTATCAGGATTGACTAATTGTAGGCGATCGATAACCGCCAATGCAGCTGCGCCTTGACCTGCCGGTTTAATCGTAATTGTGCCATCATTGCCGATGCTAATTCGTTCCGCAGGTGGAATCGTAATGGGACCACCATTACCGACTACGCGTAATCCACTACCCGTTACCAAAAAACCTTCCGGCGTCACACGAAAATTTCCAGCACGAGTGAGTGCTTGCGATCCATCAAGTGATTCAACCACAAACCAGCCTTCGTCTTGAATCGCTACATCGAGTGGATTGTTCGTGCTTTGCAATGGCCCCGCAGAAAAATTAAATCCGGGTCGTTCTGACATTGAATAAG
>Ga0224501_10003768_pt1 | contig 11947 bp, 11 predicted proteins | sample SF_Oct11_sed_USG_4_FD_169105 | JGI IMG/M metagenome (GOLD analysis project Ga0224501, IMG submission 169105) | Sediment microbial communities from San Francisco Bay, California, United States - SF_Oct11_sed_USGS_8_1 | ecosystem: Environmental > Aquatic > Marine > Sediment | place: USA... | reverse complement strand
GAGTTGTATGGACTGTTCCGTCGGCTAGGTTTCAGAATTCATCTCGAGACCCGCATCAGAATATTGGAGCATGGAAAAGTTAGAAGTCTTGAAGACAAGATAAGAGAGAGAAACATCTGATTACCCAAAAACACTTAGAGAATATGTTCTTGATTCTGGATCCGATGGAGATTTCGGCATGAGTGAGAGCGTTCTAGTCATTGGGCTGGGGCAAGTTGGTGGATCTATCTTTGAGCTGTTAGCAGAAAGCGGGAAATTCTTGGTTTACGGGTACGACATTGACAGAAGGAAGATGCAGAGTATGGGAGTTGCTGGACTCCCAGACAGAGTTGATGTGATGCATATATGCTATCCATGCGTTGACCAGGGGGAGTTTGTCAAGATCACGGTGGGTCATGTCAACCGTTTCCGGCCGGCACTGACTATAATTGAGAGTACTGTTCCCCCGGGAACGACGCGGAAGGTATATGAGTCTGCAAAGTGTTCAATGGCGCACTCTCCCGTACGGGGCATCCACGTAGACACTGAAAACATGAAGCGAGAGATAAGGTCTTGGACCAAATACGTTGGCGGAGTTGACTCAGAATCAACAAGTCGAGTCTGTGAACACTTCAGGAAGATAGGCTTGAAGGTTAAGGCTTTGGATAGCCCCATTGAGACTGAGTTGGCCAAGCTCTTCAACACTACTTATCGTGCGCTTATGATCGCTTGGTTTCAAGAGATGCACAGGATCTCAAGATCTTTCAAAGCTGACTTTGACCAGATAGTGGACTTTATAGAGGATACTCATAGGGTTCGGCTGGATAGGCCGATATTCTTCCCCTCGGTGATAGGTGGACATTGTATAATTCCAAATGCCAATCTGCTCATGGAAGCCCACGAATCCCAGTTCATAGGGCTGATTATTGAATCAAACAGGAAGAGGAAAGAAGAGATTACGGAGCCGGACATATCGGCCGAAGTTGATGAAGTGAGAAGAAGAGTTGAGAGACTAAATGAGGATCTGAAAACCAGGAAGGCAGCGTACAATCCATCCTGCTAGATCCCCTCATGCCTCGAGTTCCTTTCTTCTCAGCTCGAATAAGACAGTGCCACCGTTCGTATATGGCGGCCCCGGATCCGGACACTGCAGGTATCCCACGTCTTCTTTCTCCCCGATTCCGAGGTCGATTGCTGAAGATCCGTGTGCAAAAGCGGAAAGAAGTGTTAGCATAGCTGAAAATGCGTGCATGCAGATGTTGCTGGACATCCTCGAATCTATGCAATATCCGTCCAAGGTTATTCTATCACCGATGGCATAGACAGGGCATCTCCCTCTAATCTCTTTCACATCGATAGTCACACGGTACATAACTAGGAAATTCCCTCCTCTCTCAGATTCCGGAAATGAGAACGAACCGAGTCATCGTTCCATCACAGCACCTTGGTCTCTCAGAATGCGCCGGAGTCTCTTGGCATCAATCTCCCTCGGTTGGCATTCCTTCTTTGCACAGATAGCCGCAGCTGTGCCTGTAGCCTGTGCTATTGCCATGTTTGGAGCCATTGACCTTGCTGATTGCCATGGCGCCTGTTCCATGGATATGTTTCTTCCTGCCAGAAACAGGCCATCAACACTCTTAGGGATTACGCATCTATAGGGAACATCGAACCCCAGGTGATTGTAGAAGAATCTTTTGCCGTAGTAGCTGGGAACAGGGTTGGAGCTTATGGCTATGGCATCTTCGAACCTGACGTCGTTCTCAGCGTCTTCTTTGGTGAGGACATATTCTCCCATGAATCTACGGGTCTCCCTTATGCCGATCTGAAAAGCTGTTTCGAGGAGATTCGCCGATTGAAAGCCCTCCCGTTTCCTCAGATTTTCTACGAACTCGATCGCCTTCATCCTTACGTCGAGCTCAGCTCTCGTTATGTCGAGGGGGTCGGTTCCGTTCAGTTTAGTTCCGGGACCCCATGTGACCGCGGTATCCGATCCTGCGGGAACACCGAAGCCTGGAGGGACGTTTCCGATCCTAAGCATCAAGCTTGCTCCCATCGTGTGAGGGTCCTCTTTGGACGCTTGCATGTAGGGAGCGCCGGCGGAGTAGGCTATGTCTCCATCTCCTGAGGCGTCAACGACGATTTTGCTCATGAGGGCGGCTCTTCCACCTTTGTTCTCAACTGTGGTTCCGATAACGGATTCCTCTTTCTTTACGACTTTGACGGCCCATGTGTGAAGGAGCAGCTCGACCCCTGACTCAATGATGAGTTTGAGAACTACATACTTGAAGATCTCAGGATCGAATGCCACAGCATAGGGGAGTTCCCCAGAGACCATATCAAAGTCCTCCTGTTCGTATGCAGTGGATATCCAGCATCCTCCGAGCCTATGCATCTCAAGCACGATCTCCTCCGCGATCCCCCTAACCGTCTGAATATGGTTCGGCTTTCGCTGGTTCCTGAAGCCGTTTATCGAGTTCATCAGACCAGCAGTAGCTACCCCTCCTAGAAAGCCGTAACGTTCTATAAGAATCGTTTTGGCTCCATTTCGCGCTGAAGCTATGCTTGAGGCTATCCCTGCTACACCTCCACCCACAACTATCACATCTCCTTGTAGCTCGACCGGAGTTTCCAATGATTCGACCAACTTGTCCATTGTCTTCACGCTCACTCCGAGAATCAGATTCTGGTTTGATCTTCTCTTTTGCTTCACATGCTATTCTTGGATTACCCTAACGTTTACGGTTCGTATTGTGTTATAGGGATGCCAACCGTAGCCTAGAGTGTCGAAAGTCTGGATGAGTTCGCCTTTACGCATCTCTTCGATGCCTGTATAGCCGGTGCTTGGGCCTGCGTATACGGTTGTGTGATTGGTCCAGCTGGCACCTTCATCCGTGCTGAACATTATCTGGACGCCCATCGACGCAGGTAGTTTCGGATCAAGAGAGATCGACGGTTCTATCTCTTTTCTCGGTTGAAGCCTGCCATAGCTGCATGCTATGATGCCGCTTTTCATGACGAATAAGTCTGGGTCGACGCCTCTCGCGCTTGTGGGCACGGGGTTGCTCCATCTCTTCCCGTGATCACTGGACCTAGATTGGTATAAGGGTTCTCCGCTTCCCGTTCTCATCATGCATAAGATCTCACCATTTTTCAATAGGCCCATAGCGGGTTCGCAGAAGCCTTCTGTTCCGACATTCGGGTTGTAAGCTATGGTGGATAGATACGACCAGCTCTCGCCGCGATCTGTCGATTTGATCAGAAAGCTCCTGTATTTCTTCTCACCCTTGAACTTTCCATACATGGACGCTAACAGGTCACCATTGTCCAGCTCTATGATTGAACGGTAGATTCTGACGTTTGCGAGCATCCTACCCATAGCGGGCGCGGTCTCGATCGAACCTTTTGCCAAACGCAAGCGTGCATCATAAGGTCCGAGGAAGGTCTTACCGTCATCATCTGACTTCCAATATGGCACCCGATACTCCTCATCGCCGAGAACGTGAACGTTGTTCGGGAGTTCAAGAACCATTCCATCGGAGAGTTGAGCGCATACGTGAGCGTCTCCGGCTACGGTTGTTGGGAAGTATAGGTAGCGATGGAAATACCACGAGTTTCCGGCGTCTTGGGATCGAACCATGACGTGGTGAGGCTTGACTATGCTCTCGGGAAGAGCATCGGCCATGATGCTGAAGACCAAGAGCAGGCTACCGTCTCTCATTTTCCTTATAGAAGGATACCAGTGCCAGCTTCTGGACTTGCTGACGATCATCGGAGTGCCGACGGAGATCTTAAGCTGCTCGCCTGACACTTCATTCCACCTCTAAAGCAGCATCGAAGACCTTGTGTTTCCTGAATAGAGCCTTTATTCTCTCTAGGTTTTCTTTTCTGACTCTCCTCTGTGGCGGCAATGGCGGACCGATCGGTCTCCCAACTGCCTCGAAGATTGCTTTGGTTATTGTGCCTTCCCCTACTCCTTGGAAGCCCATCTCTTCGGCGGAGCCTAGCACCTCACGCCATGCGTGCAATCTCTTGTACTCTTGGTCGAATTTCTCATATCTTCGGCTCTCTAGCAGATCAAGGAGGTATAATTCTGCTTTCGGCGCGACATTTCCTAATAGTGAGATATATCCCTTCGCTCCTAGCTGGAAAGCTAGAGAAATAAGCGTACTGTTGTCAATGAAGTTCAGTCTATTCGAGAATTGTTTTGGCATGGTCACGAGATTTACCGGATCGAAGGATGTCCACTTGACACCTACGACGTTATCGAGCTTTGCGAGCTTCTCCATAAGCTCAGGTTTTATCTCGTAATTCATCGCGCACCAGGGGGTGTTGTAGACCATTATCCCGATGTCCGCGTTATCGTTGATCATCTTGAAGTGCGCATATACCTCCTCATCCAAAGGTGCTAAATAGTGCGGCGGATTGACCTGTAGAAAATCTACGCCTACGTCTTCAGCAGTCTTCGCTCTCCTCACAGCCTCCTTGGTGCAGCTCTGGAAGATCCCGGTCATCGTTGGGACGTTCCCGTTTGCGGCGTCCGCCAAGGCTTCCATGATCTTCTCATGCTCCTCCCTTGTCAAGAAGTAGCCCTCTCCCAGCCCACCGGCTCCCATGAGGACTGCCTTGCTCTCGATTAGGCCCTCGCTTACTAGCCATGATACGTGTTCCTTGAACCTGTCGTAGTTTATCTCATATTTTTCTTCAGTCGGGGTTGGTAGGGATACGACTATGCCTTTCAGCTTATCCTTTCTGTTCATGTTTTGAGAGTTAACTTGGCAGCTCACATAAGCTTTTGCATCTATGCCGGTTGACTCGGAGAAGCCATATAAGATCAAGGCTTGTATGTATCCAGCATGAACGAATCTAGGATAGTTATCGTGGGTGCTGGAAGCCATTTCACTCTAGGCTTACTCGGGGATTTTTTCAGGGTCGGAGATCTATGGGGAAGCGAAGTGGTCCTCACGGATATCGATGACGAAAGACTTAACGTGATGAAGAACATCGCTGAAGGCGCCATCCAGAGGAAAGGTGTTGATCTCAAGATCAGCGCAACCACTAACCTAGGGCAAGCATTAGAGGGCGCAGACTTCGTCATCGTGACGATAAGAGCCGGCGGCCTAGATGCACTGAGAGAACTGATCGAGATCCCTCTAAGATTCGGCACCATGGAGGTTGTCGGAGATACGGTCGGTCCAAGCGGTTTGCTAAAAGGCATACTTGAGATTCCCGCTGTCGTCGACATAGCCAACAATGTGAAGGATATCTCTCCCGAAGCAATCGTCCTCAACTTCACTAACCCTATGACGCCGATATGCAGAGCAGTCAGAAAAATCACTAACTTGCAGATGGTTGGCTTGTGTCACGGTGTTCACCATATCCGCGAACTAGCATGCAGCATTCTGAAACATCTTCACTGTTCCACGCAGAAACTGGATGTTGACGCTGCGGGCATAAATCACCTTACGTGGACCATCGGCATTCGATACGAAGGTAGAAGCGTGTATGAAGAATTTGTGAGCGATCTGTTCTCAGAAGAGCATGAAGACATTGTCGCTAGACATCCCTACCTCATCGGCAGAGAGCTCTACCGGGTTTTCGGGGTCCCGCCCACACTTAGTGACAGGCACACGTCGGAGTTCTTTCACTATCTCTACGACTGGATCAGTGACCCCATCTACGGACCAATCTTGAGGAACATAAGCGGATACATCGACTATGAGAACAGGACATTAAGTAGAGCTGCAGTCGAGAATGAGGAGAGAAGGATGCGAGAGCTGCATAGGATGGCCGAAGGATCAAAGGATGTCGAAATCCTACCAACTGGTGAGTATGCATTGGACATAATCTCAACTGTGGAGAACGAAAGGAGAAAGAGGCTTTTGGCCGCGAACATCCCGAATAGGGACACCATAAATGGGATAGCCTCTGAATACATTGTTGAAGTGCCAGTTGAAGTAGACAAGCACGGCTTCACGCCAACAAGAAGGATCTCTCTGCCACGTCCGATCATCAGTGTGCTAGACCAGCACTTGGTCAAGTTCGAGACACTTATCGACGGGATTCTGGAAAGAGACAAAGACCTGATCGTTCAAGCGATCGCCATGGACCCGCTCACTCCTTCTCCTCGCAAGGCGGAGAAGATCTTCAGCCTCTTCGTTGAAAGATGCTCAGATTCCGGGTTTCTGTCTAGCTAGCTAGCCTCGACGTGGCAAACAGCAGGCAGATAGAGGCCCAATAATAGCCAAGCAGTTTCTTTCTATCCGCAACAGCAACGGTACAATGCTAGTGCAGAGCATATGCCTAGGCAAACGCCAATACATACGTTGATGCTCTCAGAACACCCCTGAGCCATTAGTCCAGCGTGTGGGTTAAGAATTCCCAATCCGTTTTGAGCAGTAGGTGGCCTGATCTGGGGGAAGGCAGTCTGTATTGTGCTTGACAACTCTGACATTTTTGCCGCGATCATGTCATATGAGGCTGCCCTTAGTGGATTGAAGCGGCTTCTCTCCTTATCTTCTCGAAGGTCTTTGATCATATCATGAATTGTCATTGCAGCTGACAATGTTTCTCCTATCGAGAAGGCGGCTCTATCCCCGAGCGAAGCCTGGAAGACTTCACCCCCAATCGCGGATATGTGCTCTATGTATTCCTCTTCGTCAATCTCTGGAGATTCCAGGTCTCTTATGGTTCTGTCCGCCTTTTCAACTATGCGATTCAGCTCATCTGGCAATCTCAGGCTGCAAAATCTCTTGATCAACCGTGCGAAAGCTCTTCTGATTCCACTCTTTTCATCCCTTAGAACGTCATCAGCCTTCAACGCGGTGTAAGTCCTGAGGATGAGGTTGATAGCCTTTGATCTTTTCTTTCTATAATGTTTAGCCGGTTTCAGAATATTCTCTAGGGGCTGACAGTGTGTGCAGAACCTATGCTTTGGTACGTATCCCCAGACTCTAAATATGCAATCCAACCGAGCAGATTCCCCATTGACTATGCATATATTGCTCGTTATCCAGTTTTAAATTTTCATCGACTTGATATTCAGCCAGCTAAGAAACAGGTTCCTCAACTAACCTAAAGACAAGTGTCTTTTCCTTTACGTCTACGCTGAATACTGATTTGCTCTTGAAATTCTTCGCGATCTCGTTAAGTGCTTCTTTGTCAAAATTCCAAAGAATCGGATGGGGTTTGCGGTCAGCTATGCGGTAGGGGTATATGTATAGCTTTGCCCTCAACCTATCACCTATTCCGTGGTCTTACTCAATATGTGAAATTATCATCCTGAGAGTTAAGGCTTTACAGAGCGCCCACTGAGCAATTCATGCTAACTGCGCGCGTGCATGCAGACGAGTGCCGCAAGGGAAGTGCACTGAAAATCCTTCCTTTTCTGGCAGGTCTGAGCTTCTCGCAATCTTTGCATTTCTTTTGTACTAAGAGAATAGTCTAGCGTCTTTCCTGCGTCCACATCTTGCATGATTCTAAGGACAATATGGGAACTAGCCCGAGGAGGATGGCGATTGTCCAGTCAATCCATGTGAGATGGATAATGTCTAAGCTAATGCTAAGTGTCAACACAAATATCGATTGGATCTCTGGGATATACATCAATATCAGATGAGCCAACGGCACGAGTAGTATAAGGACCCAGACGATCCAGTAGTGGTCTTCTTTCAGTATTCGATGGATTGGCTTGTTCATTCGTCTTAGTGACATTATCGATGCGCACTCCGCTATGAACGCGACAGTGTGCAACATTGTGCGAGCTTTTGCCTGAGCCCAATTGGCTGGATTCAGGAAATCGTCTGGAGTAAAGCTTGGGATATACCCCATCCTATTTTCTTCGGAAAATGGGATGAAACCGTCCAACGTTCCAAAGTAGACGATGTAAAACATGAGTGCTAGCGATATAGAGAAAAGCAGGAAGGCAGCCTGCTGTTGCCTTGTTATGCCTTCCATGTCTCTCGGCTTTTCTTTCATCACATCCTTGCTCATCCGGTCTATTATAAGCGCGAAAGGAGGTACCGAATGGGCCATCATGAAGATGTATATCTGTTGCCAAGTGTTGAGCAGATAGAAACCCGGTATGAATGAAGATCCAAAATAGATCATAGCCTCGGCAAAGTTTACGGCGATATAGAAGAAAATGATACTTTGGATTCTCTGGAAGATTCCCCTGCCCTCGCGGATGCCCGACACAATTGAGTTGAATGAATCGTCACTGATTATCATATCCGCAGATTGTTTTGCGACATCTGTTCCGGTTGTGCCCATTGAGATGCCGACATCGGCCACGGAGATCGCAAGTACATCATTTACACCATCGCCAGTCATGGCAACGACCCGGTTCTGTTTCCTGTAACGCTCTGCGATGATCATTTTCTGTTCTGGAGAGACCCTAGCAAACACGGAAGTCTTCGTGAATTCTTCATCTGCTAAAGACCCAATTTCCTGTCCTTCGACGGCTAACTCTCCCTCTTCTGCGATTCCTACCTGCTGTGCAATGTTTCTCGCTGTCATTACGCTATCACCCGTTATCATGATCGGCTTGATCCCTGCACCCTTGGCTTCAAGGATAGACTGGCGAACGCCTTCTCTGGGAGGATCTGTGATGGCTACAAATCCTAAGTAGGTCAACTGGTCTTCGAAGAATTCCCTCTTGGTCTTACCATCTACCTGTAGTTCGCGCAAGTGTTTGAAGGCAAATGATATTACTCTATAGCCTGACGATGCAAAGAGATTGACTTTCCCAGTGATGCGAGACTCATGATCGTCACTTAGAGCCACTTCGCTATTCCCGTCTTCAGCAACTGAATCGCACCGAGGAAGAACAACTTCTGTGGCTCCTTTCATGAATACGACGTGTTGGTCCGTGTACTTGTCCTTGAAGACTCTTGTCATTCGTTTCAGCCTTGATTCGAATGGGTAGCTGCGTTCCTCTTGAAATCTGGATCTGTAAAGATCCTCATCGAGCTTCGATTTTCTGAACAAGGTCAATATAGACGCGTCTGTTGTATCGCCCAAAGCCTTGTATGCCTTCTGTTCTCTTTGGTCGGATGTAGTCCTCACTTTGTCTTCGACAATCGCGCTTTCGTTGTTAAGCAAACCCGATACAAGGAGATATTCAAGCCGTGTTTCACGTTCTACTCTAACTGGTCTTCCGCCCACAACCTCAGGTTCTTTTCCCACAATCTCTTCCAAGCTTTCATTCGGGCTGATTGCTATGACCTCGCCTTTGGGCTCAAAACCAGTGCCAGTAATGCCATATAATATCCCCTTCGAATCTGCTGGGAAACAGATCCACTTTACCGTCATCTCATTTTTCGTTATGGTTCCGGTCTTGTCGGAACAGACCACTGAGATTCGGCCTAGGGTTTCAACAACGTTCAGATTGCGTATTACAACTCTGTGTTTTGCCATGGCTAAAACGCCGGTTACGAGTATAAGGGTGGTTAGCAATGGGATGTTGATCGGCATTATGCTCATAGCCGTAATTAGGCTTCTAACTATTGTTCTTGAGACTAAGGCTGTGTTGAGTGTTCCCTCTATGATGAGGCTATTGTCCAGATAGAGAAAGATCATGTTATACGTGAGCAGGATGCTTAGAAGAACCAGAACAGCAAGCCCAAGATATTTTGCGATTCTATTGACCCTTTGGCGAAGGGGTATCTCACCGATATTCAGCTCTTCTAGTTTCCCCGATATTCTTCCCAGTTGTGTCTCTCTTCCTGTTGTGACTACTAGAGCCCTTGCGGAACCGACGGTCACATAGGTTCCCAGGAAAACCATGTTCCTTCTTCGATGAATCGGTATGTCGCCTTCTACTGGCGTGTCGCTCTCGGATTTTTCAACTTCTCTGGACTCTCCGGTTAGAGACGCTTCGTCAACTTTGAGGCTTCGAGCAGTGATTATTCTAGCATCAGCGGGAACCCTGTCTCCTTGCTCCAGTCTTATTATGTCCCCCGGAACCAGTTGCTCTGCAGGAATTTCCTTTAGGCCGCCGTCTCGAATGACTTTGCTTTTGGGAGCTGAGAGTTCCTGCAGAGCTTCGATCTTAGTTTGCGCTCTAGCTTGCTGCACAACTGCGATAGCAGAGTTTATGCCAATCACGGAGAGCCACTGAACGACTTGGGTCCAAACCTCGGGTAGTATGAGAGCGAAAATTGCCAAGACGGTGCTGATTATCAGGTAGATGTTTATGAGCCAGTTCAGTAGAGGAGCAATGTAGATCTTGAAAAGACTAGGTTTGATTCTTGGGATCACGTTCGGGCCGTACATCTGTAATCTTTCTTCAGCTTCCTTTTGAGATAGTCCTGTTTCGAGGCTTGTTCTTGATTGCTTCACTAGATCCTCTAGGGGCAGCCTGTGTGCTTCGGCACGAAGCTGTTCTGTTTCTCCTCTTGGCAAGGATGAACTATGCCGTTCGCCAGAAGACATCTTATTTCACAGTTTCTGATATGGACCTAATGGTTTCCGGTCTCCTATAGTCATCCTTTTCTCTGAGATAAATCCTTCCTAAGGACAGGCTATGCCTTGTCTTCCGCGACTTTTGTGCTTGCCGTTGTTCAATAGTTAGCGGATTCCTCCTCTTAGCTCTTTACGGGTTGGTTGTGGGGTGGATTGACCTCCCCACGGCTTCTTGTGACCTCTCAAGTGGAGCAGAGACCGTTTCACATCATTTTTCAGCTAGCTAGCTCCATACTCTCCATGGGAATATATGTCTTCTCAGCTGGGGAAGGGTGTCGGCTGCACTGTTTGGTGAGTGAAGTTCAGGTCCTCCCAGCAGTAGAGGCGTCACCCAGTCTCCGGCAACCTCCCTCTTTTTGCCGTCTCTCTCACATAGGGGTATTGCATTATCCGTGCTCGTTTCTGCACCGTGTTCGTGAGAACCTTGATGTAATGCGCGCTGTTGGTCAAGACTATTGGACACTGGCTAGCTGACCGAAACAGTTATCGCTGACTACATAATGATCATAGGTGTGATAATCATGGCTCGTGTTTATGAATACACGATTCATAGGTTCCTTAGGGAGCGTGGTGGGTCGGCTTCTAAGAAAGAGATCTACAAAGCCTTGGGCGATGACGACGAGTCTAAAAGACTGATTGATGAGAAGTTGAGGATGATGGAACGTTTTGGACTCGTCGTCATCGATGGAGAAGAAGTGAATATAAAGTGAAATCTCCCAGTTCTCCCAGAATCACAATACAGAATGTGGTTGCCTCTGCAACATTCAAGCAGGGCTTCGACCTGAACGCCATAGCCAAGGCCTTTCCAGATGTTCAGTATAGACCGAAAGTTTTCCCAGGGCTAGCTTTCAAACTTAGGAAGCCGAAGAGCTGCACCCTCATCTTTAGCACTGGAAAAATGGTGTGTACAGGAACCAGGAGTGAAGGGGAAGCGTTGAAAGCTGTGAGGAAGGTGGCTAAAGAGCTCAAAAAAGCGGGTATGATAATGAAGCCGGGTAGGCCGGATTTCACCGTACAGAACATTGTCGCATCCGTGGACCTAGGCGGCACTTCAATCGATGTGGAGGAGGCTGTCTACAGTGCCCGCGGGATTGGGGGCAGGATCATGTATGAGCCTGATCAGTTTCCAGGAGCCATCTACCGTATGGAAGATCCCAAAGTTGTCTTCCTGATTTTCTCGACGGGAAAACTAGTTTGCGTCGGAGCTAAAAAAGAGGAAGATGTGTATACGGCTGTAGAGAAGCTCGTAACGATCTTAGACGAGGAAGATGTCTTGATTAGAAGACCGTGATGAGCGAAGGGCTGGTTCATATATGTTTGACTTGCTCATCTGAATGCCCTTCCGTAATTGTTTCATGCCTGATGTTAATGAATTGGCATGAAAAGGTAATAAGGGTAGGTAGAGACAAATAGGTACTTTGCGCTACATTGCCGACATTGACTACTTACTCTTGCCGAGCTAAGATTGGAAGAAATAGAAGTGAGTGAAGCTGGAGTGAAAGTCTTG
>Ga0224501_10003767_pt1 | contig 11947 bp, 3 predicted proteins | sample SF_Oct11_sed_USG_4_FD_169105 | JGI IMG/M metagenome (GOLD analysis project Ga0224501, IMG submission 169105) | Sediment microbial communities from San Francisco Bay, California, United States - SF_Oct11_sed_USGS_8_1 | ecosystem: Environmental > Aquatic > Marine > Sediment | place: USA... | reverse complement strand
GAAATACCATTTTATGATAACCTGAATTCAGAAAGAACTCGTTCACTTCTTGATGAGTTATAGTCCTGGTACTGTTACTGTACTGTACTGCTGACCTGAGTTGACCTCTGTTAGGTATAATATAAAGAAGCAAGACTGGATGGATATAAAATCACCAAATCCTCCACCACCACGATGCTCCCATCAGGCAGTCATGACTCCCCAGGGCGGTGGACAGATGTGGGTGTTTGGTGGGGAATTCGCTTCACCGACACAGTCACAATTCTACCATTACAAAGACTTGTGGGTCTATCATCTGCGTGACCAACGGTGAGTTATTCCCTCTATCCGTGTGGGGTAAACCCATTATGGCTTGGTAGATTATTCACCGGATTTGAGTCTACAATCAGGAGTCCATGGCTTGATTTCTGCCCTGGGCACCGCTTCGCCAAACACCGTCTTACTCAAAGTGCAATGCTAAATGTAGAGCGCCAACCAATAGAGATACCTTCCGCCCCACAACCAGGCGGTCGGCCTAGTGATGCTATCAGTAGAAAAGAAAATTATGCTTATTCAACCCTTTCAATTGGATTCTCCATCCTTGTATGTTCTTATATTGTGAGTGGGCCTTTTCTGTTATGTTCATTCCTGCTGATTTGATTGGGGGAGAATTCTTGTTCACTAAGAACTCCAAGGCAGCTTCTCACAAAAAAGTTAGTAAGGAAAATGGCTGTTGATTGAAGATTTCTTCCTGTTAAACTGGAGAACCCTCCTCATACATGTCTTGAGTTGACCGGCCTCCGCTTCGCTATTCCTATTCCAATGATTCCAGATTTTCTCCCAGTAGTTCAGCTCTTTCTCTCTTTCAGTTGGGAGATGGTACAAGCGAAGGGAGGACCATCTGCCCGAAGTGGCCACAAGATGGTTCTGTTCAGAAAGTGCCTCATAGTTTTCGGTGGCTTTCATGACAACCTACGCCAGTGTAAATACTACAATGATGTGTACATGTTTAATCTGGAGACACGTGTCTGGACGAAGATTGGTGAGCTCGACTCTACTTCCAATTATTAACTTTATGGGCTAACTAGTCAGCAGATGTACAAACAGGCTAGTTTAAATTTGGTGTGGCGATAGCTTCGTAGACATCACTCCGGGTCCAGGATCAGCGGTTTTCTGTTCAACTCCCAATGCAGCATAACTTCCTTCTTTCGCCTTCATGGCATTTGTGTCACACCATTAACTATGTTACTCTCATAATAGAACCTTCTTTGTGGGGTGCACCATTGACCATCCTGGACACAACTATCTGGTATAGGGATACCATTCATGTAGAAGAAAAGGATCTTCCAAGGAACTATAAGCGCTTTACAATGGCAAGAAGGCGTACATTAATTACGCAATGATGACTGGTTGGTGTAAATGTGGATGCAGTTACACTACCAGACTATTTATTGCAGACCCGTCTGGAGTCCTTCCCCCTGAACGGTCTGCGTGTCATCTGTTTTCAATGCCAGAGGCTGGGAAAATCATTATGTATGGTGGATACAGCAAGCAACAAGTAAAGAAGGTACAGCTTTGTCATTGCAGCATCAGTAACATCAATGAAAAAATCACATAGGCTAGTGAACGATGTCATAGTTTCGGCATGGCTTTTAAGGTTAATCATGTTGTTCCTAGGATGTTGAGAAAGGCACAGTGCATACGGACATGTACTCCCTCTCATTGGAAGACAAAAAGTCTGAGGAAGTTGCCCCAACGAAGTGGAAGTGGACAGCCGTACGCCAGTCTGGCGAAAAGCCCTCCCCGCGTTCCGGTTCATCCTCTGTCCAGGTAACTGTTTGATCTATTTTCGCGAGGCCATATGGTAGCCCCCTTAAAGGTTGGATGACGAGGCAAATTTTTTTGGCTTATCAGAATAAGTGTGTCTCAAAACCTACCTGAGTCGAATAAAAGTTCATACTGAGCAGGGGATGTAGTAAAAGATACGGTTAAATCTTGGAATTCTCAAATGAACTTTCACTCAGTTGAAATTTTCCCGTGTAACATAAATTGTCGCAAAAGACATCACAGCGGGTCCACGTGATTACATATGCGCAATGGGTAGCCAAAGTCCAACTTCTACAACTCTCTGTAACTCTCTGTAAAGTCAGGTAGAAAATGATCAACTTTGAATGCCTGGCCATTGACTAGTCATCAAACTTGCGATATTATACGTCATATAAATGGCCGATTAGGCTCCGCCTTTTTAAAACCTTTTTTCAGATGGTGCCAATTTTTCCATCTTTAGCACGGATTTAAGGGCACTGCTGCTGTGTCTATTGCACTGTAATTTGACTCAAGTAGGTTTGGAGACATGCTTATTCTGATCAGCCAAAAAAAATTCTGCTGAACTTCAAAGCCGGTGTCAACTTCGTGTAAAAAGCTCAAAATCTTAGCGTGTACTCGGCGATAGCACAACATGGATGCCGCGCTATTCGGCAAGGCTCGCGCTAGAGACATCGCCTTTGATCTCAGAACGGCGTGCTGAGAGGTGCACCTCCAGCTTCGATTCTATGAAGCAGGCATATAAAGCTGAGCAATTCTGTATCCTACCAAAGGAAACCATGAGATGGATCGAGCATAGCCACTATGTATAACTAGCCTACCTCAGTCTTTGTCTTGTTTTTGACATTGACAAATCAATGATGGTTCAGTGGACTTTTGCAAAAAAGGGGTTAGGTCAATGCACTGCTCAGCTGCATCCCCTGAAAACAATCCCACCATATCATATCCTATGACGCATATCGATATACACTTATACTTGCTTCAGAAATATGATGTTATTGGAAGCTTGACCTAATTAGCTTGAGAACTACACAAAATTAAAATCAGCTTAAAATAAAATGGAAATAACATTGAATATGGACAAATATGCGTACGTTCTATAATATTTCAAAATATTTAAGTTTTTTTCTAGAATATTACCCATGTATTATCCATCAGTTTTTTTCTTCAGAACCACTTCAAGCAGTTGGATCACATTTCTGCAATACATTTTTCGAACTGTATTAATGAAGTTTCTCATATGCTGGGCATCAACGGTACCATCTTCTGTCTTGGTCAACGTTGAGTAGATGTTTTGTGTTGGAATCAGATAGTTTTTGATGCACTCTGCCTCTATAGCCTCCTGTAACTGTTTGTAAATCGTGATGGTGTATTCCACCAATTGCCTGTCCGTCAATTCAGTGTTCACCAATGATTCGGCCAATGGAAGGAAAAGCTGCTTCAAATAGAATGTTGGCAGTAGCTGTTCACCTGAGTAGCTAATGTCCAAGTTCCATCCCGATTCACTAGATGCGTCACTTTTATCCTCTTCGAACATCTGTGGACTCTCCATACCCCACTCCTCAGGGTAGGTGTTGCCCATGCCCATATGTTCTGTGTCATCGCTATCGTCATTCTCAGACTCGTTATTGTCAAAATCTTTCTCACTTATTTCATGGTCAGGATCGAATCCCAGAAGTCTCACTTGGATTTCCGACAATGCAGTTGTAGGAACATCCCCGTAAAGTTCATCATCATCGTCTTCGAAACAGGTTTTAATAGTTGGGCAAACCAGTTCTGATCGGATTGCCTTGATGAAAGCGAACAACTCAAGCAGTCGCGTTGGTAGTGATTGGAATATTTTTGTTTCTATGTGGCTGAGTGACAGTCTCCAGACACAGACTCTATCGAGATCTCTCGGGTGCTCCGACTTAATGGATGTACCTTTTGGAATCATCTTAAACCCAAGATGGTCTATGTCACACAGCAGCGGTGTGTTTTGGCGAGCTTCCCCCGGCCAGCCAGAGCACGAGATGACTGGATTCAGGTCTATTGAGACCTGCATGTAATTATATGGTCCATCTAACCACAGCAGAACGCGATTGAAAAGTGTATCAGTGTGGAAGGGTTTGTCCGGTGTGGCCTCTATCCAAGCAGACTCGTCCGCCATGATGTGTGGCCAGTCCATACCAGAGACTTCCTTCCATGCCTGTTGACCTACATCTATAAATCTGGATAAAACTTTTGCTGATTTCAATCTTCCATCAGGCATGAAAAAGTCCCTCATTTCGCCACCGAATGGTACGAGGCAATGAGCTTCAACAAACCCTACCAAATCGGTGCATTTGTAATGTTGAACTGCGGCCGAAAACAGTGTAAGGTCTACCAGAAAATCCAGCTCATTGGGTTTTCCAACTTTCGTTCCCTCGTGCATGCTCCCAGCTTTTATTAGAGAACCTGCAAATCTTGGGTCCAATTCACCAATTTGTTTCACCACGGATTCTAAAAACTGTCCTACCTCATGTTTTACTGTTTCTGCAAAGGGTTGCATATCTGTCTGTACGTGACCCAAGGAAGGTGTGTGTCGAATCATACTTAACGCTTCAGACAGTAGTACCGTCCACCCTTCAACGTCATTTTTCAGTCTGGTGAAATAGGTGTCGGCATCAGTGAGAGTGTATGGGCCCTGATCCGGGAAAACTGTCCATACACCATATGCAATTGGTTGATTGGTAGGACATTCCATCAATAATTGTGCCACCCGCATATGGCCTTCCTGGATGGCGTAGTCAACTGGCTTACAGTTCCAGAAATCTTCCATGGTTCTGTCAGCACCATATCGAAGTGCAATGGTTATCAGGCCTAGATCTGATTGCCTATGCATCGCCAAAGAGTGAAGTAATGTTCGTCCTTCAGCATCCTTTGCATTGATGTCTGCACCTGCATTTAACAGGCACTTCAATGAACTCTCTGTGCAGATCAGATGAATCGGCTGAATACCACCCTTGGCTTTGGCGCTCACGTTGGCACCATGGTCAACTAGGCTCAGAAAACCGCTCGCCGTACTCTGAATATAAGTGCAACCGCGATGAAGGGGAGTGTATCGATTGCAGTCGGTGACATCAGGGCTATACCCCATAGTCAGAAAATACTCTGCAACCTTGCCATCAGGATTTCCAGACACTGCATAATGTAGAACCGTACGCTGACAAACGTCAACTCTGTCTGTCTCTGCTCCAAGACTCACTAGGTGTTGTGAGAATTCAACCGGAAAGTTGGCAGCGGCAAGATGAATTGGCCTCGCTCCATCCATGCTCGCTGCATTCACATCTACATTCGCATTCCAGACCAAAGTTGTGATCATTTCTTTGTAAATCGTATAGTCGATGACCTTCGCTAACTTCTCTGTCAACAATCTGTGCAAAGGGTTGACACGGCGCAGTGGTTCTCTAGGCATATCGCGTGCTCCATGTCTTGCTAGCTGAGCCACCAATCTAGTGCTCATTGTTTGTACCGCAGTGTAAAGGATTGACTCTCCATTTAAATTGCTCATTTGCACTGTGGCGCCATACTGTACCAGCAAATCAATAATCGCTATTGCTCGCTCCTCTGTGATTGCAAGGTCAGGGTCACAACCCACTGCAGGCAGGTTTCCGAGAAATACCTGCAACGGTGTCTCACCGAGATGATTTTTATCGTTGATATGACCATCTCTTGGGAATATTAACTTTATCCTCTCTTCCCAATCTTCAACTGGGTTGGAAATCAACTGCTTGGTAAATGTTGTTAGTGGTAAATCACCATTTTCATCTCTGCAGTTGGGACTTGCGCCTGCATGGAGGAGTTTTTTTATCACTTCCCATTTTTCTATCTCCTTGTCTGCCATGCCATAGGCAGCCATAGCGGCAGCAATGCGGGAACTTATTTGTGGGTCTTTTGACTGATTTGATAGTGATACTGCTATCTGCAGGAGATTTAACCCGTTTCTACCGCAAACAGTGTCAATGTCCACATTGAGTCTCTGGAGCACCTTGAGAAGTGGTTGGAGGCAAAGAACCAATAATATACCTGGGATTTCTCGCCATTTCTCTTGTTGGAACAGGTCAGCAGCAGCGCAGTTTGTATAGTCACAGATGTATCGGACTATCTGGCCATCCTTATTAATTTCGGTCAGAGCCTCACTGAATTCTTTAGCGCTTACGTCCTCAAACCGTCTAGACATAGTGCCTGCAACATGCCAGGGGTGTAACGCTTGGCTCTTGGCTTATTTAGCACCAGCAATCAAAAGTTCAATTGTGCTTGATTCGAAACTGCAGTTGGGAGGTTAACGTTACATGCATTCAGTTTGCTCAATTGGCCGTGCAAATCCTGTTCACAGCTCCCGTACTCTTTGTAAAAGAGCGTGAGTCAATGGGCTATAGATGAGTTTCACTACCTAGAGGTTGGCTATGAAATGTCAGGACACTGTCTTGAGATCATTATGCACATCTATTCTATGCACATCATTATCTAGTACCACCTAAATTACTTGTGTTTTTCTTCATAACACGTTTCACAAGCTGCCCATGCTGATTGACTTTTGTCATTTTAGTATGAAAAACTATCTTTATTTGGCAAATGAATCTTTTAATCTTGGTGAACTCCAGATTTCACCCAGCTCAGTTAATCATCAAGTTAACTTAGTTATGACGTAGCCTGGGCTAAACATGGATCAAATACCAGACAAGCACGCACTCTCACGTGTGCGCTGCATACACCCACTAAAAGTATACTCTACCAGTGATGCGCAATGGCTTTGACAGATACTTCCATCATATTCATGTACTTACCGCTCAGGTGAATCGGTGGGTTGGTAGGTAGCGCACTGAACTTACAATCAGAAGTCCTTGTCCGATTATCGGTTTGGGCACCACTTTGTGCTCCTTCCACCCTCATCAGTTTCGAAACAAAACATTGAATGATAGGTGGCCTAACTATAGTGTAACATTCCCTGGTCACACATCCTAGGTCATTTGTGCACACCCCTGACACTGGTGAGGATACGAAAGAGAGACTTACCATGCCCCAACTGAATAGTAGCGAAGCTATTGGTCGCACTCGGTGACTATTGTGACCACAGTACCACTCCTAATCCCTAGCAGCCAGCGGTGATGAATGCTTTTACAGCCTATGCTTTTGTAATAGTAGTCAACTAAATATTTACAACTATGAACCTGATACGCCCATAGCCTGAGCTGTTCAGATCAACAGTAGCTGCGGCAATGATTTATTGCTCTTGCCCACCTGTCATTTCTCGTACTATAAACTTCTATTTTTAGATATCTGACTCCAGGGCAGTTGTGTTTGGTGGGGTCTATGATAACGAGGTGGACGATGATGAGGAACAACTCGATTCTGAGTTTTATAACGATCAGTTTATGCTGGATCTGGAAAAAGGAAAATGGTATCCACTTATTCTGAATGGACCCAAAGGGACAGCTTCCCGCAACACCGGTCAGTCACACGGCATGTCTCAGCGGGATATGTGGCTTAGTGGATAGAGGTTGGCAGTTACGTCGCTGAGATACCCCTTAGGATAACGACCGAGTTATTTAATGATTATTCAAAGTGGAGCACTAGGGCGAGCCCCTCACAAAGCTCCCAACTCCTGTTGGTTCAAAATAAGGTTCAGAATGAGGTACTCTGCCAAATACTGGTCAAGGGCCAATGTAAAACAATAACTACAAGTCTCATTCTAGAGTGGGCACTATGGAAGTTAAGTTTTTTTCTTCAGTCGAAAACATCAATCAGGAGGATTGGTGGCAGGATAGGCATCCAACCCTTAGTACACCCCTACCTGGACTGTACCCTACCTGGATAGATAAGCTGGTGAACTGTAACCTCACAGTCATAAAATGATCCATGTTATATCTGCTGTAGATGTTTTGGTTGTTTTGACATTAATGGTGACTTCACTCTGTAGGTGAGGAAGCGATGGACATCACTGAGCCGAAAGTGAATGCCTCCGACTCTCCCCCTGAGGAGATTATTCATGATGACGGGGTGTTTACAGTCCGTATAGGACCGTCAGCCCCAACGCCAGCCAGTTAGTTATATCACACGTCTGTAATGACCTTGTCACTCCGGTTAATTGCTCACCGACTCCCCTTGTTACAATGGTGGTCTTCGCAGTATTAGGAGTCACAGGCATGGATGCCTTACTCTCCGTGTTAGTGTCAATTCGCAACAGCTCTAAATTAACCAAGAAAATGTTTTGTCTACCAAACAAGCAGAATCTTAGAAGTGTTACATTTGAGCGAACATAGAGTGGTTTTAGATTTGCAGGCCAGTGATGTCAATTAGTTTTCAGTTTCTGTTCATGGAAAGGGACTTCGCATATGTGTATAGGCCTCACTGTTCAGATTACTATGCGCTGATTCTGTTCAGCATCTATCACATAACGCTATCCTCACTCAGGTGGTGATGGAGCGGCAGCAGTGGTCAGCGCCCCGGGCGCGTTCGTACCAAACCCTCGTATGAATGCCATGATGGCTTATAAACAAAATATGCTGTATCTCTATGGAGGCTTATATGAGCCAGGAGATAAGCAGGTATGTTACACCTCTCCTCCTTCTTTCCAGCACTGAACAGACTCTGGAAAACACCCAACTAGATGCTAGAGTCCCTACAGGTTTTCAATTTCTCCCCGACTCTTGCGATGCTGTCCAACGGTATAGTATTTTATCCTAGCTCGGAGCTTTACCAGCCTTGTTCGGCTGATTGAGTGAGTTATGCTCTGTTGCTTTTCTCACAGGTGACCTTAGATGACTTTTACACACTGGATACGAATTCTATGACTGAATGGAACACAATAAGTAAAGGAACCTATGATCAACAAGTATGGATGGACAGCGAGGACAGCGACAGCGAAACCGATAGCGAAGAATCTGATGACTGATTGCTAATCTGATCGCAGATTGTTAAATCTAGTGACTTACAGTCAGCCCTTATGCATCGGTGTAAAGTTGAATGCTGATGGTTTGGTTCAACTTTCTTGTAGTTACACTCGACTGTATGCATATTGCTACGACTGTAGAGCTCTGTAAATGAGACTCTGCTCAGCGTATAGTCAGGTGCACGTCGTCCCACCATAATTGTATAGTTAGGTGTCCATGGTTGATGCTCACTCACTTACAGCTGTACTCTGATATGCATTACGCAGACTCGGTATTGGACGGAGTGGAAGATTGCATTCTATTTTTTACTTAACAACAGCTGTGAAAAAATACATAAAAACCATTGAAAATGCTGGATTCCTGAAAACAGACATGGTTTAGTGGAAACAGATGAGCAGAAATTGAGCTCTGTAACTTGGTGCAGGCAAGGATTTGGTTAGAGGGTTTCAACATCACAATGGCTTGGTTATAGCAGGGAACAAAAGAAAACAACTCCACATATGGATAATTCCAATTTAAAGGGAATCAAGTCCCCCTGAGTATTATTCAGTTCAGTGTCATTGTTCAGTTTACATGTCGAGTTTTATTCTGCACTCTAGCCTGCCCATGCTTAGCTTTCAAGTATTACAATCAGATGTGTCTTCATATGCGTATTCAGGTAATAGTTTGCTATGACATGTTCTACGACCGGTACTAGACTTGCAGACCCATACGTCAAAAGTTCGGTGCTCACTACAGAACCTGGACAATTGATACCATGCACATATATACGCTCTATGTGATCATAACTCAACTCATCACCTAGTTGGTGATCGACAATGATCCCTTTGTCTATTAAAATCGGGCAGATGGAGGCCGATGATCGGCGTTCGACGCAAGACCCAATATTCAGGAGTCCTCTCAGATATGTGGTCCGTGGCATACAACCACTGAATGATCGGCTAGTAGTAAAATTTCAGCAAGTTGATCATTCAAATGAAAAAAGTAAGGAAAATTTGACGGGAATTTGTTTCATTAACGAGTTGATGCCGTATGGAGCCAATTTGTCGCAAATTACTTGTGAAATTTAGCTAGTTAAAGGCCACAAACAAACTGAGCTTTATCTAGTATGCAATAGATTTGATGTTAGGCGAAGTGGCACAAATCAGCAAACTGATTTCTCATCCACCTGGCAATTCCATGTGCTGATTGAAGACTGAACCTCGATCTAGTCTCATATAAGGTGTTACCAGCTGCTACACATCATTATCACCTTTATTCACTGTGTGGATATCTAAAATAAAAACCAAGTTGCTCAATACCCTATATATAGTGTGTTTTCCCGACGAGATAGTCGGTGTTTTCCCGACGAGATAGTCGGTGTTTTCCCGACGAGATAGTCTGTGTTTTTCCGACGAGATAATCGGTGTTTTCCCGACGAGATAGTCGGTGTTTTCCCGACGAGATAGCCTGTGTTTTCCCGACGAGATAGTCGGTGTTTTCCAGACGAGGTAGTCGGTATTTTCCCGACGAGATAGTCTGTGTTTTTCCGGCGAGATAATCGGTGTTTTCGTGACGAGATAGTCGGTGTTTTCTAGACGAGGTAGTCGGTGTTTTCCCGACGAGATAGTCGGTGTTTTCCAGACGAGATAGTCTGTGTTTTCCCGACGAGATAGCCGGTGTTTTCCAGACGAGATAGTCGATGTTTTCCCGACGAGATAGTCTGTGTTTTTAGCATAGACTATACTCCCAGCCTGAGGTTTTCACCCAGTGACCGTGGATAGGTGGATTTGATTTGATTTGATTTGATTTGATTTGACAGTTTTATTTTACATGGATAGCTTAAATAAGATTAGAGGTCTTTTTTTACATTAAGGCCCATGCAGTGAAGAAAGCATTAATCAAAGACATTGGTCCAGTAAAGAGAGTCCATTTGACAGTCCTGGTCGGCATTGAAAAAATCTACATCTTGGGTATTGGGAATTACAAGCTGTGAGTTTGCTTCCCAGTGCTGGCAGTGTTTTTTCTAGTACAGGGCCTTTAACAAGCTTCTCATTTCAATTTGTAAGTGTCGCTCTGAATCACCATGGTTTAAGTAAGGAGGGTCCCAACAACTGGATGAGGATCAAGGTCACTGCACCTCTCCCTTATTAAGAGATTTATAGCTGAGTTTCGGCAGGTGATGTGTAAACGAGTTGCTTAAGCTGACTGACCCCCAACCAGAAAAACTTTAGAAGGGCACAGGAAACCACCCGATCAGGTAACATCCCATGCCACCATGACAGGTGATGGGGAAACCTAACTTCAGCTAGATACCTCATCATTAGTTGACAAGGAAGCATGACTCCCTATGTTTTGCTAGCCTATGTGACTGCTTGTGAGCCTAACAGAGGTTTAACTGTAATCGATCTACTGATTATGTGTGCAGTATATATCAACAGTTATACGGAAACACCTATCACAATCATTGGATGCGCCTTCTCGGCAACCTTTCGGTGTAATATAATAAGTACATTGCTCGTATTGTCAGAACATATCGCTATTGACAAAAATTAAATTACCAGCTCAGTTTCTTTGCAAGCGTCAAATCAACTCTATTTCTACAGTCAATGGTAAGCAACAATTTATATCTACAGTTAATGTAGATAACAATTTATATCTACAGTCAATGTAGCTAACAATTTATATCTACAGTCAATGTAGATAACAAATTATATCTACAATCAATGTAGATAACAATTTATATCTACAGTCAATGGTAAGTAACAACTTATATCTACAATCAATGTAGCTAACGATTTATATCTACAGTCAATGTAGATAACAACTTATATCTACAGTTAATGGTAAGTAACAACTTATATCTACAGTCAATGTAGGTAACAATTTATACCTTCATACCTATCCGCTAAAAGACAAGAAAACTGTAAGAATTTTAAGCACACCAATCACTGAGCCATGTACTAGGGTAGGGGTCACAGATTTTGGTGACTAATGAGACTCGCAGTCATTATAGCAGCTGTCATACCTAGCGTCCGTAGCTAACCAGACTCAAAGATCATCCTGTTTTTCATGGATGGTATCACTAAGCCAATAGCTTGTCTTTAAACCTCCCAGAATTGGTGCTCTATGGATGGTCTCCTTTGATTCGAATCCAACTAGGGAGAAAGCATAAAATGACACTCAAAACATGGAATTGAGCCTGGGTCACCTGGTTCAAATGCGCTACCCACTAAGCCATGGAAGCGCTG
>Ga0224501_10003766_pt1 | contig 11954 bp, 6 predicted proteins | sample SF_Oct11_sed_USG_4_FD_169105 | JGI IMG/M metagenome (GOLD analysis project Ga0224501, IMG submission 169105) | Sediment microbial communities from San Francisco Bay, California, United States - SF_Oct11_sed_USGS_8_1 | ecosystem: Environmental > Aquatic > Marine > Sediment | place: USA... | reverse complement strand
CAAATAGCAGATATGGATTTTTGCAGCAGCACTATTGGCAGCTGTCTCTTGAATGACGATATCGCGGCAGTGCTAATGAGAACAGATTAGAAGAGCTAAGTTTAGCGTGGCTTCAGTCAAACATGTGCCAGTCAGTTAAAAACCATTGTCAGACTACAATGAGCAAAACTAGATACTAGCGCGAGAAACAAAAGAAGTACATTAACATCTTTTTTGTCAAGTGACTTCAAATAGCAACACAATCTCAAGAGGATTAGAGACATCTTTATTAATAATACACTAGGCAGTGCAGAACCGCAGATGGGCAGATGGCTAGCTCGTGTCTCCTCTGGGTCCTTTGTCTGGTTTGATTACAGATCCTTGGTATTCCAATGTGCTAAGTATGCTGTTTCTGTATCATAACAGATACATCAAATCACTGACAGCCCCTGCAGACTAATGGCTATAATATCCAGCTAAAGCCTAACAGTCCAAACCCAGCTCTCTTGGGTAGTGCATAGTGATAAAAGGCTGCCTTTGAACTTTACACTGGCAATTGAAACGCGGCGAACAGCAGCTGTATCTAATGGGGGACTCACTATCTTTTATGAAACCAATGACATGAAGTCACATATGCCACTGATTAAAAGAACGCAACAAAAACAAAACACTTTCAGGGCTACAAACTGCGTACCCAGATACGCTGGAAGAGAAGAAACAGCCAAACACATAAGAACTAGACATGTGGGACATAACCTAGCCAAAGACATAGAAATCTAGTCATGGTGAACAAACAGCTTCGCTGATCAAGCAGACATCTGAGAATCAGTCGTTCATTTCCTGGGTAACCACTATAAAATTCAATCTACCCTAGCAAGGCAACCAGGCACTGACTGCACTTACCTCATGACGTGAACTGACCTATACATAATAATCCACTCCGCGTAAGTATAATAGAACAAAATCGTTTGCAAATCTACCGTAATTACTTTCCCATGGCATTTAAATTATGTAAAGTTGAGCGATCAGTGACTGAGAAAGAACTACCTTATACCATGAACGCTGTACTACTACTGGCTCAGATTGAGAAGCTCAATATCCTCGTTAAGAGCTCATTAGTGGCCAATTAGCCGCAGTCAGTCAGCGGGTCACGAATGCCAGCAGCAATGGCAGCGAATTATTAAAAATAATGGGATCAATTCTCCAGTATACCAACAGGCATAAACGATATAAAGAATCCAAATCCCGGTCGGTCGTGGGATTACACAAGAGTCATAACAAAGGACTGGATCGATGGATTTTGGCTTGACCTAACCGCGCAGCCCAGCGGCAATAGGATCAATCTACCAAAGCATCAAACCATCAATCACTAAGTTATAAAAAATTTTAACAGAAGCCGTGACTCCCGGGGAATAATTGAGAGAAGACGAGGCAGACCTTTCTCATTAGGATAACAACATCTACTAGGATTGGCTATGAGAGGGAGGTGTTACTCAAACGCCAGATGGACCCATTGACTTGCACGGGACAGTTCAGCTGTGAATAATAGTGTGCTAATGGGAGTGAAGTGTGCGCACTGGCATCTGCAACTCAAAGCCAATGATAAGTGGCCAGCGTGTGTCTAGATCAACAAAAAACAAATACCCCACCGATCCACCTAGCTCATTGCTGCAAACTACTAGCGAGTCTTAATTCTGGCAAAATGACTAGCCATCACTGGTATCTTCACAAACCCGCCTGCGGTTTGGAAATCAATCGGAGTGGTTTACCACTTTACAGCCATTATACTCTGCAGCGAGGGAAATGCATCAAGTCCGGTTCTTCGATAAAATCAACACGGTGTCGCGTATCCTTTTGTTTGAGAACCATACCCTATTAGAGAAAAACTCAATACTTTACAGCGTAAACTCATAGCTTACATTGGCTCAAATCGAAATCAAATGTGTGATAAATTATGCAGCTCACGAACCATCATGGCAGTCACATGCGGAAAGTACGGAAATGTTTTTAGAGTTCCGCTTACTAATCATCTGCACAACCTAGATTCTTTAACAGTTACTGAACACCTAAGCCTGTCACCTAATTACTTCTGCTTTCTGTTAAGTGATAGTTAAATGTCTTTGAACATCTGTTTCTTCACTAATTATCAGTTTCTCTTTGTTTCAGTAGAAGAGCCTAGTTGAATAAATAAGCTGATAATTTCTTAACTAGAGCCCCTTTATCACCTCACTCTGGTCATACTGGATCATCTCATCTAACTGTTGGGCTTCATCGACTCTCAAACTGGTTCATTTGGATCCTGATACTTGGTCCAGGGTCCATTACCGTTGTGAAACAGAGGAAATGAAAACAAAACAGACAACAGAATCATCGATCCACAGTTTTGATTAGGTGGCCATCGTAACAATAGGATGAGTGCAATGTGATTGTCCTATGTCGCATACATGTGATTATATACAGTGTCTGCACGAAATGAGTGCATCCAACTGGCAATAACGGTTTGTAATCACGCTGAAGCATCCAACGGTTATGAATTGCCTATCAATGCTATTCAAACAACATATTGTGACACACCTTTGGCATACGCCCTACCTGTCCAAACTATAAGGTAGAGACGCCTATCAGTAGTCAACTCTATTAATTTCTATAGTTCGTATATCTCACTTGGTATAAATATGGCTAATCAAACTCTGCTATTTGTTTGTCAATGCACAGCTTAATTTAAGCCCATGATGGGTTTAAGCTATAGTCTGTAATTCTAGTCTAATTATAAGCACAGCAGTCTCGGCGAGTGAGCTAGAGTGAATTTTGGCCTTGCACCCTTGGACTTGATACATCTATGCATTTAAGTAAGACAATTGAATTAGGCAAGGTGATCAAATGAATAAATGGATCAAGTGACTCTTAATGAAACTGTAACACACTTGCACCCTGAGTGCGTTTTATACTGTAAGGATTATCTCAAGAGTCGATTGTGGTCTACTCACCATCCATCAGAGGCGCTATTAGGAGGGCCTTGACGGGCCACTGTTGACCCGTTGGCGAGTGATTTCGTACGAGTTCTTGGCTGAAGTGATCCTCGTTTGGCTTCCAGGCTAGTATTGCGATGCGTGGGATAGATGAATGTCCTAGATTGTACCGGAATGTCCGCAGTGGCGATAGGAGCAACTCCAGTAGGAGATATGCCAGACTTGCCGAGTTGCTGTAACACTGCGATCAATTCATCTCTCTCCCTTCGTAAACGCTCAGATTGGTCCGTGAGGGTACAGATTTGATGCTTTTGTACGGCTATGAGTCTATCTTTATCCATTGTGCTTTTCTATAAAATCATTAGCGTTACCTGTAAAACAATAAGAATAAATAGTTACCTGTGAGTTTATGCTGAACATAACATTTAAAAACAACTGAATGACTTTTAGGGTAAGTCTAAAACTAAATCACTGCATCGCTAAACCACTGCACACAGCGTCGTCCGCAATGATCCTATATACACATCATTCAACACAATGACCAAAGATTGATTATGCCAGGTGTGTCCACGACATTACATAGTAACATACATATAGCAGTGCATGTAAATGCATACGAATGCAATTCTATATGATGGAAGGTCAATACGGCAAAATATCTGGATTAGCCTAGTACTGACGTCATAGTAAGAGCAATAGTATTGAATATGTTCAATGACAAGTGGCTGTGAGTGACTGATCATGATTATTGGACTGATACTAACTTACTAAGATTAAGAGTAAGAGGTTGAATATCGAATGCACTGCACCGCTACTGCAAGTGTTATGCCTAGGCTAATCTAGTGCTACCTACCATGCTTGACGATAAATACTAAAATAAAATAGTGCTAATAATAGGCAATACTAACTTACTAGTGACTTATTTATTTCGTTAATTAATAAGTTTAATACTAAGAGTAAGATAAAATCAACAACACCACAATAAAACAAATTTACCAGATGTTCTACAAATGCTAAAAACATCAAAATGGAATTGGGCAGGCCATGCAGCAAGAGCCAAAGACAACTGGGCATTGGACATCATGAAATGGAACCCCATGGGTAAAAGGAAAAGGGGCAGACCAAAAACACGCTGGACAACAGACTTAGTAAAGCATAGTGGTAACAACTGGGTGGGATTGGCAGAAGATAGAGACTTGTGGTCAAGCAGGAGGGAGGCCTTCGTCCAGCAGTGGAACAGAGACGACTGACAATGATGAAGAATAAATAATTAATAGTTAAGTTATACTTTAAATTTTAAAATAACTTATTTATATTTTATTATACAGAAACCTGCCAGTATGAGTATCACGAATACTGAGATCTCACGGTCACTCACCTCGGTACTAACCCACACTTAGGATGTCTCTTATTACTGTATACCTATGGAAACGGTGTGAGCGTCCCCGAGTTACACGCACACTGGCAGATGAACAAATGACTTGCGAGCAACGACTAAACCACTGAACAACGGAAACAAATTGAGATTCCCAGCTCATTGAAAATTGACCAATCAGACGCGTTTTTCTGCGCTCGCAAAACCTATGAATGTAGATAGGCGTTAACTTCCGCTTTCGCTCCCACTGAAGTGAGGTAGTGGAAATTTTGTTAATATCTGAATACGTCCCGTAGTCTTCAGCCTCGGCGGAGGTAGTAAAGTAAATTGATTAACTATCACCCTTAGCAATGACTAAACGTATCATCGCGTTTCATTACTGATTCTATGGTGAAGACAACGCGATTCAGGGGTTGACTGACTCCGTCACTCACGTGAGTCACTCAGTGACTCTGCTGTCACTCACTCACCTCAGTCACTGACTCACACTCAGTGACTGAGTCAGTCAAACTCAAAGTCAAACACTAATTGACTAAAAACAAAGTCGATCATCAATCAATGACAGAGCAAGTCAGTGAGTCTGATTGAGTAAGTGAGTGACTCACTGACTCAGAGTCAGACTACAGATAGCTCACTACGACACTGAATGACTGAATCACTGATGCTGAGACTCTTCAGTTTCACGGTCACTCACAGTCAAGCTGATCCCAATGAGTGTTTCAGTCGCGCATGCAGTACTGAGTACTGTCTATTGCATGACAATCACCCACTCAATTTCTCACATACATAGCTACACTGGTCACTAACTATGGAGTCAAAGAGTAAATACTCCATCTTGTGGGTGTATAATGATACTAGTATCGCTACTTTCACTAACAATTGGTAGGGTAGCCCAATGACTAAGCACTGATCTGGTTATTGCCTGGTTCAGAGAACCCAGTGCCAGATAATGATATCTGAAAATGAGCTACTTGAACCCACACCAGCAATACATCACAAAGTAGCCTATGACGAGAAATTCGAAAATGAGGAGCAACACCAAAAAATTATTGTATATTTGTTACACCACTTTTTGTTACTGTAGCGGCGTAAACTATCTACAATGAGTTTCTTTCTTCACTACCCGTACTGGGCAGGTGATCATAAAGTCTCCTGCTGGTGGCTGAGCCTATGCAGTGCTAATTAGTCTTCTAGTTAGAATGATTCTGTTGCATAGCCAGAGCCCAAAATAATACAAAAACTTAAACATGGGGTGTTAGTCCAATTGTCTGGTGACTAGATTGAGATTGGGTATTCTGCTGTTTCCCATCTTCCCATCTGTTCGTATTAAGCAGATGAACTGTCGTAATCGTTTTAATCGTGCAAATTGTTTGGACAACCATTGCATCACCATTTTTGTCTCTAAACAAAGCCCCTAGTTCTTTTCCCCGTAGTACCCTAACCTATAAATAACTGATGACCCATGTAATGAGGCTACCAGTAACTCATATGTCCGTACTTATATTTTGATATTTATGTGAATATTTTTCACATAATAGCATTTGAAGTTTATCTATTACTAGCAACAACCGAGGTTGCTTCAATTTAAAAACTTGTTAAAAATTTTTTGTCTTCAAATTGTGGAGTTCAGCTAATTGTAAATTTGGCAGTGGCAGGCAGGCAGTGATGTTGCCACTAAGCATACTTTTTGCCTTTACAGGATGAGGCGATTGGGTGATAGAACCTCCTCCAATCAGGTATTTGAAGTGCCAATGATCGCTACTGACCTGCGGCAGGAAGAGCTCATCCACCAGATTGCTGATTCTCTTCAGCATCTCCAGCATGTGATGGACGAAGTGTTCTCCCGAGTACAAAACAGAGTAGCCAAAAATCGAACCCGACTCAACAAAATTAATGATAGAGCAAAGCTGGCACAGGCAAAAGTTGACCATATAAAAGGGAGGAAAAAGGCAACCCAGGTGAGAGGACTATGTATAAAAGTAAATTAGTGAAAATAGAGAATCATACTCAGTAACTACCTACGTATTTCCTCTGAGGTGTACTAGTCTTGGCCCCTGGTTCCATACCCGATTTGGACACCGCCCTGTGTTTCACCTTCATTGAATTTTGATGGTGAATAATTGAGATCTGCCCATGGAGTAGACTTTTATATAGGTCATTCAAGTGCAAGCGGAAAGTTCCCTTGAGTACTTTAGAGACCGCAGATTCAGTGGGATGATTTCATAAAAAACTCTTTTCTGACAAAAAGTGACTATGCTTTGTAGGTATTTTCCAGCTCAAAGTATCCTGCTCCCGATTCTATTGATAACTATCGCTGTCTCTATAACTCTACTGAACCTGATGTGATGAAGGGAAGTAACTTCAAGATGATGAACAAAAGCATCGCCCCTCCATCGGACACTGATCTGAGAGACAAATTCAAATTCCACGAAGTTGAGGTTTGTAAGACTGATGATTATGTTTTTATATTTATGAGCCTAACGACTTTACTGCATTACTAGCTACCCAGCTCCAGTGAAGCAGAAGTCTTGGTTCAGTGCGACAAGCAGCCTCTACTGCCTGTAAGAGCTATAATTTGTATGTATGCACCCATCGAGTTCCAGGCGATAGTGTATACTTTCACTCAGCTCGCCACATGTACATGTAGATATTGCATCTGTGAACTGTCAACCCCATGGGTGTAAAATTTAGCCTTTCATTTTCAAGGCCTTATCAAAAAGCATTTATAATTAAGCAAACTGCAAAATTTCTCCAGACCTCACAATGCTATGTTAACTGGGAGTAAATGCTGATCTGTTAACGCAATAACAAAAAAGACAGAAAACAAATTTACGCCTCCATCTTTGTATTATAGGTGAAGAAGTCAGATGATTCCGATACGGATGCTCAGGGTTTAGGCCGACTTCCTAATAACATTGATTCTGTCAGCTCCATGCTGCTCTTCAACACCAGCGAAAATCCGTGAGTTGTACTCGATTATAAATGTCATCGCTAGCTGTGTGACATACACAGCTGATAAAGGGCAAGAAAATTCTGCACCTCCTGCCGGGTGAATAAGTCACAACGCTGCGAGCTTCAAAGGAGTTTACTTCGAACCAGGTTATGCTTTGGCTCAGACTAGTGTGTGAAGATGACAGATAGTCGGACAATGGGTATAGGAGTGTATCCTTTTTTTTTGGAAACCAACAGCGACAATATTAGTTTGTCAAAGCCAGTCTGTTGCACTGGAAACAGGTTTTAACTCATTCTAAACAAGTTGTCTGCCAAAATAAGCTACAGGATCATAATCAGAATGTTGCAGAGAATAACTCAATCCGTGCGCACTGAAATAAACGGGTCATTGTCAGGATGTATCAACTGTGAATAAGTTTAAAGCACCATTGCCATATGTAAATCGAACAATTATACCATCTACCAAGTATAAATAGATTTGTGTGGGGGTAGAGCGCTGGGCTCACAACCATGACAACCTGGGTCCGTATCCCGGTCATGGCAGGCTCCTGTTGCGAGTATGAACTCCTCAGAGTAATCCTACCTCAAACAAAAACAAGGGATAGAGCGTTAATACTGACTCGCTTGCGGTGCTCCATCTACACTGTAACTGACAAAAAGACAAGTTATCAACCCCCCAGCTTCACATAACAATAAAGACGTCAAACTAGAAGAAAAAAAAACTAGATTTCTGTGACTGGTGCCCATTGCATGGCAAGGAATCCTTGGTATCCAGATGGGAAGCAATTATTATCAGCTATTAATGTGATAATGAAATAGCTCTTCATGTGTCCATCCAACACAAACCCGTGGTTAAGTTCGAAGTGTGCCTTTTCTTATGACAGTAATATGGGCCTGTTATTAAATAAGCTATTCCTAGATTTGATCTTTTCATTGTTACTGTGAGGGGGTAGTAATCCATTGTGTTACTTTCTAATCACGCAGATGTCACATTGTGTACTGTTTTAAATCTAGTTACAAACTAGAATAATGTTAGCGTTATTAGGTGAGGCAAAGCCTAGTATTATCTAATCACAATCTGGCATGCTTCTCTGTTTACTGACATACTCATGGTGTGAGGCAGTTGTTTATCCACTCGAGTTCAGTATAATTAACACTCCCACCCCCTCTGGGTGATTGGTTGGCAAGCTATTACTATTTTATTGCTTGTATCCAAGAACCAAAATGCCTTGGCTTTTGAAGTACTGGTTCGATGTCGCTTGCCTTCGGCAATCGCCCCTGTATCTTGTTCTGGTGCGATCATATCCTGACCAGTCTGAGGGGTATGCAGAAATTGGCCTACCGAGTCTTTGGGCACTTTCCAGGAGGCATCATTAGAAGACTTTCTGCTTGCACCCGTGTGTGTGTGTGTGCGTGCGTGCGTGCATGCGTGCGTGTGTGTGCGCCCGTGCGTGCGTGCGTGTGTAGGTAGTGTGTTCTCGTAGAGAAGGATACCCTTTATGGTTGGACGATTCAAAACCAGCAAGGGTGTTCTGTATTTAAATTGTGTGAATGCTTAAACACAACCAACATTACGAACCTCTCGGTAGTACACATAGCATTTTAGTATAGGAGCTTATTACTGGAAAAGAGTAACTATAGTAGGGTGAGAAACGTCCCATATATAGGAGAGAAGTGTAACTGGAGAGAACAACGTAGTGATGGAATGCAAGTAGTGTGACATAGTCAAAATTGCATAATAAAAATTATCAAAGTATTTACTGGTCCTATTTGTTTTACAAAGGCTGTACTTCTACTGCGTGTTGCGTCGTATTTCAACCTCTACGTATTAGATTGTTCTCTCGGGACATCTTATCTTCAGCTGATCACTTTCCCCTCACTAACCATTCTCCTGAGGCTGGCCAGTGGTGGGAAACGCCACAGCTGTTAGCGCTCCGAAAATTACAGACTAGTCATTCTATGTTTGAGGTCATGATCAATAGATATTTTGTCAACCCCAGAAGCAAAACACCTCAACACCTTTCTGATTTCAGAACGCCCCCACCGCCACCTAATCGTTTATTATCTAGACATATAAGAACTTCACACACTTTACCAAATGCCTGTACCCATAATCCACTGCTAAAATTACTGTAGTATGGCAGTATTTCTGTGGGTTATGGCCGTAGAGTTATCTCGATGGCTATGGCTATTATATTACCAGCACCGCCTATCGCAAGCAAATACCCCCTCAACGAACAGTAGGCACCGTTGGCAGTGTATGGCAAGAGAGCACCCCTTCGAAGGAAACTACGGGGCCAGCCAAACGCTATGAAAACGAACAGTCGGAAATGCGAAACGGCGCGCGCAGCCTTAGCTTGAGCCCGTGGACTTTAGCTGGAGCCCGCGGGCTTTAGCCAATTGGTTCTAGTCCTTGACCTCTAACTGAGACTGTTGTTACCACCGGCTGTCAGTAGCAACGGTGCTGCGTTCCTACAGCTATCAACAACCTCTAGCGGAGAAGGCCAAATTCAGCCAGTGGGCTGAATTTGCAAATTCAGCGCTCGCAAAGAATCTTTTACGCGAACTTCTCAACAACCGCTGACTGGCTCACACCGGTGTTGGACCTACTTTGGGCAAACAGGCACTAACGGCACACCAACTTTACGCCCCGATGCGCGGGATCTACCCGCTTGCGCGCAGCCCCAGGTGTGGCGTAATCCGTTTTCCCAGCCACTCCGCACATCGGACATTGGGGCACGCGCCGCTGTAGCCAGGTACAACTTGCGAAAGGCTTAGCATGGGGTGGTTTTGGCACCCCTGTAGAACTAGACCCCTTCTCAGAAACTAACTACGTTACGTTTCCTTCGAAGAGGTGGTGATCAACCTCAACCTGTAAGTACAGATGAAAATCTACGAAGTAGACCTGTTGAGTCTCAGCCATTACAATGCAAAACCTCTATAGGAGGAGAAGACGACCAACGCGACGTGTTTATAAATATTTAAAAAGTGATGGTGATAAATTGCAGGTTTGTGTTTTTGTGCCTGCAAACAGAAAATGGTCCCAAACTGACACAATTTCTTGTTCCGAACCGATTTCCTTATTTTTGTTTATCTAAATAGGTATGTCCCAATTTGCAAACAATCACAAATCTTATTACCTAATATAATCATTAATTTGAACGGGTCTGTGCCCTGACTCATGAATAACACAGATCCAAGTCAGTGACCGGCTCACTGTAGGTTACATGCGTGTGGAAATGTAATAATTTCGGTTCAGTAGCGCGTACATATTTCCGCAACCTCTAAAATAGTAAGTGGCATTCTATTTTTTTTTGCATGATGTCTTCACGATTATGGTCTTTTCGCCAAATATGGCTTAGCATGTCAGTGTCAACGCTCCACCTCATAGTGAGGCGTGTTTGGTTTTTGAGTTCATGCTCACAATGGGAGCCATTCATGACTGGGATTCAAACGCGGGTTTCCACGGTTGCAAGCTCAGCCTTTTACCCCTCAGCTATCTATCCCTGTGGCATTCCATGACATGTAACCAATCACCTGGATCATAGGTATAAAAAGTATATCATCATGGACCCTCGCGGCGTTGTGATGAAGATACAAGCCAATTCTGAGGAAGATGGTCAACGGCTACCGGATGAAGCGCCAACTACTATCACAGAGGGTGCTGTTATAGAACAACCTCAGGTTGACAAATTCATATACCAGCCAGATATCGGCAATGTGCCAGACATAGCTGTACCTGACCATCTACCCGATTTATGGGGTATGTGTCTTTATTATTCATAGTCAGCCAACCTATATGCCCTACTACTCCTCGTTTACGTCACAATAGATGACATGTTGTGCATCTCTTGTTTGGTATGTAGTCAGTGTTTTGGTTACTCGGGCTTAGCGTTCCGCTCAATAGCTCACCGTGAAATACCAGCATACACTATCAACTGACAAGCACTATGTCAATATTAGCTGTGCTAACTGTCATTTAATAATGTACAAGCGGCCTAGGAATCGATGCTGTACTACTTTCCTTGTCTACTTAAGGCACTGATGTTTTATTGTAGGCGTTGCTGATGATTTAACTTTCATGGCCGATACCGGTCCTTCAATTGCGCCCTCCGTTTTTGGCACTGGCGTCATCCCGGATCTACCAGAAGTTGTGTCGGACTCACAACCAGTGGCAGGAGCAGGCCCTCCGCCCCCACCCGCTGATGTTGCACCTCCTCCTCCTCCGCCAGCAGCCGCCCCACCACCCCCTCCTCCTGCCGGTAGGTGTGAGCGTGAGGACATGCCATTGCATTTGGCAACAAGTGAAGCTATTGTTTTTGTGCATTCTAGAAGAAAACAGTTCTCATCTCTTTAATGTTTTTCTTTATTGTATTACTGAAGCACTCAACCACCTAAGCCTGAGAGTTTCCTTTTGCAAGTGTGCCAGGATCCCGAAAGGGTGTATGGAAATAGTTTTTCCTGTCTGTATATTGATGAGTGAACAACATTGGTTTGGGTTTTGTTGTTAAATGTCAGCACCTGAAACCTGGTTTTTGTTTGAATATGGGATTGTTAGTTTTCACTCTGTGATTATGTTGATTGTCTATTTGTTCCATAGTTCTCTTTCACGCTTTGTGCCTTAGCTTGAAGTTGTCATCTCTTTAAACATAAGAGGATAACTCTATCACTCTCATGCA
>Ga0224501_10003765_pt1 | contig 11956 bp, 12 predicted proteins | sample SF_Oct11_sed_USG_4_FD_169105 | JGI IMG/M metagenome (GOLD analysis project Ga0224501, IMG submission 169105) | Sediment microbial communities from San Francisco Bay, California, United States - SF_Oct11_sed_USGS_8_1 | ecosystem: Environmental > Aquatic > Marine > Sediment | place: USA... | reverse complement strand
CCCTAAGTAGAATGCTGCTCGTCATCGGCATAGTCACTATCTGTCGACCATGCCCAGACCACGTAGCCCACTTGAAGCTACGCCACCGTCTTCTAAGAACGACTGGCTATCACCAGAAAAGAGGAAGAACGGTTTAAGCTTGGCTTCAGATACTAATAGAGCTGAATTTGACCTGCTGTGAACCCAGTCTGTTTGTTTACCACGGGTGACTGGAAGTCCTTGTGTGACCTACTTATCGCGCCATTCAGTACTTCAGTAATTTACATACTAATCCAGATTCTGGATGATTCCCCAATCATCCACTCCAACTGATGGTAGTTAGGTGGGGTGAGGGGGGTGGGGTGAGGGGGGTGGGGTGAGGGGGGTGGGGTGAGGGGGGTGGGGATGCTATATAGTAAATACTGAAAATTACTTAGAAGCAGATTGAATAGTTTTCATACTATGTTCTAACAATAAGCGTTTGAATCATGGAACATCAGTACATCATAGCACTGTGTGACACCAACTCCACCATGCACTCATTATATTCGTAACCACCCAATCTAGAGGAATGATGAATGTCATGTCCAGTTCGTGAAAGGTTTTAAAAACAGGAAAATCAGCTAGAGAACCTAAATCTGCATGAAGGCATTCTCCGGTGGCTATTTCAGCAGTTACTACATGTATGGATAAGATTACGTATTGAGTGTTGTTATATTGCATGATGTATATACCGATATCATATGCTGTATTCATATGCTGTATGGTGACGTTTTCAGCAGCCACTCTGTTGGTTAGTTTACATGTATTACATGGTATGCTGCATGTTTCAGGACGGTCAGAGTTTATGCCAGGTAGTATTTCCCCGGTGGAAGGAGACAATACTCTTTTGGACCCGATGAGTATTCTTCGTTCTCAGTACGCACCAGATGGTGTTGCCTTCCTTGTTGCTGACGGCTCATCTTTAGCTCGCGTATCTGAGGGAAACCCTATCACTCATCTGATTGGCCACCCAGTGCTGACTGGAGCGGAGGACGGTGGCCCCGATATTGCCAAGTAAGCGATAACTCTTAACTAAACATGATAGATACCTCAATTCAGTGGGAGTAATTTAGGAGAGCTCGGGATTTCAATTTTTTCAAATGAACCCATGCTGACAAACTGGCCAGAAGCATTAGGCTTTACATTTGTTCAAAATTGCTATTAGTTTTGGTGAATGATTCAAACTAGTTGGGACTCATGATCAATGGAAGAAGAATGTGAACGGACACAGAAGTCATTGATTTCATCCACTCAGAAAATGCTCTAATTTTCTGTAGGTCTGAAATATATTGGAAACCCATCCCTGGTTTTCGCCATTCCTGCATGAATTTTATTTCTGTTTTAGATTTGATCACATCGCTGATTTTACCCAGAGTATGGATGGCACGAAGGTGTATATCTCAGATCAGAATAATCATTGTGTGCGACTGTATGACAGAATCAATGACAATGTGAGTGACTCGTATGACTAGAGGTCGTAATTATATTCACCAGCTGCCTTTCCCCTAGCTGTCTTGCCTACAGAGGGCAGCTCTACTTAGCATTGCCATTTGTTGACTGGTCAAACTGCAAAATTCTAATTACCAATTCAATTCATTGTAAAATCCAACACCCACTTGATGGCATTCAGATGAAGTTGTATTGTTCATTTACCATGGTGCATGCAGATAAACAACTTACCCAATTTCAGCGGTCCCCCAAGTGTAGCCCTGACAACGAGAGTTGTTTTTCTTTTTTTAAAGTATCGTTTGGCTACTTTGTTGAGGGTTGCTGATGCGCCTCTTTTTAGATGAATGTTCCCGAAATAATGGTTGAGAGTGGATCACGAGCCTCCCCTGTCAGTTAGGCTTATTTGATGGCGGCATTTTCTCGTCATGTCACAAGGGGTTATGGCAGGGCTCAAATTCTGGCTCCAGATGATAGTATGACCCCGTATATGTATTGTGAAATCCCATGAGATCTGCAGGTGTCTGGTTATTTTTAGGTGTCAACTTTTGCTGGTAACTGCACGGAGTCAGGATCACTCACAGGAAAGCGAGAGTCAGCGCGATTTAACGGACCCGCTGGTATTGTCATAGCGCCAAGCACCAAGTTTCTATATCTCATTGACTTTCAGGTGAACTAAGCCATTCACTGACCAATAAAGTGGGCCTCTCTACCTAATAAGCAAGTAATCACCCACAGTACATCTGGTGCTGTTCGCTACTGCCAGAATATACATCAGCTCAACAAATTGCGGTGATCCTTACCCACACCGCTGATTTCTAACAGATCATTCGCTCAACCAGCCAACTGCGATCTAGCATAAAGCCCACCTCTTACAGCGAGTACTGGGTAAAGCCCGCCACTATAGGTTTGTCTGAAAGTTAATTTGATCACACCAACCGAACTCTGCGCCTGAAAGTGGGCGTGCTAGGTTATAAAGGGTCAAGGTTATCTTTGAGTCACTTGCTCATTCTATGATCGCTTAGTTGTTGCGGGAAACAGAATACATCGATTTCTGTCACAAGGTGAGGGAGGACAACTTCAAAGCGCCCGAAACTACTTGGGGGTTTTCAACTGTGCCTATTTGTTCGCAGGATCGTGTCTGACATTTTTTGTCTGTGTATGACCGAACTGATGTGAATACACGTATTGTATCATACTGGGGATGCATTCCATCATATCTCAGTCAGTCTCCTAAGGGAGAACTCAAGCCTTCGGTCATGAAGACTTGCCTCACGTGGATACAAATTGTAATCTAGTATCATGTACCATGCACAAACCTGTCTGTAATGAGAGAAAATTTGATTATACCGGAGACCTATTTATTCTCGTGTGCAAGGTAGGATGATATGAAGTGCCTCACAAGCTAGTGGTCTACCAGGATATTGAAAGCTTATTTCTCTGCCATGATTAACGAACAAAGTTTTGATAACTGTCATTCAATCAATCGATCGATCATGTTAAGATTTCTGGATTCCAATCAAAGACATAATAATAAGATTTGAATGGCTCAAGTTGACAGGGAAGATCGTAAAGTAGCACATCAACAGAGTTTTGAAATTAATTGTATAATAATTTGCGCTCCCAGTGGTTCTTTGAGTAATAATGTTATGCGCTAGGTTTTCTTATTTACAGAATGGCCGCTTACTAGCGATGCAAACAGATGAAAATGAAGGCTGGGTATGGACAGTTATAGACAGAACTACGGAAGTATCTATTCCCTTCACACAGCCTATTGGTAAAACATCAGCTATACATAAAACACAAAATGAGCAAGATTGTCTGCATTGGGGTTTTGATTTAGGGAGTGCTAACATTTGATGGACGGACGCTCGGATAGAATACTGCAGTACGAAGATTGCCATCGGAATGATTTCCGCTGTCCATTGAGTTAAGACTTTCTCATAGCGGATTTACACTAGAGCGGAGTGGCAACAATAAGTGGAAGGTGGCACAGAGAGTGGCGACGCAGGGGTGTTTACACAACCTGCACTGTCTGTGCGGCTGTCTGTACCTCTCAAATGGGCGTCAATTTCTGCCAATTCAACGGCACAGTGCGCATGCATGTACTAAGCATAAACTATTTTTCCAAGCGGCACAGGCACAGTGACCGATCAGTCAGGCGGTGTTATTTACTTTGGGTAGATTTACGCTTCCGACGTTTAGGTCAATGGTGAACTTGATAGAGCAGTAAATCCATTGTCATTGGTTGCCGCTCACCTGATGCTGAAGAAATTGTGCATGCAGGATCGGCTTTCTGCCGCTGGATCACCGGAAGCTGACTCCCACTTGAAGGCCGTTTGAGCGGTTTTAAACCGGCAACCGCCCGGTTGCCGCTTGTGTAAACTCCACTCCAGGGTATATGGAGTCACTATTTTTGAAGGCTTACATTGTGAGTACCATAATTCGTTGGTTTGTTCATGGTGGAGATACATGTATACAGCACCAAGATTAGATTTAGCATGCCTTGGCATTGGTTAGTTCCCTTAGGTTAATGTCTCTACTGTATTATTCTTTCAGATGTGGCTATCGCTAAAAATGAGAGCGCCCTCTATGTGAGTTTAGAAGCTGGACTCATTGAGGTTACAGATTACACAGAGATTACTCCAACCACACGAATGCTAACCACCACTGTCAAATCAGGCCAGGATATCGCCCCACTGAGTCAGCATTTACTCGTTGTGACAGACTATAGTAGTAAGCACAATATATGTCTACTAAAAGACCAAATATGGCACTTCATTGGTCTATAACCGGAAGTTTCTCGGTCTCAGAAATTTCCTCCATCCATCCGGACCATCCCTTATATTTCACTCTGCTACCATGGCATCGTACAGGATCAGTGGTGCTGAGATATAGATGATTTTCAAAAGGTTGGAGCACAAAAGCCATATTATCTAAAATTGTCCATGTTTTGTATGCTCAGGCACACATATCTAGTAGGAAATAAGCCAGTTTTATGTTATGTACAGTATATTACTTGCATTCTAGGAAATTGTCTGGTCTTTGTTGATGTACTCAGAGGTGGAGAGGCCCCATTCTGCCAACCGAGAGTGACAAATGAAATCACCTCAAATATCACCAATGGAAGGTCAGTCCTAAATTAGATCCCCTGTCTTAGTGTGTGTGCACGCGCGCTTGTCCATCCATCCATCTGGTAGCATGTACGGGCAGCGTATGACTTTTAAGAGCTAACTTCCAAACGAAGAGAGCAATGCAATACATAGGAAAGGATATATCAGGCGACTAGAGATGCCACTGTATGTATGTACATGTATTATATCCATCAGTGTTGATCATTGGTTGGAATCTTGAAAACACCATTGCTTATACATGTACTTGCACCTTAGTGAGTGGTATAAGATACTAATGTACTTTTCTTGCTGTTGAAACGATACATGTTAAAACACAGACAAATTTTAAAATTGTTGAACATTTGTCTGCATTTGTCATTTCAATGCGCAATGACAAATGTTAAAAAGTTTTAACATTTGTTGGCGTTTTAACATTTGTGGTTGGGCTGTCGATGACAAATGCAAAAGTCGTTGACAAACGTTAAAAAGGTCTGAAGATTTGTCGTTTCAACACTTTCAACAGATCTGCCGTATGTGAGATGCGGCAGCCACTGGGTGTTGGGAAAATCGACGAGACGAGCCTATATGTTACTGAAAGAGGACTACGCACAATCAGAAAAGTTACCTTCACTCCCACAGGTAATATGCAATTGTCCATGGAACAAGTGGACGGATTTTCTCTCATCGGTTGCTGGTTGTCTGCCTATTTATATATACAATATATTATTCTTTCGTATACCGACCAGACTCAGGGGTTTGCAGAAGTTGGCCTACTGAAATGTTTTGATTTCCTAGGTGCGCCATTAGTAGCCTTTGTGGTTGCGCCCGCATACCCATAGAGAAGGCCTCCTGTGTTTAACGCCGGGACCCGAAACCGACAAGGATACTGCGAAAGACCAAGTTTTTGCTGAGCTATATGCAGTATGCATTATATAATGTTCTTCCGTGCATTCACAGAGCTGACTACAACGACCACAACAACAACTACTACAACAACAACCACTCCAAAAACAACATCCATAAAAAGTACAACTACTACTACAACAACCACAGAAGCGACGACCACATCAACGACCACAGAATCACTGAATATTACGGCGACGCCTCCATCACACATCCTCCCTAACAGCAATCAGGGTCGTAACCTCAGTGTGGGGGTCACTGTCGGCATCATCATACCGATCGGTAAGTATGGCGAGTGACAGATCAAACCAAAAGATGCAAAAGATTTATTATTCCTTATCACATAACAGCCAGGGTAGCTCGGTCGGTAAAGTGGAGTACCTGACTTTTAGTAACCATGCACATTGATCATATTGTTTCCAAGCGGAATAGTATAGACTGTTTTTTTAATAGCTTTACTAGCTTAATAGTTTTTTAAGTAAAAATAACTTGATCAAACTGGAGAGCATTCAAAAACTTGTCTTAAAAATCATGCGTGCCACTGGTGATCTTAGTTATGAACAGCATTTGGATGCTACGAACCTGCCTACCTTAATTAGCTGGGATGTGTTATAGGCATTTTTATAAAACATTTACAAACAACACCACTCGTTATTCTATTTTATTCAAGGATATTTTAGCAACAAAATCTCTCGCTGGCAGTTCTTCCCTGACAGGTGCCAAGCCACAGAACAGCAGACGTTGTTTTTCAGTATCGAATTTTTATTTTTGTAACATTTCAATGGCGATAAAATTAGCCATTATCTAAGAACTATATGTTCCCATTGGTAACCGGGTTTTTCCTTTTGTTCAGCAAGAAGCTCACTGCATGCAATTTGCTAGGGTTTGTGCGACTCACCAGGACTATTGTGCTGCCATATAGTGGGTCAGCGGATACTCTTGATAGAGAATTTCGTCTTGGGCATAGTTATGTCCCCCATGTCTGGCCTGCCCAGGCACCGCTAAAAGCTATACATCATGGTCTCCCGAGACCGATGGATAGCATTGATAACACATTACTCATTTCATATTAAAACTGTATATGGAGAAAAACTTGGCAATTACATGTATGCTTATTGGTGTGTAAATACCATATGTATTAACGCACTTTTCATTTTTTTAAGTGTTGATCGCCATTTTCATTGGATTCATTGCCCTGGTGATAAAGTTCCGCATTGAGGAGAACAGGGAGCTAAAGACAGAGAGGTTTGCTCGGAGAGATGCCCACGGCGGCTACCTTGGTCCAGCTCAGTCAATCGATGATTTCAATGGAGCATTGGACACTCTACAGGTACATTATATTGACAGAACTGCAACCAACTAAGTTGAAGTGCAACCGGATTGGCCTGGATAGTTTCTACTTGTATATAGTAGAAGTAGAAGTCGCACCAAACTTAGTATTGATACGAGTACAGTACGTTCCACATGGGACTTTTGTAATATTCTGTTTACGCAGTTGTGTAATTGGGGAGGATGCAACTACGCTGTTGATCCAGCCCCTGCAGACTGCCTACAAATGACATAATTTACTCAGATCTGTCATCATTATAGTTACAGGAGGAAGCCTCAGCGCCTAGAAGCCCCGATTACTCGGCACCTTTCTACTCCTCTCCGTGAGGAACCATCAGCACAACAGCGTGCATGTGACAGCCAAGCGATCCACTGCTTTACTCCGGGGGCGTGCTTCCCATATCACACCAATATACATGTACTGTTATACTGGGTGCACTGTAAGGCGATCACCAAGCGGGCTCGGTGACAATCCCAGGTAATTGTAATCATGCAAGGTTCCACACACAAGTAGAAGGCAACTAGCCAATGCAGTACTTCTGATTTACTGAATAACAGTTGTGTATTCCCGTGCCATTAGGTCATTGTACCAAATATCATATTATAATGCCATCAGGTTGTAACACCAGTTTATACAACGTATAACTCCATCCTTGTATTTGCCATTGAATTCGTACTTTTACAACAGCCTGACTATTTACATCTTCAGTATGAATAAAACGTTCGGGATATCTACAGAATATTGGATAACTGTCAGCCTCACTGTGGAATAGTTTTTCAGTTTATCTACCCCTGGGAGGTCCACCCCTTCCTCTTCCAGGACCACCACGCCCTCTTCCTCTTCCTCGTCCTCTTCCACGTCCTCGACCTGTAAAACAGACACTCGTAATAATACCAGCGACGAAGAAGACACAACCAAATTTTGGATGTAAACTACACAGAGACGATTAAGACTCAAAGGCATAATCAAGCGATTTGCAAATCAGGCTAAGTGCTACTGAGCTCCCATCCATAACAATGAGAGGACTAATATATGCTGGCCCTTACCTCCTCTGCCGCGGTCGAATCTACCTCCTTTAGTTTTCGGTGCATCGTCCACTAGTAAAGAATCGAGTGGCAGGCTGTCTGGCAGGATAAAATAACGAATGTTGTTGCCTCGTATGCTCAGAGTATCCAGCTGCACTGGTTCGCGACTCTTAGTCGTCATCTTCACAGCCTTCAGATGTGTGTTCATAGAAACGTCAACCCCTGTCAATGGGATAAAAGGTGACTACGAAACCTAATGCGGCTACAACTACTCTTTCGCTGGTCACAATACAAATAAATTGTTGATTTATGGCGCTGAACAGTACATTTTAGTTCACTCAACAGTATCCAATACTCTTAATAACCAGAACTGACTACTAGACTTTTATTCTACAAAGTGTTCAACTCAACAATACAATTTGGGGGCATGATGGAGGATGGGGGATATATCTCTGCGTACAAGGCAAAATCTAATTGCTTCTAAGATAAGGAAGCGAGGGCGGATATTTGAATATAGGAATTAGGCAGCCTGACATTACAATGGGAAACACGCCAACAAGGTTTGGTATGTATTGCGTTCCACTGATTGAGATACCTGTGATTGTGCCATTTACTTGTGTGCCATTTTTTAATTCAATTGTCACTGTCTCGTGACTCAACTTCATCAAAAACCTGCAAAATACGTGTTCGGTAGAACATAATCAAATGAATCGGAAAAGGACCAAGCATCTTTACATGGTAATCACAATGTATACTGAACAACCTTGGCTTTGTTGCAGGTAAACCTCCAATTCAGACCGGAGGATCAGTACCAATTGGTAAGGTCTTCAAATTAAGTTTTATTCAGAGAACCTTCCATATCATGACCAAAGGTTTGGTGACTTCTACCGCATTATGTGTGAAGCAACCAAAACAGGGCATGATAAATCCAAATGTCTTAACTGCTGTAACATGTACTGTGAAATGCAACTCATTTCATGAGGAGATGGGATCATCAATTGGTGCTGGATGGAGAGGACCCAGTTTTGGTTTTACGGTGGGCTAGGTTCTTCTTTTTCTTAGTTCCATCACAGAACAGCTGTCAAGAGTGAGCAGCCTTTCCCAGGTTGCCTCATTAAGGGACTTTGTGCTTGCACCCGCGAGCCCCATAGGGAAGGTAACTCTATGGAAGGGCTCCCAAAACCGATGAGGGTGTGGTGAAAGACAAAGTTTACTCCCGAACTGGGAATCGAAACTGGTACTCAGGGGCCAAAGCCCAGTACGCTATCCACTTCGGTTCACCTCATAAGCATACAATAGGTTAGGGAAAACAAAGTTACCTAATGTAACAAAGCAACCAATTAAGCGATCGAGGCAGCGTCAGACCAGCACTTCACTGCAAGAGCTAGTGATTCAGCAAATCAAATATCGAATTACGAATTATTTAGACTTTGGTAACGATCTATTGAGACTCTTTATCTACTATGGCCACACCTACTGATCTAAGTCGAGTCAGTGATCTGGCTAGTTGATCCACCAATTGTAGCCAAAGTGAGTCACTCGTAGTTATTAAGTTACTTAGAACAGAGCAGACACTACTAGTACTACCCATACTACTAGTACTACTCACTCGAGTCCGTGACGAGTGATTGATTTGAATGACTGTGACTCTGAGTGACACTGACAGAATGAGTGTGACTGAGTGAGTGACCACACGACAAGGACTCGCGAATCGACGAGTCAATAAATAAAAAATCATGGACTCAATGAATCATTGATTTTCGGTCAGTCATTTCACGAGTCGTGATGAGTGACTCATTCAGTGAGTCAAGAACTAGAAGTTAGAGTTAGAACTAGAACTGAAGAAGAGTGAAGTAGAACTAGAAGTTATCTCTCACTCTCACTCCCAAGTCATCGACTCATTCTCTCAATGTTGGTCGCAATGAACTTAGGATTACAGTTTACCGTGACACGATTTGATCACTATTTTGACTTGAGTTAGGGACAAAATTATTATCACGGTCAGTGAGTCACACTACTGATTTGTCGACACAACGTGAATACAGTACAACAATGAATGCAAACTACAGTATTTCGCGGGTTGCTTAGTACTAGGCAAAATGTCCCTTTGCTGTAAGGGTGACACGCGAATATACAGCAAATGGCATCAGCAAAAATGAATGTGGCTTGGTAAATCAAGGATGGCTGATCAGTACTAGACTTATTCAGTACTCGATGGGCCCAATTGACGGAGAACATTACCGAACGAGCTTCATAATTTCTTGTTTATCCTTTTTCTTCACGACCAAACGTCGAATTCCCAAATCTCGTTATAGACGCGAGAAAAATCGCCAAGTCAATTGGTTGTCTGATGTATGTTGGGGGTGTGGGCCTTGCGATCATTCATCCCGAGCAGCGAGTTCTCATCTTCTCCACGAACGAACCGGGCGCTTACAAACTAAGGAAGCGTCCAATGTACCCAAGAGTTTACCAATGATCTCTTGTTGTGCCCTGAACACACTACCGTTGGGATGCATATACCCGCCGTACGACGGAGAGCCGAGTCACCAAGATCACCAATAGTCCACGGAACACTGGTTCGCAGCTGAAGTCGTGGATTTTTTATACAAGTTAGGGCGTTCACCAATCGCACCAGACAACGATAAAATCCCTACGCCGCACGCAGCTGTTTACAACAGGCTGGTGGTATTCAGAGTTGTTGTTATCTATTTATTGGGCTCTAGCCTGTGCGAGTGTATGGATCCTCGGTGTGGCTAAACCATCTAGAAATGGGTTTTAATCTCGGTACCATCATCGGGTTCTACGTCATAGGTCTCTCTGATGTTAGCTGTTATGATTCAGCCTTGTCACCCCCATATGTATGGTTCAATTTCATCATTTCTGCAGGCTGAATTTTATTGTTCAGCCTCTTTGTCAGCTTCTATGTATACCAGTATTGGTGTACGTGTTCAACTTTACCTTCTGTGGGATATGTGCTTTTCATGAAAAGTATTATTCAGTGTGCCTGTGTTTTCACTATACCTACCCCTCATCATTCCAGCGCCCGCAAACCTTGTTCATGTAGATATGCGAAACTGAATTCAAACTGTGAGTCTGTGAGGTGCATATGTATTGTTCGTTTACTAGCAGGGGTGGCTCAGCTGAGTTACGAGATATCACAGTGTCTTCCTGAGCTTGTCAGTGCTTCATTTAACGCTGTGCGGTCTGTGAAAGCATTATCCTAAGCGCCTCACCACCGCGGTCTTCGAGAAGTAAGGCGTGACATTAAGGTTTATAATATGGGGGCTTGCTGTTATGAGAGGCCGAGCAAACCCAATTCATTCATGTAGGCAGTTCAGAGGTCACACGCTGACTATACGACACAGAGATTAATGACCTTGGAAACACGCGATGCAGTAGAGTTTTAGGCTTGGTTATTGATGCGTTAAAAGATATATGAGGCTATGAGGCCACCCTCTCGATCAGACACCCAGCAAGATGCACGCTGACCACCCACTCTGACTCTTTGAAGAATGGCACATTTCAAGTGCTTCCTGATTCAGCTCTATTAGGAATGTTAGATAAATCGCAGTCTACTATCTAAATCGGGCCCGTTTAGCTCCCATATTGATATATTTATTAAGAACATATCATTATATCTCACATCTATCTGTGAAACGGATAATCTAATCATTTCAATCTTCAGTGGTGCATCATGCCCCGCCATATGCCGGACAATCGGTTCACCTGGCAAACCCCAAACTCTAAAAGCCGAAAGCCAATTTTTGTTTCGAGAAAGCCTCGTCAGGTGGGTAGGCTTTCCAGTGTACGTCGGGGCGTCAAAATGGGCCATGTTGGCAATCAGTAGTCCATCACCCTGCTACGAGTTATTTGCGTCCGGACCGGTTTGTTCGGAGAATGATGACCATGGAAACACTTGGAGCATAATTAGCCAATGGTTCTCTTCTGGTTTCATATCCAAAAGAATTTCCGGAGGAGGGCCCTCGATCATTTTAAATTAAAATGTTTCATTTGATTTGATGCTGAAACAATGCCTTCTGCCGCTTCGTGGTTCGACACCTCGATTGACGGAATTGTCGGCAAGAGGAGACTCGGTGATTAACAGTTAGTCTATGATG
>Ga0224501_10003764_pt1 | contig 11957 bp, 9 predicted proteins | sample SF_Oct11_sed_USG_4_FD_169105 | JGI IMG/M metagenome (GOLD analysis project Ga0224501, IMG submission 169105) | Sediment microbial communities from San Francisco Bay, California, United States - SF_Oct11_sed_USGS_8_1 | ecosystem: Environmental > Aquatic > Marine > Sediment | place: USA... | reverse complement strand
ATTGTGTGGGTATTGTGTGGGCTATGTGTGGGTATTGTGTGGGCTATGTGTGGGTATTGTGTGGGTATTGTGTGGGCTATGTGTGGGTATTGTGTGGGCTATGTGTGGGTATTGTCCAGAAGTGTCGCCTTTCTTTTTATCTCAGATATCAGATGGCTGGAGGTTGGTCTTCCTGGTTCACTGGTTACGTGGTGCCATTGAGGGGAGAGTGACCCATCTTTAACCACACTGGCTCAGGACAGCCAGAGAGAGGACAGACAGTGAGTAACATCCATTCCCCACTGGGCTATCGTGACGCGGGCCAGGGAGAGGACAGACAGTGAGTAACATGCTTTCCCCTACTGAGCTATTGTGACCCGGGCCACGAAGAGGACAGACAGTGAGATACATTCATTCTCCCACTGAGCTATCATAACCCAGGCTATGGAGAGGACAGACAGTGAGATACGTTCATTCTCCCACTAAGCTATCATCACTCGGGTCTTGGAGAGGACCGACACTGAGATACATTCATTCTCCCACTGAGCTATCATGATCCGGGCCATAGAGAGGACAGACAGTGAGATACAGTCATTCTCCCACTGAGCTATCGTGACTCGGGCCATGGAGACGACAGACAGTGAGATACATTTATTCTCCCACTGAGCTAGCATTACTCGGGTCTTGGAGAGGACAGACAGTGAGATACATCCATTCTCCCACTTAGCTATCACCCGGGCCATGGAGAGGACCGACACTGAGATACATTTATTTTCCCATTGAGCTATCTTTACCCGGGCCATGGAGACGACAGACAGCGAGATACATTCATTCTCCCACCGAGCTATCATAATCCAGGCCATAGAGGGGACAGACAGTGAGATACATTCATTCTCCCATTGAGCTATCATTACCGGGGCCATGGAGAGGACAGATAGTGAGATAAATTCATTCTCCCACTGAGCTAGTCTGGGCTTCAATGATTGATGTTCTTTGTGGTTTTTATTTTTGGTAGCTGTTTTATAAGCCAGCCCATTTGTGATTAGGAGTAGTCGAAATAAACGAGTCATCAAGAAATACCATCACCTTGTGTCTGGCAAGTAGCAACATGCAGACTCACATAAAAACAACAAAATGTCTTGGCGACTGTACAGCAGCAAAAGAGAGCAAAAACCAACTGCTATATTGCGCAGAAGAGAACGACTTCGAAACCAGTACGGTTCCGGGATTTGGGTTGTTGTGATGATTTATTAATGGCAGTCGGGAGTCGTTTTACACTGGTTCAAGCATGAGCCTCCTACTAGTCACCACTTAACAATTAATAACAGTTCGTGACAATAAATGATAGTTTATGATAGATAAGATGATAAACATTATATGTGATTCGCTGTAACTGCAGAAATATGCAACAGTTGGTACAGCTGAACGGTTGGAACAGCTGAACAGTTGGAACAGCTGAACAGTTGGAACAGTTGGAACAGTTGGAACAGTTGAACAGTTGGAACAGCTGAACAGTTGGAACAGTTGGAACAGTTGGAACAGTTGAAAAGTTGGAACAGTTGAACAGTTGAACAGTTGGAACAGCAAAACAGTGGGATGCAACAGCTTTTATAAGTTGTAAAAACTGATGACAAACACGCACCTTTCTTGAAAGATTTTGACGACTAACTAAACGGAAGGCAAACTGGATCGAATGAAGCTAGAGCCCTCATAATGGTGGTCAGTATGGAGTTGTGCGCTCATCCTCAAGGTATCTATTAACACAAAGGTTACATCTCAAAGGGCGTATACCAATTGAGTGTCGCAGAGGCCCGTTCACCTTTGTATATATCTTCATGCCTCTACAGCTACCAAAATATTGGCCTTTTGCTACTTCACTCCCAAAAGGCCTCAGTTGTCCTAGATAGGTTGCTGTCTTCAGTTTGCATGTGTAATGCCCGGCGGCTACACAAACTAAAACATCATGACTAAGCGCTGAGCCCAGGCTTTTGTGATGTCACACCGCTTAAAGATTATACCAAGATAGTGAACTTGACCTGGTTTTCTGATGCGAACCGTCGAGTCGCACTCCCTGTCTCCGCTGGGTAGACTTGCCCTGCTCTATTTTAGATTTTTATTTAAAACCGCTCACGCTTGCATGTTTTTTAGCGGAGTATGCTATACAATAAAATGGAGAGCAGAAAACATTAACCGGCCACAATACACATCGAAGGGCAAACTGGTTTTGGCCACTTTTTGTCCTTATTCGTGTTTTATCGCTCTACCCTTTGGGTTTAACAGCAGACAGTTGTTGATATAGTAGCTGGATCCTTTCTGTGTGATCCGGTTGTGGAGCACTTTCATCTTCTCTCTACACATCAGCCCCAAACCTTAGAATTGAGGGGCCAACCCAGACACTTGGCAATTTAACGCGCCCATAAACAGAACAGGATGGAATATTTCCCAGCTGCTTTTTAGAACAAAAGAAATAAGCTGGTTTTATACCAATTGATGCAATCCGCTGCTAGACCCATAATATGACGCTTGAGCATGACAAAAATGCCGTCTCGCTGGCTCCGGGGCTCTAAAGTATAACCCGATTAGTCTACCTAATCGTTGATTGCCAATGAGCCAGCGAATGAGATACTTGATAGAATAATCGGGAGAACGAGTGCAGCGATGGGTGCACCAAGCCCCTCACCCTCGCCTGTTTCTATCAGTTTGAATGGGAGATCATTATCTTGGTATAATATTTGAACCTCACAACCCGGCGTTGACGTTCTCATCGCAAGTCTTGATGACATCATCGGTGTTTGAGTATCAGTTAGGCTGGACCTAGGGAGCAGAGAAGGGTGGAGTTTTATGATTCTTTGAGGTAAGGTGACAGCAAAGCCTCTACCAAGATGAGGTCTATTTTCCGAATTATGCAGTTGGGTATTCGTAGGGGCCCTAGTTACAGGGGTCTACAATACTGTATTGCTTATTTACTCGATTCTCGTTGTAGCTAGATCGTACATAATTTCAACATCTTTGTCAGGTGGCAAAAAGTTTGTGCCATCTGATCGGAACCGGAATATCTTGTTATGGATAAAAGCGGGTTCGCTTTCACATACAAAGAGCTTGTAATGCATATACTTATGAACAACAGAACTAACCACTGTTGAGTTGCGCATCAAAGTGAGGGGTCTAAGGTTGTCCAGCTCTCAGCCCTTACAAGACCCAGGGCGTGTGCACTGATCAATAATTCTCATACAAACTAAAGATTGTGACCTATCTTGGTGTAAATTGTGCACTCTACAATCTGTGGTTCGGCATCTGTCTGCTATGAGTAATCTCTCTAGGCTAGGCAATCAACTGCATGTTTGCTGACCAAGACATTAGACTGTTATTTAACTCGAGTAAGACAGGGTAATGGAGAGACAGCTCAGTAAAAAAAGGATCAGGTGACAGGAGAGCGTTAGATAGTAAAATTCTGTACTTACATGATGATGAATGATAGTTAACAACAGTGGGCGGAGTTAACGGGTCATATTAAAACCATGTGGTCCGTACGATTCTTCAACATGGAACTGACCCCGGCTTCCTAACTAATCCTATCAGGCCCACACTAATCTCTTAGAGATAAGTTGGGGGTAGCTTACTGGAGTCTTAAAAAAACTAGAAGTCTATGACAATAACAAGTCGACCTCGTGAACTTGGCTTATCCTGTTAGGTTCAGTGCTGTGGTTCAAATAAGTTCAGCCACAGCGAATGATGATTGAGACAACTTGGAGGGTCAAGAAGCCCTTTTAAATATTGTGGAGTCTCGAACCGCCCACCGAATGTTATCACGGTTATTAGGATGTCTCGCTGTAAGATTTCCTGTCCACCGAATGTTATCACGGTTATTAGGATGGCTCGCTGTGAGATTTCCTGTCCACCGGATGTTATCACGGTTATTAGGATGGCTCGCTGTGAGATTTCCTGCCCACCGGATGTTATCACGGTTATTAGGATGGCTCGCTGTGAGATTTCCTGTCCATTCAAAGAATATTTGTGGAAGCGCTTTCGACGAATGTCCGCATACAAACCTTGCAATTATCCAATAGCGTAGAGTAATTTAGAGAACTCATCAGTAAATAGAGAGGTTAAGATGCGAATGGTTACCGGCAACGGTTAACTTTCTATCTGATATGCGTAATGGAAATGTGCGTGTCGTGTGACCAAAAGGGTTTCCCGGGTGTCTCCTAACCGTCAGCACAATCAATATTATTCTCTAAAACGGCTACAGTCCCCATTCTTATTATCTTGTTCTATTTGCCGATGAAAGCTACTCAGACAAGCAGGCGGACAAGGCGGACATCTCACTCAAACTCTTCGGTTTCATGCATTATGATGGCGGTGTCCCATGTGGCCCCAAACCCATTGTAAAATTTCAGTTCTCAAAGAACTTGATTTGATTTGATTTTATTTTACATGGGTAGCTTAAAGGGACTGGAAACCTTTTTACATTAAGGTCCTTGAGGCAAAAAAAGCACTTATCAAAGACATTGGTTCGGTAAACAGAGTCCATTTGACAGTCCCGGTCAGCAACTTGATATCTTAACCTCACTGTCTGTCCTCTTCATGGCTCGGGTCATAATAGCTCAGTGGTAGAATGAATGTATCTCACTGTCTGTCCTCTCTGTGGCCCGGGTGATGATAGCTCAGTAGGGGAATGAATTTATCTCACTGTCTGTCCTCTCTGTGGCCCGGGTGATGATAGCTCAGTGGGGGAATGAATTTATCTCACTGTCTGTCCTCTCCATGGCCCAGGTCATGAAAGCTCAGTGGGAGAATGAATGTATCTCGCTGTCTGTCCTCTCCATGGCCCGGGTGATGATAGCTCAGTGGGAGAATGAATGTATCTCACTGTCCTCTCCATGAAAGCTCAGTGGGAGAATGAATGTATCTCGCTGTCTGTCCTCTCCATGGCCCGGGTGATGATAGCTCAGTGGGAGAATGAATGTATCTCACTGTCTGTCCTCTCCATGATAGCTCAGTGGGAGAATGAATGTATCCCACTGTCTGTCCTCTCCGGGGTCTGGTCATGATAGCTCAGTGGGAGAATGAATGTATCTCACTGCCTGTCTTCTCCGGGGTCTGGATCATGATAGCTCAGTGGGAGAATCAATGTATCTTACTTCTACTCGAAATGAATTTTTAAAGGGTGAAGTGAGGCAATAATGGCATCAGAAAGTTGGAGAGGTGCTTGCGGTAAGACAGAAAACAGAGATCAGCAGGTCAGCAGGTCAGGAGGTCAGGATAGTAGAAAAGATTGGGAGCGAGCTGACGATGTGGACAATTGGCGTGTTGGAAATGGGACCAGAGGTTGTGATAAGAGTGAAGACGAAGACGAGAATGCACCGCACGAACGGGATGGTCCAGATACTCCGTCTGATGAAAGTGCCGCTGAGGCACCGGAGAGAAACATCAGCCCAGACAGGCATTCCACACGGCCAAGATCTGACAGAGTTGAAGCGGGAGAACGAGGTGAAAGTCTTGACAGATGGGAAGATGAGAGTGCACCGCACGAACGGGATGGTCCGGATACTCCGTCTGATGAAAGTGCCGCTGAGGCACAGGAGAGAAACATCAGTCCAGACAGGCATTCCACACAGCCAAGATCTGAGACGGTGGAAGCAGGAGAAAGAGCTGGAAGTCTTGACAGATACGACAATGAGCGGAGACCACAGGAACCCCGAGATGCGGATGCTCCGTATGAAGACAGTGATAGTGGTGGCGATAGTGAGAGCAGTGACAGCGACAGCGACAGTGACAGTGATGATGGTGGTGATTTGGAGCTGGAGAGCCTGGATCGCTTCTGTTCAAGTGATAGTGATGACGAGGACTCGGTGACGAGCTATTCCACAAGAGAGCAGAGTCTAGGCTATCTGTGTTTGCCTCCTACCGTGGGAACGGGAGGTCTGGCACGATTTCAAGGATTCCCATACCAATTTCAAGATGGAAAACTCAAAAGATTCAAGAAATCCGATCTTGTTCAATATCCGCGACCTACCGGTGAGTTTCGAGACTCGATAAATCTTCGCCAGGAGTCCGCCAGGGCAATCGTTACTACCTCTTTGCCGACACCCCCATCAATTAATGTCACCACAGACTCTTTGGTCGGGACACTAAAGACTCTAGAATATCCAGCCTACTTGCCGAGACCACGAAGTTCCCCAAGGGTGATAATGCGGGCTAACACGAGACGCGCACGGCTGAGGGCAGAAGCCGCGTTGGCTGCGGCAAACATGGACTACCCCCAGCCGATCGCTGAGATGCCGAGAAGACTCATTCCACAGGCCAGACCTCTACTTTCTCAGATGAACGCGTACGAAAGAGCGAATCCCCACTTGATACCGGCTCTTAGAGTGATGTACAACCGTAATTTACGAGCTGTCGGCTCTTTGAACTTTGGCGGAGCATCCAATCAAAGTTCACCCTTGCTATCGATATTGAGAGGGGTAAATAACATGACTTCACAGCTCCAAACACCAAACCTGGCCCTTGCACAACTCGGTACAACTCTGGCCGCTCAATCTATCACAGCTGGGGCACATAATGCAAATTTACAACTGGAATCACCAAACCCAACCGTTCCACAGCTCAGTTCAGTTCCACCCGCTCAATTTAACGTAGCTGGTGGAGCGCCAAACCAAAGTCCACCCAGGTCTCCGCCGCCCAGGGGAGCACATGATGAAAATTTACAACTGGAATCACCAAACCCAACTGTTCCACAGCCCGGTTCAGCTCCACCCATTCAACTTAATGTGGCTGGGGTGTCAAATCAATATCAGCCGGCAGGTAGTAGTAGTCAAGCTCAGGAGAACCAGCAGAGAGCAGAGATTGCCCTGGATGAGATGAGAAGGCGGACCGGCAATGTGGGCAACTTACTACAAGGCAGGACAAATTGGCAATACCGGGTTAGTCCAAACTCTTGTTACATGGGACAGTGGGATAGTTCAGTGCGTAGAGCATTATGGGATAGTGGGATAGTTCAGTGCGTAGAGCATTATGGGATAGCGGGATAGCTTAGTGGGTAGTGCATTATGGGATAGTGGGATAGTTCAGTGCGTAGAGCATTATGGGATAGTGGGATAGCTCAGTGGGTAGAGTACTATGGGATAGTGGGACAGCTCAGTGGGTACAACACTATGGGGTAGTGGGATAGCTCAGTGGGTAGAGCATTATGGGGTAGTGGGATAGCTCAGTGGTAGAGCAATGTGAGATAGTGGGATAGCTCAGTGATAAAGCATTGGGTTTACAGCCATGAAAACATGGATTCAAATCGAGGTTGAAATAGGCCGCCATTGTGAGTATGAGCTCCTCACATTCAAGTGTGATATTGGCAGCTAATGCTTTGAATGGTTTGGTTGGAGCAGGTGGTAGCCAGATTTTGTTAATCTTATTGTTTTCCACGATATGATGAAAGAGCATTTCTTAGGATTGGTGCAGAAATTGGCCTACTGAGTCTGTGACTCAGCGTTTCCCAGAGGGCGTCATTAGGAGACTTTCTGCTCACACCCGTTTGTGATAAACCAGGGAAAATTCATCTGAAATCCTCCGCCTTGGCCAGAACCCGGGATATAAAGAGGACAGACAGTGAGATTCATTCATTCTCTGACTGAGCTATCAGGGCCAGGGCCACGGAGAGGGCAGACAGTGAGATTCATTCATTCTCCCACTCAGCCAGGGAGAGGACAGATATTAGGTCTATCCGTGTGCTTTCGGTCCGACGAAGGGATAGGCAAACTGGCGCAGTTAAGAACGCAAGGGTTTCGAGTGGATCGGAGTTGTGCACTCTGTTTCACGGCCTGTTTTGCACCAATGAAGCAAACATATAATAAAAACGTGATCAACATTGGCCTGGACATTTTTATGACCTTCACCAACTAGCTCGCCTACTTTCGGGCGCAGAATTCTTTTCGCGCGATCGAATTCACTTTCAGACGCAGCCAAGGTGCGTATGGTTTATCAAAACAAACTTTTCAGGCACACTTTTTGGGTAGAAAAACTGAAAATATGCCTGAAACCGCGATTCAGACGCCAAAACCCGAGCAGGGGAATGCACTTATTGAGATTCATTAATTTCCCCCACTGAGCTGGTGATTGAGCCACGACAGCTCTCATGGGGAATTAGATCGCACATGCTTTTATATGACAGCAGGGTTATAGAACAACCGGTGGTCATAATAAAGACAAAATAGTCATAATGTAATTTCTAACCATAAAGTGATAAATTACTACAGTTATTGATAAACCTGCTTGGTTATTTTACTGCTGTAACCAAAAGAGATTTTAGAAATATCATAGCATACCTCATGAAAAATGCTTTCTTGCGTTTGGAAATGAATTTGAACCTTGGAAGTATAGCTTTCTAACCTAAATCCAAATTTTTGGATAGGCAGTTAGTGATGGAAGAGACTGCGAGTAGATGAGCAGTGAGCCCCAGGGTTTCAAGTCCATCTCTGCAAAATTTCACCGCAGAAAAAATCGGTTCATGCCCGTCAATAGCTAAAATCAACTCTCATCTCTGGAATGATCCGTAAGGTCACCAACAAAGTCGATCGGAATGAATCGCAACAAAATGATCGGATTAGACCATAGGGTTCGACAAATAACTTGATTGGACCAGCAGGATTTAAACTGATCTGATTGAATCAAATGAAGCTCAATGATCTGATTGGATGGTTTCTGCATACTTCGTGCTATTATCGTTTTCAGGGTCAAGCGTCTGCAGACCAGCAACAACAACATCAAGGTCAATCAAACCGGGACGGCGATGGGGACTTATTGGAATGAAAATGAGGTTGAATTAAAAAGTGTCCGCATGCGAGCAGTAACTGAGACAATTGTTTATCCAAGATCAATAAAAAGTGAAAACGTTTGCAATAGTTGGTTTTGACATGACTTTGTGGCTGATTATTTTGGGCGAACACTTTACAGATGCAAGTTGGGTCACTAAGTTTGAATTACTACCATTCTCTGTTGGTTAGTCAGTCAGTTAGTCAATCGATACAAGGGCTGGGTTCAGATCACCACCTTATGAAAAAAAAGGTTCCAGGGTCCACAGTGGCTGAAGATTCACCTCTCCGTTCTCTAGGAGTAGCTGAGTTTCGGCAAGTTATGTGTAAACTGACCTAGATTGGCTGACCTCGATGACACTAACCCGTGCTATGCCGAAAAAGAAGTATCTAATCCGGCAGCGCTGCCATACATGAAAAAGAGAATAGCATAGCCGACAGTTTATAATCAGTGCCATTTATTCCATGCCAGAGCAGGGTAGAATATGAAATCATTGTTCTGTTCACAGCCCGTTGTTATTCTCGTCCTTCATCCCTTCTCTGCCCTCTTCTTCTGCTGCCTGAATGTAATCAAAGTTATAATTGGCCAGTTCTGTCGCTAGTACCCAATGAAGATTCGGTTTCATTTTGATTTCCCTGACAATAGACAAACATTCGCGTGTGGCGTACTACATCAAAATGAGAGATCGTGGGTCAATGCCTACTGTGTACAATAATGTGGCGAAGTTTGCTCACACTAGTTGGCCTCACTATTGGCCACTTTGGGTTACTGAATAGAGAGTGTTTGACCCCTGCTTTCTTATGGCTCTACCCTTTAACCAATCAGATCAGTAGAAGGTAAGATATTGATGATTTTATTGGTGAGTTTCTCAGACTTTGCTCCCTAATTGGGCCCTCGATGATCAAGCGATAACACAACCACATGGAGCGTGTTACTTGGGTACAACTAGCGATGTGATTCTTTAGCAATCGATTAACAGACTGTTTTTGACAAATGCTGCTGTTAACGAGTTTTTCACTAAGCACGGAATATTGGCAAAGAAGTTGCCTATCCTTATATAGTCCGAACTCATCTGTACAGTTTATAATTCATATGGGCTAGCTGTCACATTGTGGCAACATGACTAGCTGAGATGTGTGGCTAAGTCAATTATGCTCCTAAGACAAGAATTATTGAAATTAGGTGAACCGAAATAAACAAATTCTTTAAGACTCACCAGATGGCGGTCACACTATTGGTTGGTGGGAGCTTCATTTGAAAGATAAGAACTTAGCGGTTGGCTGTTGGCCTGTCTGCCTCCAAGATCACTTGTTTCCGGAATTTTCATGTTCGCAGTATCTTTAGATTGACCTGATGCCAAATTCTCGTAATAGTTTCTCAGTTGTTTGGTTAATACCATGAACCTCTGCATATTATTCACCATATTACTCTTCATCTCCCTTCCGATGCCCCGAGGATTTGACTGATTAACTTCTTCAGCCTCCAAAGCAACTTCCTCAAAAAGAGTATTAAAATACGAGGATTCTGCTATGGCCCACGTTCTCAAGGACGTCGGAGCCGGCAGATTGTAGCCTCTAGCGTGTTCAGTAATCTTCTCTAACCAAACCTTGCCCTGATTAGCATAAAATGGCCAACTTAAGAAGCCGTCCAGGTATTCACCCATTCTCAACCCCTCCTCGACTAAATCGAGCATATAATTCGGATGCATTTTGGCTCTCATTACGTCCACAAGACAAGTTCTGTACTCGTCGTCCTTAAGAGGAAACTCTTTGTATCCACGCAGCTTGGCATAATTGTTAATCAGATCATTCAGGCCTGGAAATACTATATCTATTTTGCGACGGTGTTGCTGGAGTTGTAGTTTTGTCTGGTTTCGCCCGCCGATTGTATCTTGCAATGTAGCAAGAAGTCGCTGCGTTTCCTGTTCCATATTTCTTAGAACATTCACCATACCGGCCGACGTACTTCCACTGTCCATCAATCCATCAGTCTCCTGTTGTTGTGACAACGTTGAGCCTTGCATCCGCAATGAAGGTTGTATTTGCTGAGCAGACGGTATTTGTTCGTCATCTGCAAAACTCATCGAATTCTGCCCGTCGGTTAACTTTTTCAAAGGTTCGATCACTGCCTGAACAAAAATCTCTCGCTCTTCAAGAGAAGCCTGGAGATACTCATCCACAAAGTTGTCAGTGAACTGCGTCGGAGACCGACCCTGACCCGATGTATTGAGAACTGTGGTTAATGGTGCTGTAGGTGTGTTATAGATTGCAGAATGATTGGCCGATTCAGCCCGAGTCTCTTCTTCGATTGATGATTGAGTTTGGTTGAAATCCAGTCGCTGTCGTGGATTCAAATCCCGCTGACCCGCTGACTCTCTACCCGGAGAGCCATGCTGACCCTGAGAGCATGTACCTCTACCCACTGATCGAGGTCGAGAGGGGCCGTTCTGCCCGATGGATGGTGTGCGACTCCGGTTGGAGGAGAGTCCTCTCCCCCGGCTTTTACGGATCGGGAAACCTCTGTCAAAGGAGTCATCTGTCGAAGCCATAGCAGTCTACTCTTCTACCTGTAAAACATGTCAGTTACGATAGCTCGATGGGAGGTCCTAAGGTTTCTATTCACAGTGCAGGTAAAACATGTCAGTTACGATAGCTCGATGGGAGGTCCTAAGGTATGATAGCTCGATGGGAGGTCCTAAGGTTTCTATTCACAGTGCAGGCAAAAGCTCTTTTTTTCGTGACACCCTCGTCGGTTTCAGATCGCGCCGTTAAATAAATGAAACCCACCCACGGAGTTACTTTATCTATGCAGTGACGTAAAGGAATAAGGTCCTCTATGTAACGGATCTATGGGGCACGCGGGTGCAGTCTGCTAATGATGCACTCAGGTAAACGCTGAGCCTGAGACTCAGTAGGCCAATTTTCGGCCAATTTCTCCAGAAAACTGTCATGGAGATAAAAAGACAAATAGGGAGAATAAACCAGGTTTGGAAACGTCGAACACAATTGAATGAAAGATGGTAAAGATTATCTTATGACGTTTCGGTATCGAAATCAGTTTCAATTACAACCTGAATGCATTCAATTATATTCACATTCTCTCAACCCACGACGCACCACCCAACCCACGACGCACCACCCAACCCACGACGCACCACCCAACCCACAACGCAC
>Ga0224501_10003763_pt1 | contig 11959 bp, 9 predicted proteins | sample SF_Oct11_sed_USG_4_FD_169105 | JGI IMG/M metagenome (GOLD analysis project Ga0224501, IMG submission 169105) | Sediment microbial communities from San Francisco Bay, California, United States - SF_Oct11_sed_USGS_8_1 | ecosystem: Environmental > Aquatic > Marine > Sediment | place: USA... | reverse complement strand
CCTCACTTAAATCCTAGCTCCTACCTCCCCAACAAGCTCAGGGTCTGTTAAATAGAATGGCTGAGTGCCCGAGTGGAAAAGATGTAGAGTCACTCACATGATCGCTTGGCATAGGGATAGTAGGAACCTCATCATCATCATCAGGTTCCTCTATGATTGGAGCATTAATGGGTGCGCCATCGTTTACTGTGGTGGACACATCCACTTCATCAAATCCATCTAGAGATAAACCAACTTAGTTATTACACAGTGGTAGTGCTCTCCAAATTAGCTGACGTACACGCATTCTCACCCTTGGTAAACACACTAGCGGTCAAAATCCTGTAAACCTAAAACTTGATCTTCACTCCAATATTAGAGAGTTTGCGGGGTTGCATTTCCGTACAGGTAAACAAAAAATGGCCCCAAATTGATGCCATTGGCACGCGAATGCAAACGAATTACCCTACATTTGTGCAAAAAATTTTCAAAATTTCGTATGATGATACTTAATATGTATATCTCTTTATAGTTCAATCAAATAAGTCTGCCGCAGTTTGTAGGCAATCACTGATGTTATAAACTACTATACCAGACTTATTCATATATTCGCACACACATTATACACTAAATCGCTAGTAATGCCAACCCAAAGTGAGCAATGTTTTCCCTGAGTTAGCGAATGGCTCACTGAGCAAGTCATGACACGTTAGTAGGTGGAATCGCTAGAATTCCGGTTAGAAAGCGGGTAGGTAACACTCGAATAAGTGATTATGACACAACCCCAATGTGTGTACAGTGGAAGAGCCTCATGAAGTTATGATCAGATCTAAAAAGCTGTTCTTAGAGAAGGAGATTTTTAACAGTAGTATGAAGATCAAACATAGGTAAAGTGAGGAGGTTGCTTGTAGGGATGGAGGGATAGCTCAATAGCTAATTAGCTAGAGCGTTTGGCCCAAGATCGAGACATCCTTGGTTCGGGTCCTAGTCATGTTGAACACTTATTATGAGCACGAGCTCCTCGCATAATCCCAAGCTCTGACCACTTCAACAGACCTCAGGCTTAAGAAGGATGACCGAGTGCCCAAGTAGAATAATAAAAAGAAAACCGCTGAAACGGAAGGGAATTCATAATTATTGTGAGCGGGTTCTGGCTAAAAGGTTGAGATTAATAAATAAAATATTATCAAAGTGTATTAGGATTTCAATGTTGTGTTGCATGGTAATTCTCAAGTAGTCGTTCTACTATACTATTAGACTGATGAGAATCTTAATTTTTGTACGGGACATTTGTAGGGTTTGATGGCCTCAATTAAAGATCATATGATCAAAGACACCGCAAACTAAAGTATCCGATCAGTTGGTGACGATGAACTTTACCACCAACAAATGAGATGTCTAATAAAGTTCAGCGCGTAATATAATTCCAACTGGTGATAATCCAACCCATGCATTGATGGGTGCCTTTAAGGGAGTTCAAGCACTATGTATTGCAACATTCAGAGGTCCCAAGACTGATGTAGTAACTGTGTGATGATGTATTAGGCATTTTTAAATAAGCCAACCTGGGTGAAAAAGTATCACATAGTTTGTTCCAAATTATCTCTTCCCCAGCAGAAAACTCCAAGGTGGATATTCGAGCAGTACGGCGCATTGGTGATGTATCAGATAAGTGAACGTTAGCCTGTCCGTGTCTACCATCTGGCCGTTTAGCTTGTATTTTTGTACTGTATCTTTTCTTACCAGTTGTGGCATGAGGGTGATTGAGTGATTGCCTTGTATCAGCGCGTGTGATTGGTTTTTTGCTTTCCAGCTGAGCGAGCTCACGCTCGATAAGGTCCTCATCATTTTCCTCCTTTATACCTGGAGTATAAAATAATGATGATCAGGAGCTTATTCCTCATTAAAAAAAAGAATAGGTTTTATTTGCGAGTAAACAAGTAAAAATGGAGTCAGGGACAGCACCGGTAGCCATTGATTGTAGTTTGGTGGCTCCCATTGTTTTGTTTTGCATGGAGATCCGATGACCTGTTTTCAAGGTGGTCTATGATTTGCCCCCATCGAATTTAGATTTGGTACTATATTGGTGGACCTCCTATATTGGTGGACCTCCTATATTGGTGGACCTCCTATATTCGGAATCTGAAAACGGACTGAGTAAAGTACAAAGCTGGAATCTTACCCAGACCACCTGGTCCACAGCTGAATTTGGTACCTACTAACCCGCAGATAAGCTTTATGACCTTGTAGGTGTTTTTAGATTAAGCTTTATATTTAACTGCAAGCGTTCGCAATAGAAGATCGTTCTTAGGGAAATGTCTGCATTATGTTTAACACACAATCATGAATCTTATCTGAACATCTTAACACGCACCTTATCTTGCTTTCTATTTCACTGAATTTCAACGTTATAATCGAAAGTTACTTATGTATTAAGCTGAAGGGACTTATTTACAACATTTTCAGGACACCCATTTCATTGTGCAGGGCTCTAAATTTAATCACATTAAAAGACTTGTCGTTTCTGAGGGCGAATAAATAAACCGAAGAAATGCTAAATGAGGGACCAACATCAAAGAGCTTAGATGGAATAACTATCGAAAGAATGCAGCTAATTTGGCACAACCACCAAAACATTCCCAGTAGGCAGTCTACATGCCATCACAATGCAATGGATCGGCTGCTACACTGGTGAAATTGTATGCAATTCGAATATTATCGTATTCAAGAAGTTGTATAGATGGAATAAGGCTATCTTGTGACAGCCAATTTCATACCACCTGGCCAGACAGCTGACTAACTGAAGTGACCGCCAGGGCTCTCACAGTGCGAATTATGACTGCTATCTTCAATTCTATACATTGTAAATTTCAATGGCCTGGCATACGCTTGTAATGTTTTGCCCACCTTTATTTACCATGGAGTTATTCCTCCTTTAACTCTCTAGTATTGACTTACTCATTTGATCGGCGCTGTCATGCCAGGGCAGAGCCAGCTGTCCAGGTTGGGGCTCCTCACTCTCCGGTGCAGGAAGGGCCAGTTGCTGCTCTCTCAGCTCCAGAGCATTCACAGGATTCACCTGGTTTTGCATGCCTAGAAGGTTTGCTTGATTATACATAACTTTCTCCCAGCCCGTCATGTTAGGAGGTGGATGCCTGGTGTAATGTGGATTCATCTTTGTGATCGCATCTTCGACAATTGCGAGTTTTCTTGGACCAATCTCTACAATAAACAAATTTGCAACCATTATTGGCTGGCATATACAATTAACAATAATTGGTCCCGTTTAAGTTTATAAGCTCCTTATCAACTAACATTTTAAATTGCCGGTGTTGTCTGTTTAATGGGGTATAGGCTGAAACAGGGTTCAATCAATGATGACCTCAGGCTTTTCTAAATTTCTGCCACCACAGGGAACCGATTATGGTTTACGGTATGGCCAGAGAGATCTCACAGCCGTATAGGTGCTATTGTAAGGTATATAAACTTTAAAAGACATGAATGTGGGGGTGTCTATGAAAACGTGTCAGTGATTTACCATTAGCCCAAGCAGTTCGGTCCTGTGGAACACCAGGCGGATGATGATGACCACCTCGTACTTTTCTTCGGATGCGCTGTCTCTTGCCCCGGAGAACCAGAACGACAACAACAGCGGCCACGGCTAACATCAGTAGTGCCATGATTATTATCAGCGCTATACCTGCAGTAGAATTAACCCACTAGTAAAAGAGCTGTGTCATGACTTCCGATCATCATAAATAATTATAGGTACTGCAGCAAGAACGATGTGAGTTGTCCTCTCATTGTCAGACATTGGATGATAGGATGGATGACTCTGGAAAGGCATAGGGAATATGAAGAATAAATACCAGAAAAATATTTTATTAAGTAACCACACAAAATAACTCAGTGAAGCTAGTTGAAGAGATAGATAATATAATAGTTCAGATCAGTGGGATAGTCACAAATAGACAGCAGTCACATGATCCCATAGGATTATCCTCTGAGGGGAGGACAACTCTTTGCTTGATACTGACTGGGCTTTTGCAAACATGACAGAACTTTTTTTACACTACTTGATGAGGCCCTTCTTAATAACCTTGGTCTGGTTGTTCTTAGAAGAAATGAGTGCAGACAAAAATATTCGGAAAAAATTGCACTTACCACCACTGGTAGATGCGAATCCGACTTGTGGAGCTTTAGTGGGCTCAATCACTTGTTTGTTTGCATAGCTACCAACTTCTAATACTGGCCAGTCGTTGTTCACTACAGAAGAAAGTATATATGAGAAGTGTAACCATTAAAACGACCAAACCAGTCAAAGAACCTAAAGTTATCAAAGGTATTGACTACTAAAATGAATTTTACAATTGACCCAGATAGAGTAGGTTTCGGTATAGCAAAGTACTCTTATTTACCTGTGCTGTCTTGCGCCACAAAAGAAAGATCATCTTTGGGGATGAAGTCCTTTGGTGTGCTCAATTCTGTTACAGAGTTGGTCTTGTTAGAAGATACTCCATAAAGCCAAATTGTAGTGCTACAAATTTAAATAATCATCAATTAAATCAAACCATAAGACTGATAAGTAAAACGAAGAGGCAGGTTATCATTCTAAGCAATTCCCAAAAGGGCGATTAAAGGATGATTAAAGGCCAAGCTGATAAGTTTGATGGTCAATTTGTGCTCAATTCATACATTCACTGAATTCGCATTCTATCAGGTTTGGAGTTGTACTACCCTGTTGTAGTAATAGCAGGTGAATCAAGAGAAGACAACCCTCGTGATACTATGACAGAAGCACATGCCTGCTCCGAATGAAACTCAAGAAACCTATTATGTTCAAATTGTAATGCCTCAGAATTGTGAAAAATCATGATATGATCACCATAAAATCTATTTGAGAAAAGCCTTTTTTTCCCGACAAGTCTTACAGAAAGAACTTTAGACACCAAATCAGATACCTTGTAGCGCGTTTCTTTCTTCTCTTGTTTTCACCAGAGGTGTCTTGGGTTTTATACACATAGAGCTGTATGGTCGGATAAGTACTCCTAAGGTCACGTGTTAGCTGGCTCAGAAATGAGCTTATCTGAGCATCAACTGCTGATTTAGGCAACTCCACCTCATAGAATATCAGATATGACGCTGGGTCGAAGACATCCACCTGAGGGAACACAGCTGATGGTGAGAGGCCTGCAGCCATTCAATGGTCATTAAAGGGGATCTTGCTCCTAAATGGGTATTGTCAGTTGGATTGGTGCATATGGTCACCGGTCTGCGGCTCCCCAGCCACCTGGGAGTTTATTAGCTAAATATAGTCATGTGGCTACAAATTGATTGGCAAAAAGGGCCGGGGAAAGTGTTCCAAAGTATGAAGATTGGCATTCAAAATCTCACCGTGGAGACGTTATGGCGGGGAACACTTGCTGATCACCCAGCGCGCTCCCATCTAAATATATACTTGATAACTCTGTACCCCTACGTCTCCCAATTTTAACCATCGACCAACCAAAGAGTTATAACACTGCTGTAGCCACATTGTTCCCTGATTAGGTGCCTCCTACTATACACTATATATTTAGCTCGCTAGAACTGTGATTGGTGGTGTTGATGACCTTTTAGGTACCAGACTATCTGGTTGTCACACTTTCTCAGTCACTCACCCTGATTGTAGCTTGCACACTGCTCTGCCTAGCAGGTCTTCCACCATCCGTAGCCTTCGCAGTGAACACATATTTCTCACCAGGTAAAATCTTTGTACCATTGATGATGCTGATGACTCCTTTAAACACAAAAGACCATGTGAGGCCACAGAGAATGTCGTCAGAAGATATGAAAATATATAGAAAAAGAAAAAAATTGGCCTGAAAGGGCAGAAGAAAGGATGATTGGTTGGAGGTGGAGGAGGAGGCCTTTGTCCAGCAGTTGACTCAACATAACACACAGCTTGTAATGGAAAATATATTTACATAAAATTATGGAATGGCTACCCACCTGTAGCTCCATTGAGTTTAAAGTGATCTGTCACATTAGTCCAGCTATATGAGATCTGTTTGTTTACTCCTATATCGGCATCTGCTGCCCTCAGTGTAGCTATGCTGAATCCTGCAGGAAAAGAGAGTATATAAACTGGAAGGCATTGCTATGCAATAATTGTAGACTCTGAATTGGAGTTTTTTATATTCCTTGTTTGTGAGCCTTTTTACCATATTCTCCAATTGGTGACTAAGTGGGTTAGGTCTGGTTCGGTTCCCAGATCAGGTGCAGTCTTTCATCCTCACCAAATTCTAATCGGAATATTGAATAGTCCAGCCCCAAACATGGAGTAACCTTCTCTATGAGGCACACCATGTGCCATCCTGGAAACAAGGCATTGGTTTGGTATAATAAAAGTAATTTTGTGTCTCGGTGAAAGAACAGCTGTCAAGAGTGATGTAGAAATTAGCCTACCGGGTCTATTCGATTCGGCGTTTCTCAGGGTAAGTCATTAGGAGACTTTCCGCTTGCATCCGAGTGCCCCATAGAGAAGGTAACTCTACTTTATTTAACATCACGGTCCAAAACCGGCGAGGGGTTTAATCATGCAATCCAAGTAAAATAAACCAGCCTTTAACAACCGCTGATAAATACCTGTTTCATCGTTGTATGGTACCTCACAGCTGTAGAAATTTGGGTTGAATACTGGATTGTTATCATTGACATCTGCTACTGTGAGTAGGACTGAAGCGGAGGCGGATCTCTGTGGTACTCCGCCATCTAATGCCTTAACCGTGAACTCCAACTGAGTGACCCTCTCCCGATCTATGCCATCTGCAACAGTCTTGGAGTAATATGCATTTTTGATGTACTTCTCTATATATAGAGAACAGCCGGTCAACCGAAATTCTCATATGATATGATGCAAGCCATAGTTAAATAGGGATCCATTTCTATTGGTCAAAATTTTGATCTTATGATGCTGGTTTGGTTAATGCACACACACGCACGCACGCACGCAACTTTTTGTGCAAGCTATTGCAATACATATCTGGTTTGCTTAAACCTGCCATACTGGTGATACACAGCGATTTGGTGGTGTCTACCATAATGATAGAGCTAGCTGTATTCTACACCGATATCCAGAATGACAAAGCGCTATGGCTCCTATTTAACCCAGACATGTGATTAGCGATAACAACTTCTCAATTTCCTAAATTCACAATTCACCTGTTTGACTATAGCATGACTATAGTATTTCTATGGACCATACTGTAAGAAAGATCTACAAGGTTATTTGACTTATCTATGTAAAATTATCCAATCTAATAACATTACATGTATGAGATGATTATGTTTGAGAAATCAGTACCTACTTTTTACAGTGACTTTTCCCGTTGTGGAGGATACCTTGACATATTGTGTAGCTGGGGAGTTTGGTGGAATGATTGTATATAGGATATTTCCATTATTACCCGTGTCATCATCTAGAGCGCTGACCAGAATGATCTCAGAGTCAGCGGCAGCGTTCTCTACCAGATTAGCTGTGTATTTGAGTTGAGTAAACTGTGGATCGTTATCATTCATATCTGTGATTCTCACTGTTACATTGGTAATGGAGACCTGAGGCACTGGGCCATTATCAAAGGCTCTGACTGTGAAGCTGTATATATCCACAGACTCCCTGTCTGGTGGTAGGAGTAATATTACAGACCCACTGCCGTTTACAGTAAAGTGACTGTCACCCTGTATAATGGTGCCCATGAGATAGGACACTTCTCCATTATCTCCGATGTCAGCGTCAATCGCTTGTACCAATCCGACAGCCATCCCCGCCGCAGCTCCCTCCTCCACCTACAGACAGAATGATTTACTGAGCTGCGTGTAAAATCAAGGACAGATACGTTTACCTAAAATAATGGTGAACGGGAGGAAGTTCTTAGTATTGTTCTACAAGGGCACTTGGCCATCCCATGTACTGGACCTCCTGAGTCAGAGGCTTTGTTCTGGAGTTTACGCTCGATCACAGTGGGAGCTCGGCATGGCTAACGCTTGAACCCAGGGTCTTTTTACCTTGAGCCAAATAATCAAGCCACTAAATTCATTCTAAAGGGGACAACAAATCAACACTAGACGCTTGACAGGTACAGAGAGATAACTTTCGGCATTTCTAGATGTCACCATCATTCAGTGAGACAGAATCAAATAAGATTATTCACATTCCTACCTCAAATTCATAATTACTGTTTTCGAAGACCGGAGCGTTGTCATTATTGTCCACCACTTTGACTGTAGCTTCCGTGGTTGCAAATTTGGCTGGGCTGCCATTATCAGTCACACGGATCACCAATGAATAAGTGGCTTTAGCTTCCCTGTCCACCTGAGATTTAAGAGTCACCTCCCCTCTAACTGAATCTATCTGAAACATTCCATCTTCATTCCCACTGGTGATACTATAAGTCAGTCGTCCATTCTCTCCTGTATCCTCGTCGGAGGCCCGGATGTACATGACTCTCGTACCTACTTCGGCAACTTCCTGTACAGCACCAATGTAAGGTTCATGGTTAATAATTGGGTCATGGTCGTTAACATCATCCACCACTACTCGTATGAGGGTGGTGCCAGTCTTTGGGGAGGAGGCCTGATCTATGGCATAGATGGTGAAGAAATACTCCTCAACCACCTCTCTGTCCAAAACCACTTGAGTCGTCATAAGACCGGTGTTCTGATCAAGGTAGAAGTCATCCGCATTATCACCATCAAATATGCTGTAGATAACCACACCTACAACACACAAATATACATATGCAAACGCACAGCATTTACGGTAAGCTACAGCACTGGAAGCCATGCTGTAGATGCACCGATGATCTCAGCACACTGGAATTGTTTGCAGTTGAAATTGTCAAAGACATACTTCATTTAGTTACATTTGGCAGGTCCAAGTGCGTTAGAAGGCCCAAGCACATATCATGTGTGAGAACAGAATGGTTGATTCTGCCATACATAAAATGATATACATGTTATGGGTGAAACTCATGGAGTCTTCCATGCTATAAGTAAACTGTGTAAATACCTCTCTGTTATACAGTAGGTATGATCGGCATAATTCCATAACACATGCATAAAGCTCAGACCTTACCATTGCTGCCGACATCTGTATCTGTCGCCTGAAGGGTTGTGACATAGACACCTGGTGACAGTTGCTCCTGTATATTTATCTCATACAATGTCTCATTGAATGACGGAGCATTGTTAAGGTCGGGGCAGACATTCTCATTGCATGTTTGTGTCTGTAGTGAGTCTCCGACACAGGATACGCCTCCATTAGAGGGCTCAGGATTGTTACAGTTACGCAGACGGAGTTGTGTTCCTCCTCCACAGGTCGCCGTGCAAGTGCTGAAAGCTGACCAAGCGGACCATCCTCCATCCACTGCAACAGTGCAACAATGTGATGTGTAAAACAATGATATATAACCCTCCATCCATTATTACACTTCAACACTACAACGGCGGTGTGATGATTACTACAATACTGTAAATTCCATTCAATAAAAGAAAAACACAATGGTTGCTGCAAAGCAAGGTTGAAAAATTGAAGCCATGTCAATGGTAAGATAAGATGATCTTGTTTTATACCAATGGCATCACTAAGGCAATGAGTTGTCTTCAGGATGATACGTGGCTGACCCCCACAGCCCCATAAAGTTGTACTGTAATGGGTGGACGTTCTTTGTGTAACATCACAACTCGTATTCGATGAGGGAGAGAGCATAAGCTTGGAATCAAACCTGGGTCACCGTGCCTAAAGTCAAATGAGCTACACGCTAAGCCACCACTTTTCTCTCGAGAATTCTTGTTTTATCATCCTGTGCTGTGCTAGAAACTCATTAGCTTGCGAGTACATAACTTAATGATCTGCTTTTAGCCATACCAATCGAATCTACTCTCACTACTCACCTGGGCAACCGAATGTATTACAGAGAGAGGTCTCTTGGTTTATTCCAGCGCAGGAAATTCCACCATGAGCTGGGGCAGGATTATCACAAAGTCTCTGTCTAACCTTGGTACCTGATCCACAGGTAACTGTGCAGGTAGACCAGGCTAACCACTGTCCCCATTCACCATCCACTGCAATGTAGATCAAATCTTTCAGATCCACACACTCTCAAAATTTTGGATTGAGTTGTTCAGAGGTTGTCATGTAGAGTATAGACTATAGCTTTGATTTGCCACATGCTAGTCAGATGGACCTGCTTACAACAATGCTGCTTTTATGTAGTATATCAGATTTTTCGCTGACCACCTCCCATGCAGAATATCCACTTACCCTCGCAGTAGCCAAGATTACACACACTAGTTTCATTATAATGTCCAATAGATGAGCAGTCATCTCCTCCGTACTGCGGTGGAGGATTGTCACAGGATCGGGATCTCAAACTCACCCCATCGTCACATGTGGTAGAGCATGACCCCCACGAACTCCATGAACTGAAGTTTCCATGAACTACAATGAACCAGACCAATAGGTGCATGATTCATTGTGAACAATTTTTCTCGGCTTTTTTTGCTTTCTATGGGCATTATTGCAAATTTGACCATAGCTTTTATTTTGTCAAAGTTGGCAGAACTCATTTTCTGAACCCAGAGTTTTTCCGTTATGCAGGCTCAGCACTGCAACAAAACCCGTATAGCTCAGTGCTAGAGTTCTGAGCTGGTAACCGCGAGAACCCGGTCATGGCAGCCTCCCATTGTGAGTCTGAGGTATAGCATTGATACTGGCGCGCTTGTGCTGCTTTAGGCTAAACCGTAACTGGCAAAGACTAATATCTAACCCGGCAGCTTCATCATAGGAGTGAAGACATCATTCTAGAAAAGCACTTGCTGGGAAATTACAAAAGGTGAATAGCTGAACGCCTGCATTAACGGACCGGTGATTCTTGAAGAAAATACCTTTCAAAGTGTCAATATTTTCTGATTAGTGAGCGCCTGAAAGGCTTCAGATAACTACTCAACCCATAATTATGAAATTCAGACCATGGTAGAGATTTTGTTGGACAAACTCATTCCTGATGCGAGTCCATCCCTCCTGATGACGCCAATAGCAAATCGCACAGCCCATTAAAATGGCGCAACATTGATCACTTATGGAGTTAATATCCAGTGAGTTCAGATGACCTGAATGGGCACTTACTTGGACAGTTAGCCTGTTCAGTGCACAGCTCAGTGGCAAATGAAGAGCCCTCACAATCCAAGCCTCCATTAGCCGGTGACGGATTATTACAGAAACGAGTTCGTATTCGTGAACCTGAGTGAACATGAAGCAAAGCTGTATTTCGAATTAAAATGCTCAAATAATGTGCGTCAGCCGCATTAATTGACTATTGGGACAAGTCACCCACTGTGATTTGCTACTTCCATTTCAAGAGAGACCTTTCACAAAGTTTACCCGATCGCAAGCTGCAGAGGCGGGTTAAGGGCCCCCATCAGTGATATAGAAAGCATATTGGACAACCATCAATTCAATGGATACCCAGTGACAAAAGTGATTTGTCTTCACTGCAACTTCCTGCCCTGGTGAAATTTGTAATGAACATTAAGGTCAGTTGTCCATAGATTAGAAATTCATCTGAATTGATACAAGACAAAACCATCTTGTTTTACATGGATGGCATCACTTAGGCCATGACTTACATTCCATGGTTTGTCCATTGAGTTGGTACTCTATATGGGTGGGCCTTCTTTATTTAACAGCGCAATCTGAATCCTAAGAAGGAGAAAAAGCGACGTGTTCGCTTTTTCTCCTTCTTTGGATTACACCCGGGCCACCTGGTCCAAAGCCGAATGCGCTACCTACTAAGTCACCGCTTCATGCTGCTGGAGCTCTGAAGGGTTTTCTGTGGATTGTCAGGATCATCACAAACCTTGGGTACAGGAGACACTGCAGCTACTCCAATCATTCCAGTCAGACCATGATCCATTTACAGGACAGAGGGAGGTACCACAT
>Ga0224501_10003762_pt1 | contig 11960 bp, 13 predicted proteins | sample SF_Oct11_sed_USG_4_FD_169105 | JGI IMG/M metagenome (GOLD analysis project Ga0224501, IMG submission 169105) | Sediment microbial communities from San Francisco Bay, California, United States - SF_Oct11_sed_USGS_8_1 | ecosystem: Environmental > Aquatic > Marine > Sediment | place: USA... | reverse complement strand
TGCAAAAGGATACCGCAACTTGCGACTTCTGGGACGTTTGAAGGCTATTAAAGACAGAACGTTGAAACCAATGTTTTTTCGACAGATTCCTCATCCAGCATATACGTATTTAGCTGACACAATAAACACTAAAATCTCAAAAAAAGACCCCAAATCCATATTCCAAATTCATAAGACAGTTAAAAGCCAAGCCCTAAAACACCACTCAACACAAGAAACGGAGACCAAGAATTGGAAAATTCCCTATCTCAAAAGAAGAGGAAGAAGCTCCAGAAAAGGCTCATACGAACTCTAGAGGGTCAAATAAGCCACCTTTCCGCAGAATTCCAACAAATCCTAACCGATGACCTCATCACAGCCCTACAGAACCGCCTAACAGCCCTAACAAGAATCCAAGCCACACAAAAATCGGCAAACCTAGAAAACATACTTGGAATCCATAAATCATTTATACAGACCACCACAAAACAAACCTAGAGGACTGGAAGATGCGAAGATCGAAGCTCGAGATGCACATAGACATTCTTAAAGTCCTAGCCCAACGTGGCCCTCTAAAGCTAACCCACATCATGTACAAGGCGAACGTGAACTGTAGTGTTCTAAAGGAATTCCTAGATTTCCTAACCGAAAGCAACCTGGTCGAAGAAAGAACCATAGGCAAGAAAAGAACAGTCTATGCCATTACAGACGGCGGAAGAAGAGTACTAAAATACTTCAGAGAACTGAAAACCGTACTCCCAATCGGCGAGGAAGAGCCCTCAAAGATCCCTGCCCAACTCCTCTAGAACTTTTTCTCCCTCCAAATCGTTTCGTCGCTGCGTAGTTCTGAAACTACCAACCGTCTCTGCGCTTCTAATCCATATAACAATATCGTAAGACTTAATAGATGCTATAGATAGACTTCAGTGTAGATGCGTTAAACACGTCGGGAGGCCATACTATGAGCTACATGAAAGCCGCAAAGAGCCAAACAAGGTTGCTACAGAAGATAAAAGAGAGCCTCGAGCGACTCAACGAAAAGATGGACGTGATGATAGATATAACGCGGCATAATCCAAGCGAGACCGAAACGATACCCGACGCCTTGGACGTTATGACTCTCCTATCTCTGCCAGACCACCTAAGAAAGACGGCGGTCACACTGTGCAAGCTTGGTGAAGCAACAGCCGAAGCGGTGGCTGAACAGACAGCAAGAGCAAGAGCCGTCGAGAGTAGCTACTTGAACCAGCTCGTCTTGATGGGATACCTGAAAAAGGAAAGGCGGGGACGTAAAGCCTACTTCTACGTTGAGAAAGAGAAAACGGGTGAGAAACCATGGGAAAAATAATAGCACTTCACTCCTACAAAGGTGGAACCGGAAAAACGCTGCTTTCGGTTAACTTGGCAGCAACGTACGCCAAACAAGGCAAAAGACTCTGTCTGCTTGATTTGGACTTCCGCGCTCCGAGCCTTCACGCGGTATTCCAGAAGAGTAACCGGGAATACTGGTTGAATGATTATCTTAATGGCGCTTGTGAAATTGATCGAGTTTTGGTGAATCTCTCCAATCCTCATGATGGAAATGGAAGGTTTCTGGTTGGATTAGCCGATCCCGCAACCGAGGCCATCCGGGAGATGTCAGCAAAAGACAGGAAGTGGGAGATGAGAGCCTTGGGGCGCCTTTTGTCGCTTAAGAACTCTCTACTCAACGATATGCATCTTGACTTTCTCATTTTAGACACGAGCCCAGGGCTTCAGTATTCATCGATAAACGCCATAGTCAGCGCAGACGGCGTCTTGGTGGTAACAAGCATAGATAGATCTGATATCAAAGGGACACAACGAATGATTCAAGAACTCTATGAGCTCTTCGACAAGAAGGCTGGAATCGTCTTGAATAAGGTTCCTGTCGAAATACTGTCGTCTGAAACGGAAAAAAGAAATTTCTTCAAGCGCTTCACCGAACTACACAACCTGCCCATCATCGATGCCATTCCCTGCTTCTGCGACGTACTACGAGCAGGTGGAACATACATATTCACGAAAGAGAAGCCAGAACATCCATTCACAAACGCCGTGGAAAAGATAGCCGAAAGAATCGAAAAATTCTAACCCTTCTCATATTTTTTCTCAACCTTCTTCGCCTTCTCAACATACTTTCTAAGACGCTTAAGCTCTATCTTCCTCTCGGGCAAAGTCTCAGGAGCGTATAACAGAGGCAAAACTGCTAGGAAGAGAAAAAAGCTGGCAAACGAAAATGCTGCAGAGATATCGATTTGTGTAACGTAAGGTGTAAATAGTATCTGCAGGTAGCTGGAAATGATAAATGGTAATACGCCCATCAAGTAGTATTTTTCTTTGATTCGATTTCCAGCGAGTTCCGCCCATATCATCAAATAGAACATCAGTAAGAAGATTCCCCATGCAAAGCCATCTAGGATGAGATGGAAATACCAAGAAAGAATGACGTTTGAAAAAAGCCCTAGCACAGCGTACGCAACACCCAGAATTATGAAACCAAAGATGACTACCCGTTTTCGACCAACTGAATCAGCGAACCAACCGCCTATCAATGCCGCAAAACTGCCAATCCCGAATTCTGCGATTAGCATAAATGAGGTGAAGTCTTCACCAAAAAAAATGGTCAGTGCTGGACGTTCGAGGAAATTTACCAGACAGAACATAGTCCACGGAACGAGATACAGGAGAAAAGATCTGTTAAGTAGAACTGACCTGTAGGCGACTTGGATCGTATTTTCTTTGCGATGATCTCCTTTTGGTCTGGCAAGAAGAAACAAGAACAAACCAATTCCTCTCCACGCAGCAAGTATTAATGCGCCAACAACTAGAGTAGAGAAACTGAGGAGCAAACTAACAAAGAAAATGCATAGACAGGATGCAAAAAATGTGATCCCCGCCAACCGTCCCATATTTTCTCCGGCACTATAATCTCCGAAATATGCGAGACAAGAGGGAAAACCCAATCCTAACGAAATCCCCAAAAGAAAAGAAACCAGTAAAATGTATGCCGCATTAAATGCCTCCAACATAACCATTGATGTAGAGCCTATAACTCCAACGAACATCCAAACGGATAGAAATGCATCACGACTTGGAAATCTCTCCACCAAAGCCGTGCCTACTACTGCAGAACTAACAGCTGCCACACATTGAACTCCGAATGCCACTAACAAGAAAGTGGATTCTAGGGCACTCTCGAAAAAAAGATACAACGGAAAATACCATGAAAAGGCATTTACAACGATAATAAAACCAGCAAGGAAATCTCTTCGCAAGAGAACGCTGTTAGTAACAGATTTTCTAGCCATTCCCCTACAACTCAATTTGTTTATAAGGCATTTTAGAGATAAAATGTTTGCCAACGCACGTTCAGTTTTCGCTCAGGCCATGCAAAGGAAACTGTTTTTGTGTTCAACAAAACTTATAAATCACTTGTAGAACAATACTCTATTTGGAGAAGGATTATGGGAAAGAAGAAAGCGAAGAAAGAAAAGAAATTAAAGCCAACGCGATTATACTTCATCTAGATGTCTTGCGCAGCATTCATAAATCTTCAATCGCGCCCCTAATTAGTGTTTCCATCTGATAAACTAGATTTTTATTTGGTACGTGAGAAATATTGGTACAGGCTTCTTCAGCTAGCTGCTTGACTTGATTTCTAAGCACTTCAACATTTTCTTCCTCAAAGAGGATATCAACTATTGTTGCCGCATCCTTTTCAGAGATTTCTTTTTTCGAAAGGTAATTTAGTATTGCTTTCTTAGTCTGTGGGTTCTTGAAAGCATAGAGGATAGGCAGCGGCAGGCATTCATTCTTCATCCGGTTCTGGAGTTCCGTAGGTTCAAATACGTCGATGAAGTCTTCTCTTATGCTGAGCAGAATTCCGAGTGTCCTACCGTAATTAGCCAATAGGTCAACAATTTTTTGCTTTCCACCTCCAATAATGGCACCAATGCGTGCATGAGCTTCGAAAGTTGCGGCTTTCATTGTCAGAATTCGCCAGTATTCTTCCACAGAAAGATCCATGTTGCCTTTCCAAAGAGCTTCGAGGGCCTCAGCGTTTCCCAACTCGAAAAATCGGCTATCTACTGTGGTCCAGATCGCATTCATCTTTGCTGTGGGGAATTGGTTCTCCAATTGGTGAAGAAGGACTAGGGCCTTCATCAAAAAGGCATCACCTACAAGGAGAGCAATGTTCTTACCAAAACTCGCAAGGACGGTGGGCTTTCCATATTTTGTCTTCGACTCATCAATGATGTCGTCGTGTATGTCAGCCCCTGCAGTTAGCAACAGCATCACGACTTGTATCGGGACTGATTTGTCAACGTCCCCTCCTGCAGCCTCACAAGCGATCGAAAGCAGTCCAGGATGAATAACGTCTTTCCAATCTTTTGTATAATATCTGAAAGCATCTTTAATCTCTTCAGATTCCATTTTTCCTTTCAGAATCTTCTTCTTTGCGATCTGCAGAGCTTCTCGGCTTCTCTCTTCCAAAAACCTTTGAACTTGTTCAATCATCTTAGTTTCATTATTCGCTCTAGTTTTCTCACTTTCTTTTGGGGATACGTACCTCATATTTTGGCGCTCCTAGACCTCAATGTCTTGTTCTTGTAGTTGTTCCCTTTGATACTCGTAGTAGGCTTGTATGAGCTGCATTCCTTTTGATGTGATCTTGTAAATCTTTCTCACCCTTCTTCCCTTGATTTCTTTTCTGCTCCTGAGGAAGCCTCCGTCCTCCAGTGAGTTGAGGAGAGGATAAACTGCGCCGTGTCTCAGTTTGACACCGAGGAGTTTCTCTGTTTGTTTTATTATCTTGTAACCCCACATCGGTTCTTTCTGGACGAGTCTCAGAACATGAATATCGAGGAAGTTTTTGGAGAAGCGTTGAACAAGTTGTTTTCTAAAGGTTTCGCTCAACTCTTCAACTTCCAAAACCGGTTGCTTCATGTTAAGGGGGAATCTGGTTTATTTAAATTATGTAGGGTCTTCTGGGCTTTTGTATGCTTGAATATGCCCCGATGTGTTTTGGTTACGTGCAAACGTTTATATATGATTTCGTGTCTATAAAGACTTGATATGTCCGATAAGAGACATATCGTACACACGTGTAACAACAAAACTGTTGGACAAGAGTACAGGAAGGATATAGGAATGAAGCACAAAATGAAGGAGGTCCAGACGAAGCTCATGAGAGGACTCTTAGATCTTGTAGTCCTCCAGTTTCTGAGAGTGCATCCCATGCACGGGTACAAGATCATCACCAGCATCAGGAAAAACTTCGGTGTCTACTTCGGCCCCAGCACGATCTATCCTATGCTCAGCGAGCTCGAGGAGAAAGGCTACGTTGAGAGTCGTTGGGATCTAGAAGCCGAAAGGCCGAGAAAGGTCTACGAGCTTACCGCTGAGGGGCAGAGCCTGCTGGATTGCACCGAGAACTCTCTGAGCCACATTCACAAGAAGATCCTAACCATGGGGATGAACAAGCCCTCGCTTTCCGAAGCTCTTCGGATGAATCCTTTCCTGACCGTTAAGGATTCTGACGACAGCTGAGATCTGGACTTGGCTTTGCTGTGGGTGCGCGGCTAGCCGTGCACTCATCTGATCCATTTCTGATGTATCGATTTCTGATATATTCTTGTTTTTGAGCATTGTGCGTGCGTGTATAATACTTCTAGACTTGGGTCTTCTGTACGAGTCAAAAAAGGCTCCAAATAGAATGGAATTCGGGAGGGGACAAATCTAATCTGTTGATCCGATTTTTTGGCATTTTGTTGTTTGGCTGACGACGATAGACTGAAGTAAAGGGTTTGCACTTGTGAGAAAAAAGTTATTCATTTATATAATTGGCTAAGTGCTAACGTTACTGTAGATTCATAAAAGACGCTGTGGTAGTCGTCCACTGGAATTGTGTGAAGAGACATGTCCGCCACTGAAATCATAGGCTACATCATATCTGCTATTCTATTGTTCTTTGGCGTCATCTTCGCCTGGGCATCATCATACGATCCACTTCGACTAGTCACAAGTGCATTCCTCTTCATAGTAAGCTTCGCATTACTCTATTACATAAGAAAGCAAAAACCAACTCAAATCATTCAGAAACTTGAATTACCTGGACAAATCAAGGTCCAGCCAGTAAGATGCCCAAACTGTGGAGCAAGCCTTGACATCAACCAAACAAAGATCATAGGCGGTGTTCCATCAATAAAATGCTCATACTGCGGACACACCTTCGAGGTAACAGAGGAGCCAAAATGGTGAACAAAAAGTATATAACACACATCACAATCCTCGCAACGACTGCGCTCATAACCCTTCTGCTCCTGATCCCTCACGCCGTCAAAGCCCAAGACATCCAATATCATTTAGACCACGAATATGCCAAAATATGGGTCAACCAAGACGGAACAATCGACCTACTATATGATATAGAGATATCTTGCGACCAAGGGGAAATCTCAAGCGATTTAGGTGTAAGGATCGGCCAACCTACAGACGACTTCACTGTCGAGCAAGCCCAAGACAAGGAGGGTAACCCGTTACCATGGGAAGATGCGAGCAAGTATGAACAGAAATACTACGCAGTCCGTGTCTTTCTGCCCACTATTACCGCTGGGGAGACATTTCGCTTCACCCTTGTGACAAACGTTGGCCATATGATCTGGGAGGATGAAGATAATCCTGGAAACGTCGGGATGCAGTTTATTCCAGTTTGGTGGGACGCAGTAGTAAACGAAATCAGGGTCTCAATTGTCCTGCCGCAAGGTGTCACCACGGAAAACGTTAGAAATGTTCCAGATTGGAACAATACACTCTCCGAAGACAATAGACTCATTTTGTACTGGGAAGGGTACAATCTTCAGCCGAACCAAGAGTTCCCAGTTGGAGAAGAATACATTGGCGTCTCCTTTCCTAAGGAATACGTTGAGCATTACGAAGTGAGAGAGAAAGGGATACTTGCTTTCCTCAAGAGCTATGGAGTATGGATCGGGGTCTTCCTGCTCTTTGTAGGCATCATCGGCGGCGTAGTCTATGTCACACGCAAGGGAAACTATGTTAGGCCAGTCTTGAGAATGGAGACGTTGGGAATAAGGCGAGGCCTAACAGCCGTAGAAGCCTCCTATCTCTTGGAAGTCAAGCCTACAAAAATCGTAACCGCAATTCTCTACAGCCTCCTCAAAAAAAGAGCGATCTGGGCAACCTCAACAGAGCCTTCCGTAAATCTCAAAATTGTAAAAGAACACGAGGAGCCTCTAAGATACTACGAAAACACATTCTTAAGAGCAATAAAAAAAGACGGAACTTTAAACGAAGAAAAGCTCGCAAAGGTGGTAATTGAACTCCGCGAGGATGTGGAGGAAAAGCTCCGTGGCTACTGCAGAAAGGATACAATGAAGTACTATGAGAAGATCGTGGCTAAAGCTTGGGACCAAGTGGAGCAAGCAGGCACAGCTCAACTCGCATCAAAAGCATACGATGAACAGCTCTTGTGGCTGTTACTTGACGAGAAATTCGGGTCTCGCACAGAAGATGCTTTTCGAACTAGAGTCTTTGAGCCCGAGCTCCTTTGGTTCTGGTACTGGTATGGTTACCATTATCATCCGAGACCAGAATACCAACCTACAACAGCGCCCCCTTCAGAACAAACAGTTCCCCCAAAGATTCCTGGAGCAGACTTCGCAAATAACATAGCCACGGCAGTAGAAGGTACCGCAAACAACATAGTCGTCAACCTGGAAAAGTTTGCAAACGCAATCATACCTGCTCCACCTCCCTCACAGAAAACATCCAAACAACCGGCACACCACCGCTCCAGCTGTGCGTGTGCTTGCGCAGCTTGCGCCTGCGTGTGTGCCTGTGTGTCCTGTGCGTGTGCCTGTGCCTCAGGAGGAGTAGGATGACTGGGGGTACTAACACATGAGCATCCTTCGCAAAGTGGAGAAAGTCGTGAGTAAGCCGAAAGTTCCTCAAGGACTATACATGTACCGGGGAAGAGGCGAGTATGCGGGTTTGGCTCTTCAGCTAAGAGTGGAGCCTGACGGCAAGGGACTACTAGTCATCAACGCGAACACCGTACTCTATCTAAACGAGACAGCGACGGCGCACGCGTTCTTCTTCATGCAGGGCATGCCAACAGAAGAAGTAGTGAAAAAGATCAAGCGGATGTACCGCGTCAAGGAAGAACTCGCTCGCAATGACCATGAACATATTCTCTACACCGTAAGTACGCTAGCCCAAACCGAAGAGGTCTGCCCAATATCATTCTTGGATGTTGAACAGGTGGAGCCCTTCTCCCAAGAACTCTCGGCCCCAATACGGATGGACCTAGCGTTAACATTTAGATGCCAAAACGATTGCGTTCACTGTTACAGCGGTGGGCCGCATGATACTCCTGAACTAAGCACAGGGGAATGGAAGGAAGTAATCGACCGGGTACACAAGATTGGTGTCTTTTTGCTGACCTTTACTGGAGGCGAGCCGACTCTACGAAAGGACTTGCCAGAACTATTGCGTTACGCCCAGGATAAGGGGATCGTTACGGGACTCATCACAAACGGACGCAGCCTAAAAGACAAAGATTACGTACAGAAACTTGAAGATGCGGGACTGGACTTCGTGCAGATTACGCTTGAGTCACACGATCCTACAATACATGATGCGATAACACGTGTTAAAGGGAGCTGGCAAGAAACCGTTGAAGGAATCAAAAATATCATCCCAACGCAAATCTACATCGCCACAAACACAACGCTCAACAAGCTCAACGCGAAGAGCTTCTTTGAAACCATCGAGTTCCTACATAAGATAGGACTGCGAGTTTTCGCATGTAACAGCCTGATATATTCTGGAAGTGCTCCGTCAATAGCCGATGAGTTTGCTCTGAAGATCGACACATTGAACCAGTTACTTCCTAAAATTATCGAGAATGCCCATAAGCTAGGCATGAAATTCATGTGGTACACGCCGACTCAATACTGCCAACTCAATCCCGTCAATCATGGTTTAGGCGTCAAGTCTTGCACAGCCGCCAGAGTAAACATGTGTATAAGCCCAAAAGGCGAGGTCTATCCCTGCCAAAGCTATTTTGAAGAAGTCGGCAACATTCTTAAAGATCCTTGGGAGAAAATCTGGAATCATCCTCTCTGCATCACCCTAAGAGCCAGAGAATACGCACCGGAAAAATGCGCCGAATGTCCAGAGCTTCCAGTCTGCGGCGCAGGCTGCCCCCTAGAGTTGCAGGCAACTAAGTATCTATGTGCAGAGACGCAGTAAACACTGAAGGTTCTTAGGCGTTGAATGCTTCGACTCTATGGCCATGTGTGCTGATATTTTTCTAGTGTTCTCTCTGTTACAGTTTTCTAATCGCCATCTCTGCAGCCAAGATCATCGGTTCCCATGTCTCATTCACAGGTGGAGCATAAGCCGTGTCTGCCTTCGCCAACTCCCTTACCGTCATGTGCTTCTGTATGGCAAAGGATAAGGCATTCACACGCTGAGTTACTGCCTCGCCACCGATGATCTGCCCACCAATGATCCTCTCACTTTCTTTCTCAACAACAATCTTCACTCTGATTGGTAGGGCTCCTGGATAATAATCGGCCTTGGTCTTCGATGGTATGGTTCCAGCAGCTGTTTGCATGCCAGCTCTTCCAGCAAAGAATTCATTTAAACCCGTCGCACCTACCTCAAAGTCAAATAGTTTTGTTACTGCCGACCCTTGAACTCCAGGAAAAATGGCATATCCCCCAGCAGCGTTGATTCCCGCCACTTTGCCATGCCTAACCGCGACAGTTCCGAGTTGAGTCAACGCTGGCTGCTGAGTAATCGTATTCACGGATTCGGTACAATCTCCGACTGCATATACGCCCTTCACACTAGTTTCCATCCTTGAATTCACTCTTATTCCTCGCCTTTCCCCAATGGTGATACCAGCTTTCTGAGCCAATCCTGTGTCAGCTCTAACACCCGTCGCAACAACAACCAAATCGGCTTGAATCGTTTCTTCAGCAACTGAAACACCTGTAACCTTGTCTGCGCCAAGAATTTCATCAGCACTGTGTGCAACAATGATTCTTAGACCCTTTTCTTCCAGCTTCTCCTGAACCTTGTCAGCCATATCCTCATCCAACATTGCTGGAAGAACATAGGGTAAGAACTCCACTACTGTAGTTCTCACTCCACGCTCAACAAAAGCTGATGCAACCTCTAAACCAATAACCCCCGCCCCAACAACAACCGCCGACTTCGCAGTTTTTAGAGCCTCATCGATTCTATGTCCATCTTCAATCGTTCGAACAACGAAAATTCCTTTTTTCTCTTTTCCCTTTATTGGCGGCACAAAAGGATAAGCCCCTGTGGCAAGAATCAGTCTGTCATAATCAAGAACTTCCTTCTTTCTACTCTTATCTTGTATTTCGATCTTTTTTGCTTCAGTGTTAATCTTAGTCGCCGTTGTTTCCAATCTAAGATCAAATTTCATCATGCGATAATAAGAAGAGGGATGTGTCAGCAAATCATCAAAACTCGGAATTTGCCCCCCAAGCACGTAGGGGATTCCACATCTTGAATACGCTCCCTTATTCTCCTTTGTGATCAAAGTAATCTGCGCGGTTCTGTCGGTCTTCCTTGCGGCGACTGCAGCGTCCACTCCAGCAGCGTTGGCGCCGATGATAAGGATCTTCCTCGGCACTTTCAGCCTTCCTCAATGAGCTTCTTGTGCCACTTGACAGCTTTGTCAAAGTCCATGAGTGCCTTCAGTTCCTCATCGAGATTTGAGGGAGAGATTACCAGAAGCCACCCTTTTTTGTAGGCATCTTCATTGAGTGTCTCGGGCTTGTTCTGCACTTCTTCGTTGACCTCCTCGATCGTGCCACTCAATGGCGCAACCAGGTCTGATACAGCTTTCACCGACTCCACCGTTCCGAAGGGTTCATTCTGCGTCACCGTGTCACCCGCACTAGGAAGTTCGACGAACACGATTTCACGTAGCTGCTTCTGGGCGTAGTCTGTTATGCCTATCTTAGCCTTTCGGTCTTCGACATGTGCCCACCCGAATTCCTCGTGGTAATGCAGCCCTTGAGGCACTTCATAGCCGTCTACTTTCACCAAACATTTCACCTCTTGAGAGTAGCATATAGTGTCCCTATCTACTTTAAAAATTAACTATGACGCCTCTCGGCAGTATGAAATTGCTGTATCCTCTAATGTGGCTCTAGGACGGGAAGCTTAAGTCAGTTTTCAATGCGGCAGATATGAAATGGAAGCCTCGAACTGACAAGATGCAAGGATATAGAAGCTCTGTGAAAGTATGCGTTAGGTAGAATCAAGCTAAGATAGGTAAGCCTAACCAGCAGAGATTTGCTACACAACCAGAGGATAACATCTTTCACAAAAAATCGACTCCTTACGATCTGTGTCAAGGAGAGAATTGGAGAAGAACATGACACATTCAGGATTGCGACAGTGATGTAACCCAAAAGTATGTCCGATCTCGTGAACGGCTTCCTTCACAGAACGTTCATGAAAGAGAGCTGTTTTTGGCTGTTGCCCAAAGAACTCGGGTCTCAGTCTGCTTACTGAAATTATTGCGAACCTTCCGGGGCACTCGGCCTCTCCGAAGACAAAATTTAGATTGGGCACATACAAATCCACATCAGTCATCCCAAGAAAACGCTCACCATTATGATCTTCTACAGAATCAGACATCCTGGCCAAGATGCGACTTGAGTTATACTGACGTCTACTTGAGCTATATGCGCCCTTGGGTATTGGCATTACTTCGTCTGAGACCACACAAACAGCTGTGGGAAAGATTTCGCGCAAACCATTCTGTACGCTCCGTGTGACAGCCTTATCCACGGTTCCAATGCGCAGGATCGTAATCCTCAATTCTCTCTCCTCAGAAGGTGTATACGTCTCCTGCCTTGGGTGCTACAGCGTCAAGCCCTGTTTCTTCTTTC
>Ga0224501_10003761_pt1 | contig 11963 bp, 10 predicted proteins | sample SF_Oct11_sed_USG_4_FD_169105 | JGI IMG/M metagenome (GOLD analysis project Ga0224501, IMG submission 169105) | Sediment microbial communities from San Francisco Bay, California, United States - SF_Oct11_sed_USGS_8_1 | ecosystem: Environmental > Aquatic > Marine > Sediment | place: USA... | reverse complement strand
TTGCTCCTGGTCATAGCGTCGAGCTCTGCTTTTGCCCATGTCCATCAGTCCTCCGCCCGTCATCCCACCGCCTTGCTGCGCAGCCCGACGGAAGAGCCAGATATAAAAGCCGATGAAGAGCAGACCCGGGCCGAAGCTAAAAAAGATCGTCGCCCATGGGTTGCCACCTTCTTGAATCGGTTTTGCACTGATCTCAACTCCGTTCGTAATTAAGAAGTGTTCCAACCCAGGGTCTACAAAGGAGGGTACGGTCGTCATGAAGACACTGATGGGTTGGGACACGCTGCCGGTGCTTCTATCGCGCTCGTCTGTCGCGTTGGGCTCACCACCGGGTGCCCAATTCTTTTCGCTCTTCGTTGTGGCTCCGCCACTGGATTCCGAATCCTGTTCACCCAACGGCTGATACAGGATCGAGTTCGTGAATCGCCCCGTAAGAGTGCTCCCCTGACTGTAGATCGCCGCGACGTTGCGCTTCCCCACTTCATGCTTGAAGAGGGTATAGGGCACTGTGCCAGGCGCTTCCGGACTCGGGAGCAGGAGTCTCCCAAGCAAGAAGTTGGCGAGGAGGATGAGCACGAACCAGAGCCACGTCTTGCGTGGCGGCACCTTTGCCTGCCCAAGATTCTTTCGGGCACCAGGCCCACTGTCGGCCGGCTGGAGACGGCTGGTTGGGGTGGAACTGGTAGAGCTGCGTTGTACCTGCTGTTGCGTCACGCTCATGGTAATCTCCTCAGACGGACCGTTAAGGAGTCGGTCGATTGATGCCGTCCTCGTTCATGCGAAAAACTGTCTCACAATTCTCACAATCCACTACGGGTTTGTCTAATCACCACAAACGCATACCACAGGGAACTCGACTATTCGATTTTTCGGTAGTGGGTCAGTTTCAAGGCTCATAGATTCCCCTCGACCAGTTCCGTACCGTTGTGAACCATCATCACGATGGCGACCCCTATTGCGACGGTAGCGAAACTCCTCACCAATACCGGCGGCGAGAGCTGATGGGTGGCGAGGAAGACGGATTTCACGAGAACGGTCTAAGGCACGCGCTTCAGATGTTCGGTTATTCGAAGATTTTCTCCATATTCCACTGGACAATCGATCACAGCGGGACCCTTCATTGTGAACGCTTCCTGCAGGATCGGCGTGAGCTCGGATGGGCCTTCCACTCGAAATCCTGCGGCGCCAAAGGCCCGCGCGTAGGCGACCAGATCGGGATTGTCGAAGTCCACGGACGAGGTGCGGCCGAACCGGAGCATCTGTTTCCACCGGATCACGCCATAGCCGTTGTCACGCCAGATCAGGATCACGAGCGGGAGTTGCAACCGAACCACGGTTTCCAGCTCCGAGGCGTTCATCAAGAAGCCCCCATCGCCTGTCACGGCAACGACTCGGCGCGAGGGAAAAAGTAGTTGGGCCGCCACCGCCCCTGGCACCGCAATCCCCATCGCAGCAAAGCCGTTCGAGATGATGCAGGTATTGGGAGTCTGACAGGGAAACATGCGTGCCATCCACAGCTTATGGGCTCCGACATCGCACACCACCAGATCATCTGGTGCGAGCACGCTACGGAGTTCTTGGATGACCTGCTGCGGACGCAGCGGCCAGCCGGGTTTGCCGCTGTATTCGCGGCGTAGACCGGAGACGACAGCCTCGCGCCCTCGTTCCGCCCAGAGCGGTTCGAACGCGGCCATCCCGTCCGCGATCCGGTCGAGTGCCTGCCCCACATCGCCCAGCACGCCCACATCGATGACGTAGTGCGCATCGACGTCCGCCGGAGCAACATCGATGTGGACGATGCGTTTGTCTCGGTTGGGATTCCATAAACAGGGCGCGTATTCGACGAAGTCGTACCCGACGGCCACCACCACATCAGCCTGTTCGACCACTCTTGCAGCATAGTCCCTTCCCGGAAACCCAATCGTATACAGCGACAGGGGATCGCTGTCCGGGACAATCCCTTTGCCCATGAAGGTATGCACCACGGGGATGTTCAGCCCCCGCGCAAACCGCCGGACTGCCTCAGCGGCCTGTCTGCGCACCACCCCGTTGCCGGCCAGGATGAGTGGTCTCTTGGCTCCTGAGAGCACGGCGACAGCTCGCTTCACTTGTATGGACGAGGGCTCCGGAACATGTGGTGATTGCACCCGGAGCGGCAGGAAGGCATCCGATTCGCTGAGTTGGTTGACTGCCACATCTTCGGGCACTTCCAGATGAATCGCTCCGGGCTTTTCTGTTTCGGCGGTCTTGAACGCCTTTCGTATCGTCTCTGGGATCATCGTCGGCGTCGCGATCACAGCATTCCACTTGGTAATGGGCGTGAAGAGCGCCTGCAAATCGATGTACTGGTGCGACTGCGCATGCTTGCGCTCTGTGGACACCTGCCCACTGATGGCAACCAGTGGAGCATGATCCAGGTTGGCATCAGCCACGCCGGTCATCAAGTTGGTTGCCCCTGGCCCGAGGGTGGACAGACAGACACCGGCATGTCCGGACAGTCGCCCAGAGACATCGGCCATGAACGCGGCACCCTGCTCATGGCGGGTCGTGACAAATCGAATCCGAGAGCCGAGGATGGAGTCCATCAGCTCGAGCGTTTCTTCACCGGGCACGCCGAACATGAACTCCACACCTTCGTGCTCAAGGCAGCGTATCAACAGATCGGCAGCGTTCACGGCATCCCTTCCCATCGTGCCCATTGACTGTAGCAAGGACGAGCATGACGATCGAAAGTGACACGACTACGATGACAAGCAGGACCGCTCCCACGAGTCGGCCAGTGGGCAACTACACTCGATCGTCTAACATCATTCGCTCAGATCAACGACGTGATGAAGCAGCGGGTTACACCCTCCACCACAGCCCGTCTGATTGAGATGGGCTTTCGCTTTTTCCGCGCCATCTTTCGTGGCCCAGAGGGAGAACGAAAATTCACCACAGGGAACGATCAGGGCAAATGGTCCATCCCCACTGAGCCATCGGGCACGTTCCCCCCACTTCTCCGCGGCTTTCATACGCCAAGGCGATGTAACCATACCCTTGCCTTCCTCCCAGATCGATCATCGTCGAGAGACCACAAGATGCACTGCATCACCACCACCCTCTCCTCATCCTCATGTCCAGAACGCTCGCATGAAGAGATGAGACACCATCAGGCGGTGACCCTAAGTCGGTCGAGAATCGCTACTCATCCGGCCTTCCGAATCTCGATCACCTCGCCAGCTTCGTTGAGCTCGATCGTAATTGGCGTTCCTTCTTTCATTCCGGAGAGCTTGCTTTCTCCGTGTTGTACCGCAAAGGTCTGTTCCCCTTCCGGCGTCATAACCGTAATCGCTTTCATATCCCCCGATGCATAGGTCAGCTTGCCGGTGATGAGGCGATGCACTCCCTCTTTCCCTTTCGGATGATGGTCGACCACAACATTATTGCTGCTCACCCAGAGCGTCAGTGTGTCGCCGACCTTGACATCGTGCGGAGCCGTCTTGACGGCCACACTGTAGCGGCCCCCGGATGTCTGCACGAAGACCTGCCCGGACTTGATGTCCTCCACGACGCCGTCCAACTTGATCCGGAAACCAGGCTCGATATGAGGCATCGGGGCAATGGCCAGTTCCAATTCTAACCGGCGGTGTACATCGATGACTTCCCCCTTGTCGTTCAACTGCACGGTGATCGGACTCCCTTCCGCAAAGCTTCCGAACTTCGATTGATTCTGTTTCACGACGAAGTCCTTCTGGCCCTCTGGAGTCCAAAGGGTAATCGCTTCCTGATTCCCGGACGTGTAGGTCAGATTGCCTCTCACCCAACGATGATGTGGCCGTGCCGCCCCTTTGGGGTAGGCATCGATGACCGCGTTGTTTTCATTGACCCACACGGTAATCTCATCGCCGACCTTTGCCTCGGTCAGCGCATCAGACTGAATCGTCATGTGGCCCCAGGACATGGTGGCCGTGATGAGACCAGACCGCATCTGGGAAATCACCCCTTTTACCTTCGTTGTCGTATCCCGATCATCGGCATGCACCTGGGCCGCCATGACAGTGAGAAGACAGGTCGTGACTAAGAAACACTGCACGGTCGCGGCTTTTAAGAATGTGGGCATACAAGGCTCCTCTCTGTTGAATAATAAGCTGTGACCCTGCGGTCACTCGCAAGTACTGTCGAATGCCAGGTGCAAAGCATAGTCAAACCGACCGACATCACCGCCTTGCGTTCCGACAAGCAGGCACCATAAAGGACGTGCACCTTAGATCTGGATTTAGCCTACCTGAAGCACGATTCGCGGTCTGATCAGAATTGCTCAGTTTTTGAGGTGGATCGTTTCGCGTGGTGTGACAGGGCGATGGGCTCGCTCTTGGACTCGTGTTGAGGTCGTGGCTCAATCCTTCTTGTTGTTCTGAATGTGTCTCAGCAAGAGCCACCCGGCCAGCCCCGCGACCGTCGAGGCAATCAGAATACCTTCCTTGGCGGCCATCAAAACGGGTCCACGGGGAAAGGCCAGCCCGGCGATGAAGAGCGACATCGTAAATCCGATCCCCGCGAGCACACCGACGGCCCACAGTTGAGGCCACGACACACCCTCGGGCATCGTGGCGAGACCGCCACGGATCGCGAGCCAAGCTGAGAGCACGATGCCGACAGGTTTCCCCACGAGCAAGCCGAGCAGAATTCCGAACGCCACCGGAGTGCCGAGTATTGTGACAATGTCTGCGTTGAGCGTCACACCAGCGTTGGCGAGTGCGAACACCGGCATGACTACGACGGTCACCCATGGGTGGAGCGCATATTCCAATTGCTGTAAGGGTGTCCCAGCATGCGCGACAGCCGTTTTCATGCGGCGGGCAACCCGACTTTCTTCCGGATTGGCCAACGGGGGTTCGTCCTGCGACACCACCACCTCGAACAGCCTGAGCAACACCTTACTTTTCTCAAGAAATTCGCGCCCGGTGAGTCGCGTCCGTGCTGGAATCGTCATGGCCGCGATCACGCCCGCAATCGTGGCATGCACACCCGACAAGAGAAAGGCCAGCCACAACCCGCCGATCCCGAGGATCGAATACACAAGCGGGTGCCGCACTCCCGCCATGTTGGCGCCAATTAGCAAGATGAGGAACAGCGCGCCGACCGCCAGGCTTGTCCAAGAAATCGTCGAAGTATAAAAGAGCGCAATAACTAACACCGCCATGAGATCGTCGGCGATGGCCAGTGCGGTCAAGAATACTTTCAGGGCCAGCGGGACACGCGTGCCGAGTAGCGAGAGAATCCCCAGCGAGAATGCGATGTCCGTCGCCATCGGGATGCCCCAGCCCTTGGCACCCTCCAGTCCCGTGTTGAATGCCGCATAGAGCAACGCCGGAAGGATGGATCCGCCCAGCGCCGCGGTCAGGGGCAGCATGGCGTGTCGCCATGAGCCCAGTTCTCCGACCAGAATTTCCCGTTTGATTTCCAACCCGATGACGAAGAAGAACATGGCCATCAAGCCATCATTGATCCACTCCAGCAAAGTTTCCGTCAACGTGTGAGATCCGATCGCCAGACTGATGGGTATGTGCCAAAACTCCGTATACGATGCGGCCCATGGAGAATTGGCCCAGATCATCGCTGCGATCGTCGCACCCAGCAGTAGAATACCGCCCGCAGTTTCAGCATGGATGAACCTTTGAAAAGGCTCGAGGACCGGCTGGATCAGCTGGCCCGCGCCCTGGTCTTCACTTGACCGCGACATGGTTTCCTTTATATGCGCTTGGCCATCCGTCTTTCACGACCACACTCATTCCCCCTTCACAGGACGAGGCCCGATCTGATGTGGGCCACGATCCCCTCAGGTGAATCGCCGACGTCGGCGACCAACGCCTCACACGGCTCCTCTAAGGTTTGAAACCGGCTCTCGAGCAAATCTCTGTAGAGGAAATGGTCTTCTCGACTGACTCACGCATAAGACAGTACCCCGTCCTCTGTTTGTGCCAGAAGTCAGCTCTCCATCGGACCACTTGACCCGGCAGGATAATCGACCAGCGGCACGCCGCCTTTGGCCCAGACCTGTAAGATCGGTTCAACGATTCGCCAGGACTCCTCCGCTTCATCGTCACGAATCGAAAGAGTCGGATCGCCATCCAAGACATCGAGAAGCAGGCGGGCGTAGGCCGGCAACCCTCCTGACGGGAACCGTTTGTCCAGTTCGACCTGCTCAAGATTGCAGAGGTCGCCAGGCTCGTTGACATTGACCGAGAGCGCGATGCGGTCGGGGTCCAATTCGATAGTGAGGACGTTCGGTATCGGCTGCGCCTCTTGTCCGAAAGCCAAATGAGGCACGGGTTTGAAATGAATGGCGATCTCGCGGCGATCGCATCTCAGGGCCTTTCCCGTACGGAGCATGAAGGGAACACCGGCCCAGCGCCAGTTGTCGATCGAGAGCGTCACCTGAGCGAAGGTTTCCGTATGGCGCTCCGCCCAAACACCCTCCTCCTGCAGGTAGGGAAGAACCTCCTCCTTCCCGATGGTTCCCTGAGTGTACCGTCCACGCACCGTCTGCCGCAGGACTTCGTCTGGTGCGAGGCGGCGTACAGCCCGCAGCACAGCCACCTTGTGGTCCCGTAAGGTTTGCTCATCCAGACCATGCAGCGGCTCCATGGCGATCAACGCCAGCAGTTGCAGCAAGTGATTCTGGACCATGTCTCGCAGCGCTCCAGTGACATCATAGAAAGAGGCTCGACCAGCCGCTGTGATCGTTTCGTCCCAAATGATCTCGACCCGCTCGATATGGTGGGTGTTCCAGACAGGCTCGAAGATGCGATTGGCGAAGCGTAGCCCCAAGATATTTTGCACCGTTTGTTTTCCAAGAAAATGGTCGAGCCGGAAGACATCGCGCTCGGGAAACGACTCGTGCAGGAGACGATTCAACGCCTGCGCCGACTCCAGACTCTCCCCGAAGGGCTTTTCCAACACCACCTTGCTGCCCTTGGGTAACTTCAGCGCGGCCAGCGACTCGATCGACGGGGCGAACAATCCAGGAGGCAGCGCCAAATAGACCACCAGAGGATCCGTCATGTTGCCCAAAACCTGAGCCAGCTGGTCTCGGCTTGTGACGTCGACGCGACGATAGTCTACCCTCTCGAGAATGGCTTCAAGCATTCCCAAGACATTAGGAGTACTGGACGACGCCAGCCTCCGTTCGAGATGGCTTCGGAATCCCTCGGTGTTCCAATCGTCCCATGCGATCCCCAATATCCGAAACCCCTCCGGCAACTTGCCCGCTTGATGAAGTCGAGCAATGGCCGGGATCAAAAACCTTGCGGTCAAATCGCCTGAGGCCCCCACAATCACCAGAGTCTGAATCATGTCGGCACCCCCTCTGTCCTGAACAAGCATGCCTGGAGCCGACCGGCTTCGCCAGCGCACGAGCCGATGCTCCGTCGCCACTAGCAACGTCAGAGGGAGGCAGAGCATATCGTACACACCGGGCCGAACATCCGACACATTCAAGCCCTCGATGCTTCAATTACCTGCCTTGAACAATATCGTATGGATCATCGAAGTGTCCGACTCGTGCCCTGCGACGGACAGATAGTCGATGCCCACCGTGCACACGCGGAGAGCCACCAGCCAACAGACCGGCGCGTAAGACAGTCTATTTGAATTTGGTCGTAGCCCCGTCGATCGCCGTCTTCAACTCGCTCCATGCGCTTTCGACGCCGGTCTTGAGGATTTCCCACGCCTCTTCACCGGCGACCTTGATTTCACCGAGCTTTGTCTGCACCGCATCTCGCTTGGCCTTGAGCGAATCAAGTTGCTTCATGCATTCGATCTTGGCACCGGCTTCAGCCTGGTCGGCTTTGGCCTTGAGTTCGTCGATCTTCGCACCCCATTCCCGCAATTGTGTCTCCATCTTTTCGAGATACGCGGCCTTCAGGCTCATCGGTCCACTCCTTCTCTTATTGAATACCCATGTGACGGTTCGTTATTTGGCCGCTTCCTCAACGTTTTCGACAGCCTCTTGACCCTTCTCATTGGCTTTCTCCAGCGTCTCCACCGAGCTCTCTTTACTCTCCTCAATTACTTGACCGGATTTTTCCACGGCTTCATCCACCTTCTTCCCGGCTTGCTCATCCGGTCCTTCTTGCTTGCAGCCGATTCCAAAACAAAGAATACCGGATGCCAATACGATCGAGAGACTTCGACATAAATATGTCATGGCCTGTTCCTTTCGTTGGTTAATCGATTCAAGTGACTGTGAGCGATCTAATACCTCCAAGAGATCGTTCCGAAAGGTCCTCCGAATCTTCTGGAGATTCAATCGTAGGCAATGCATCCATTCGCGCAAGACCATCGCTACCCCATCTGCTCTTCCTTTCGGAGCAATCGCGCTATACCGCCCCCACTTGAGATCACACCGATATGACTGAACCCCTGAGGATAGTCGCCGAGGAAGGACCCATCGATGGATCGATTTCTTTCCGCAGAAGTCTGATCGCTCTAGTGCCCATTGCCATGCGTCCATCTTTCCAAACGACGCCGGTGACGTGGCGACAGACTCCTGCACGGTGATGGTACGTGAGCAAGGAATGACTGCACCCGCGGGAGCCTTATCCTCTATCCGACTCACCCCTCACCGACCAGGCCTCACGACCTCGGCAGGGACCGAGCACCGCCATGAGCACAATGCCACGCCGCATATCTCGGGGGTTGACGGCGCCCCGTGGCTGCCAACGCCGCCCGGCTGGAGATGGATCCGTGGCAAGTCGGACCCTGCGTGGCACCTCACCCAACCTGCGTGGTTCCCGTATCGGGACTCGCATGTCCATTGCCACAGGAACGCTCGCCGTTTCGACCTCATCACCCTGTGCCTCCTCATCTGTTCCCTCCCGCATACGCAGGCGCCGAACCAGCAGGACTAAGACCAGAAGCACAGGAAGCACCAGTTGCTCCCATGTCATTCGCGCTCCTCCTTCTTCGGACCGCTTGACGGCTCCTCGCCCGTCTCCGCGATCGCGTCGCGCATGGACGTGTCTGCCTGCACGTTCTTCATGCGGTAGTAATCCATAATGCCCAAGTTCCCTTGGCGGAACGCGTCGGCCATGGCCTTCGGCACTTCGGATTCAGCTTCCACCACCTTCGCGCGCATTTCCTGTTCCAGCGCGACCGCCATGGCGCGCCGTTGCTCGGCTCTCGCCTGCGCAATCTGCTTGTCGGCGTCCGCCTGATCGATCTGCAATTTTGCGCCGATATTCTCGCCGACGTCGATATCCGCGATATCGATCGACAGAATTTCGAAAGCCGTCCCCGCATCCAGCCCTTTCGCCAACACATGCTTCGAGATGTGATCGGGATTCTCCAGCACATTTTTATGGGTCTCCGCCGAGCCGATCGTGCTCACGATGCCTTCGCCGACCCTGGCGAGCACGGTCTCCTCTCCCGCTCCACCCACGAGCCGGTCAAGATTCGTGCGGACCGTCACACGACAAATGGCATGAAGCTGGATACCGTCTTTCGCGACCGCGGCAATGCGTGGTGTTTCGATCACCTTGGGGAGGACCGACATCTTGACCGCACCCAGCACATCGCGACCAGCCAGGTCGATCGCCGCCGCGCGCTTGAACGGCATCGAGATCGCCGCCTTGTCGGCGGAGATCATCGCGAGGACGACGTTCACGACATTGCCACCCGCCAGATAGTGGGCTTCCAGATCATTCAGCGGAATGGTGAGGCCGGCCTTCACCGCACTTATGCTCGCGGTCACGACCGTGTCGGGAGGAACGCGCCGGAGCCGCATCCCAATGAGGGTCAATAGCCCGACGTAGGCGCCGGAGGCCCATGCTGCGATCCATAACCGGAGCGGAATCAGGTACAACAACAGGACCATCCCCGCCACAGTGAGCGTCAAGGTCGTCAGAATCCCCATCAAGCCGGTTTCTAGTGTGTTCATGACTCGCTCCTTTGACCCTCCGGCACCAGGCGCCGGACCACAATCCGATTTCCATCGACGCGCACCACTTCGATCGGAGTCTCGGCTTCGATGTATTCGCCTTCGGTGACGACGTCCACACGCTCGTGATCGAAATGGGCCACCCCTGCTGGTCGCAACGTCGAAGCGGCCGTCCCGCGCGTCCCGAGCCACCGGTTGTCCGATTCCGATTGGGAGGCATACCCTCCCGCTGTCAGCAACTCCGTATCGAGAATGAGCGTCCGGCCAAAGGGAAGGCGCGGCATCACCCGCAACAACGCGAGCGCCAACACGGCAGCTAGCAATACGGCGGCGATCACCTGTCCGACCGCATATAGGACAACGGCCCCGGTCGCGCCCGCCCCGATGAGACTCAGTCCAAGTCCTCCAAGAAGCGCCGCAATGCCCAGCACCCCAAAAATTCCAAACCCTGGTATGACAAAGACTTCAACCAACAGCAGGATCAGCCCGATCCCGATCAGGAGCACCTCCTCCCACCCTGCCAGCCGTACCAACCAATGTCCCCACAAGAACAGCGCGAGGCTCGTCAGCCCAACAGCGCCGGGCACCCCGAATCCTGGGCTCTGGATCTCCACGATGATCCCCAGCATTCCGACGGCGATGAGGATCGAACTGACGACCGGATTCGTGAGAACCCGCACCAGCGATTCCGCCCAAGTTTGCGAGACGTGGCGGATCTCCGCATTCGAGAGATTCAGTACCTTCAGCAGGGCGTCCAGCGTGTCGGCGCGAAAATCTGCCAGCTTATGGTGCAACGCCTCTTCGGTCGTCAGGGTGACCAACTTGCCCTTCGCAATCACGCCTGGAATTTCCACATCCGCATCCACCATCGCTTCGGCCAACTCCGGCGACCGTGTGCGACTCTCCGCCGTCGCGCGGAACTCCTTTCGGAGGTACGAAACTGTCTTCTCCTCGACCGGCTGGGCTGGTGTACCCGGCAATCCGATCTGAATCGGCGTGGCGGCGCCGATCGTCCCACCCTCAGCCATGACAATGGTGTCCGCGGCGAGACTGATCAGCGCACCTGCCGAGATCGCCCGCTTGTTGATGAACGCCACGGTCTTGACCCTGGCCCGCAGCAACGCATCGCGGATCTGCACGGCCGCATCGACACGACCGCCGAAGGTGTCGATGTCAAGAATCACTGCGGCCGCGCCAGCAGCAGCCGCTTCGTCCAATGCACGCTCCACAAACGGGGCCAAGCCCAAGTCGATGATTCCCTCGACGGGGATCACGTAGACCGCGGATCCCGCACGCGGCGTCATCGCCACCGCACCCAGCATCAACAGAACCAAAACCCCGATGGCTGCAAGGCATGTGGCTCTGAACACAGGGTTGAGTACGTCCACGCTCACGATCTGTCTATTTGTTCTCGCTCTCCATAGCATCGTCGATGCACTCCTCTGCTCGAACGGGAGGGCTCGATTTACTCACTTGCTCGACTCCGTCGAAATGATCGGCATGCTCGCTTTGGGCACAACGTTAAAGACTAGGAGGCATTCGGTCGTAGATTCGCATCACACAACATGGTTGCATGTTCCACGCCCTACGTCTGGTCAATTGTGCACAGGTCTCCATTGAACCGAGATGACCTCAAACTCAGTTGCAGAATGTTCCAGCGGTGACAGAGCTGGATTCACACTGCGTTACGCCCCATCGACCTAGGCCAGGAGGCAAACGATACTCGCATCCAGATCATGCTGGACTGGATCGCTTTGCGTCGGTCGTTGGTTGTTGGAGGAGTCAACGAAGGACTCGAACCGGAGTTCCACACTCGAGGCCGATTGAATTACGAACGACAAGCTGCTTGCTTAATGAAGCAGTGGAGGCCGGGGAATCAGACGCGCAGAGAAGAAGCAGGACATGCACATCGCGTCTGCAGATTTCTCTACTTCACGCGAGTCCAGGCTGAGTCACGAAACGGGAATCTCCTGGTCCACTGATCTGCAGCGAGTCACTCGCTGTTCGCATAAGAGATCAAACCAACGATCAGAAGCATGAT
>Ga0224501_10003760_pt1 | contig 11964 bp, 7 predicted proteins | sample SF_Oct11_sed_USG_4_FD_169105 | JGI IMG/M metagenome (GOLD analysis project Ga0224501, IMG submission 169105) | Sediment microbial communities from San Francisco Bay, California, United States - SF_Oct11_sed_USGS_8_1 | ecosystem: Environmental > Aquatic > Marine > Sediment | place: USA... | reverse complement strand
CATGGCTATAGCTTATCTGTGCTGTTATCGAATGCTTATGCTAACGTAATGTATACTCAGAGAGTGACCATAGGCAATGAGTGTGTGTATCCTTATACCTACTGATATGAAATGATGCATTTGATTTGATATATTTTGCACCAAAGCAAATAGTTATAAATCAAAAGTAGACTATAGTAGGAGGCTAAAGGGGAATCTGATAATGAGACTGCCCGACTGGCAATGACCTAAATAGGCAGAATCACTTGGCCATCCTACTGTATGCGCCTTCTAAGACTGATGCTTGTTGGAGCGGTAGGAGCTAGAAACTATGTGAGGAGCTTATTCTCACCTTGGACGCTTAGGGTGATTAGCACTCGAGGCCAGGTTCTAGCCATTGTGCTATCCCAGTATCCCAAATTCTTAGGGTGAAGCGACAGCTTAGTGGATAGCGTACTGGGCTTTGGACCCAGATTACCAGCTCAATTCCCAGTACGGGCAAAAGCTTTGTCTTTCACAACACCCTCATCGGTTTCGGATCCCGAGGTAAAATAAAGGAAGCCCTTACATAGAGTTAGCTTCTCTGTGGGGCACACGGGTGCAAGTAGAAAGTCTCCTAAAGACGCACCCTGGAAAACGCTGAGACGAGGACTCAGCACAGGCCAATTTTTGCACCACTCCTGACAGCTGTTCTGCCACGGAGATGAGAAAAGGAAAATCCTAAATTGTGTTTCCTCTCGTACATATTTACCCTGCTATCTATTCATGTGCCTGAACTGACGCTTGTTACTATATATACTTGAAACAAATACACCAAACGGCGTAGCGTTCACACCCTATAACCTCCATTCTTTAGAGCTAAGGACAGGATTTTGAGTATAAATGGCGTATCCATGACGGACACCCAACATTCCACTGCCCTGCAGCTTATGAGAGACAGCGGAAACATTGTGGATCTTCTGATTAAACGCAAAGTCTTCTTACCAGATCCTAGTGATAGCCATGAGCTTTCCTACACTCTGGATAAAATGAAAAACCAAGGTGAGTTCTCATCAGAAATGGCAAAAAATTACTTTACCATTAGTGGCGTCCAATACAGAGTTGCCGATTCGTCTCTCTAGAACTTCTTTGAACAGCTCTGTTGCCATGAGACCAATGGGTTAGCAGACATACTACAGCTGGGTGATGCACAATGCATCACATTGATCTCATGCATGCTAGTGTTGGCTTGGTTCTGAAACTTTGGTAGGAAACCTTGAGTTTGGAGTTGCTCGACCATGAAGCAATGTGGAGTTTCAGTTAAGGACTTAATGCCAGTCTTTGAATACATGACTTCCACATCCGTAAAGGTGCAATGTTACAAACTAAATAATATTATACACATTTTGCACCCAGTATGTGCACTGAATCACTAGTCATATTGATCAGAAGTGATCATTCATTAGTTTCACCGTGTCATTTTTTTATTCTCATCTCCATGACAGAACAGCTGTCCAGAGTGGTGTAGAAATTGACGCTCACATGCCCCATGGAGGAGATAACTCTATGGAAGCGCCTCTTTAATTTAAATCCGGATCCGAAACTGACGAGCGTGTTGCGAAAGTTGAACTGGTTATCTAACCAGGGACCCAGTTGCAGAGCTCAGTACGCTATACACTCAGCTCTCACTTTACCCTACCTATACTCAGGAACGGATACTTATTGACATTATTATATGTTATGGAGTTGCTTGCGATATGTGGTGCTGGCATGGCTGGTTAATATTGTAATATGTTATGTAGACTCAGGGATTGTGTTGGGATGTAAATATTATGTGAAAACCATCACCAGAGGTTCAATAGCTTCTCTGGATGGAGAAGTACAGGAAGGAGATTTCATCAAAAAGGTAATATTGGGATAACTCCATGATGGGCTTGCAACAGTGAGAACCCAGGATTCAAATCCTGATCATGGCGAGATCCTGTTGTGTGCATGTGAGCTCTGAGGTGTACATATTGAACAAAACTATGATCCAGATTTCTACTGTTCACACTTTAATTTCATATTAATTCATTCCTCGCTTTCTCGATCTTTCAATTCAACTTGATTTAGTGTTTGCAGTGATATCCTAGTATTTTTTCCACAAATTACGAATGGAATCTTTGAATCTGTAAGCTTCTGCCATCAGTACATCCAGTCAGCCAATTGAACTTTTTATAACAGATGGCCTCTTTATTTTCAAGGTCAACAACATGGATGCTGAGAAGTTGACGCTAAATCAAGTGACAAAGCTTTTGGATAAGTCAAAAGACAGTGTGAGAATTACTCTGGAGAGACCTCCGCAACCACACCTCATCAAAAACAGGTTAGTGTTCTGAGGGCTAACTCAAGGCAAAGACCATTTTGGATTTCTTAAACAGCGGAATATCATTATTACTGGTTTCAAACGAACTATCTTTTGGCCCGGGTTCTTGGCTGAGCCTAGTTTCGTCAGCAGCTGTCTTCTCAAATGGACAATGTTACAAAGGAAGATAACCCTGGTGAATGAAACAACACCTGTCCTGACATTGCAATTGTGAATAAAGTACGCGAGGGACTCGCTCTACATGGTCAATCAAAGCTGATCATAGCATATGAAGTTTCTCAGTTCCTCAGTTTCTCTACATTTAATTTAGTTTGGTCAAGTCTGACTTCATGTTAGTTTTAGCAACAGGCTTTATACTGGGTATTGAGAGAGAGTGTATAAAGCACATTATTTTAATTGTCAATGACACTGGCATTTTCGGACAAGCTATAACATGCATTATGTGTTGCATCGCCACTTATCGAATGCACCGACAACACACCACACTGTCCGAACACACGCGTTGGACTTTTCAAATCGCTCGAGCGCGTGCAAGATGAGGCGACTCGGGGCTACTTGTGCGATAGCGAGACAAATATGAGACTCGCTGTCACGGTTGTTTGGAGAGACTGACGTGGTGAACTTCCGTTTTTTTAGTTGGAAGCGCGAATTTTCGTGTTCGAATGATTTCAGTATATTTGGCTAAGGAGTAGGTCATCCAAATTAAAATAAGGATACAGCCCACTTTCACCTAATGCATTAGGGGTATGTTAGCTTCTCCGAAAACCCCCAATGACAATGAAATAAACATCCACACTCGCAACCCAACCGAGGTCTCACTGCGTGGTATTGTTCTTCTGCAGTAGAAGCACCAATAACATCTTCCAGTGGACGATGAACCAGAGACTGGCCAGTTCTGGGTATAACACACCCTCCTCACTCACCTCCAGAAGCAGAGCTAACTCCAAACTGGAAAGTACTTCTGGGTAAGACAAGAGTTTCAAGCTATAAAGAAAGTGGCTCCAGTAAGATGCCACCACAAAGCGGTAGCACTGAAAGGAATGAGAGATCAGACTATCTGCTCCAATTCGTGATATCACACTTCTTTTTAATTTTGGCGCGGAGTTATTTTTAGTGACTAGACGCGCCTAGAAAGAGGCTTTTAATCACGGAGTAACATGTAGTCACAGCAGTGTTATAACTCTTCAGATAAATACAAAAGCAACAAACCCATTTGGTGCAGAGATCCTTTAAGTTTACAGTTGACCATGTAACGTGACTGTTGTTTTTTGTACTCAGGTTTCTAATGGGGAGGTCTGACTGTATTTTAGGCCATCACGACTCATCAGTTACCAGCAGGAGGGCGGGGCTGGGCTGAAGATAAGTGGCGGCAACAACACGGGAGTGTTTGTTTCCTGTGTGAGAGGTGGAGGCCCCGCCCAGTGTGCCGGTCTCAGAGAAGGTGACCAAATCACTCAGGTAGGCCAAACTCCAGCAATCAGAACTAGGAATGATAGCCTCTCACGTCCAAAAGGGGAAAGCCAGAAATCAGAGCCTCTAGTCTCCAAAAGGGGAAGGTTAGGAATCAGAGCTTTTAGTCTTCAAAAGCGGAAAATTAGGAATACGAGACTCCAGTCTCAAAAAGGGCAAGCCAGGAATCAGAGCCTTTAGTATCCAAAAGGGAAAGTCAGGAATAAGAGTCTCTAAGTATAGTATTCAGGTAGCATTTTGCAGCACTCCTATGTTGAACAGTAAACGTTAAAAACCCAAACCTCAGATTTCTTTAAGCGACAGCCAGTCTCCAATTTCGTAAGCCCAGAGCCTTCTTGTGGCGATGTTGCAAGGAAGTTGGGAACTGGTTAACTTAATGTTCACAGTCAGGCCATGATCCATTTCGAACAAAAGTGGCCAACGAATGGTAGTAACTCGTTTTCATGTGAGGCTAACATTCCTGCTGGTCTACCTGTAGATTAATGGACTACCTGTGAGGTCATTGACCAGAGAGGAGGTTTTTCTGAGGATAAAGAGCCTCCCTGCTCAGGTAGAGCTTCTCGTGGAGGAGAATGAAGATGATTATACTACACTTATCAAAAGCAGAAACACTGAGAGGTAATTTACAGTTCATCCTATCTAATGGACGGCCCATAAGGCTAAAGTTTGCATTGGAACGCTATAGGAGCTGTGAATAACGGAAGGAGCTCACACACACGATGGGAGCTCAGAAACACACTATCCTGAACCAAGCTCTCATCAGACATGAGCCACTTGCTGCATGTAAGAGTCTCGCAGACAGCTCCCAGCTGTTACTGCTCCAAAATGAGCCTTATAGACTAAGACTTGTTATGAGTTCCACTAGACAGAATGGCCATGCATTCACATAGAGTGAAATAAAACGAATTCTTTGTTCATTCTAAACGATTGTATGTTCATGCTAGACATAGAACCGGAAGAACACAACTCCTAATCACTCGTGCAACAAAGAGAGAAATGACTTTGTATCTGTGAAATGTTATAGAAAGATTTCTATAATATTTTTAGTGGTGATTTGTTCCACATCCGCACCACCATGGACTACAAACCTTCTAACTCACAGCATCTCAAGTTTTCAACTGGGGACATCTTCAAAGTAACGGATACTCTGTATGGAGGCATTCCTGGTAGGTGGCCTTGTCCTTATAATCAAGTCGCCGTTATCATTGGGTCAAAGGTGAAGTGATATCTGGATAGACTACTAGGCCTTGGACCCGGGTCCCTGGCTCGATTCTCAGTTCGGGCAAAAGTATAAAAATGCTATTGTTGTTGTTGCAACACAAGTTTGTGTTTAGTTGTTGTTTTATTAAAGTTATTATTTTTGTCGTTGTAGTTGTTGGACACATTTTGACTGACTGCATTCCCTAATGTCCTGTTAAGCGCTGTCATATCTGCTACTGCTGCTGCTGTGAATGTCTGTTGTTCTTGTTTTGCCTATATTTCCTTTCCACTTAGGTGAGTGGCAGGTGACCAGAATTAAGTCCAATGGAGAGGAAGGAGAGACTGGTACCATCCCGTGTCGTTCTAAGATACAGAGGATTCTGGGAAGTTTCCAACCTACAACCTCACAAGCATATAACAACAACAGGAGAGTCCGTAGTCTTGGCAAGGAACAGTGGGATCAGCTGGTGTTGGGTAAGTAGGCTGGCTCATGGACAGCTGTGAGTTTCACTGTTGTTATAGAGTCAGTTTATGTTATTTTACGTAGATTGAGGCAAAAACCTTGATTTCAAAATGGTGCACGAGCTACAAGGTGGCAGTAGGGCAAATTCCTAGACCAGAAGACGAGATCTGAGTTGATCCGATCAAGTATAATTAACACATTTGTGGAACATGGTTGTCCTCTGATATAGCAAAGATCACTTCATTTCAGAGGATCTTGAAAACTGTTAACCCTTTTCTGTGGCTGGAACTACCATCATCTGAAGTCAAGTACTTTTGATGCCAAATTTCTATCTTGGATTTTGGAATTCAACTTCACCATCACCAGATCAAATTCGACCGCCTGGCCCCAGTATCGAATCTCAGTCTGCTAATGATTCATCCTGGAAAACGATCGAGTCAAATAGATCGATCATTAGGCCAGTTTCTGCATTGCTCCAGAAGGCTGTTCTGTCACAGAGATAGGAAATTATCATTCTATTGATTGTTATTGTTCTGCAGTTTACAAATTAACCACACTCTGTTTTAGAATCACCTAACACTAAAGGGAAACAAGAGCAGCAAGAGATTTATGAGCGAGTCACTCTCCAGACTGGTAAGTGTCATCTCTGTTATAAAGGCTCTATAGAGTTATGGGGGATAACTCTAGATACCGCTACGCTAACGATGCACAACGGTTCAGTAGGCCAATTTCTGCAAACGCCTAACTCTGTTCAGAATACCGAAGAAAAAGGCCGAAACCACACTGTTCCTATAAGAGCTGTCAGGATACAAAAGAAGGGAACTGTAGACAGTGGGATGGCTCAATGACTTCAACACTTGGCTCAAGATGGAAAGATTAGGTGTTCAAGTCATACAGAGGACCCATGCACTGCGAGATTGCACCTCCACATACTCCCTAGCTCCTACCACACCTAAATAGAATTGCCAAGTGACAGAGTAGAAAACAATATGGGGTTGTTATCTCTGAAGCTTTCCGTTGTAGCTGATTTCCTACGACCGGTGGTATTATATGGTGCTCTTGGAGCACACTGTGCCAGCAAACTCGTGTCTCAGTATAGTTATATGTATTCTAACCCAACCCCCAGCAGAAACGGTAAAGAGAAGAGAATACTCAAGGTGAGCGAGACATTGGGACTTACGACTTACCAGCAAATAGAGTAAACAGTAGTTGCCATTCAACTATGTTGAACAAAAAGCATTAGCTATGTGAATCAGGTTCTAGTAACTGCTACCTCATACTAACTACTAGGCTAACTCGTACTAACTACTAGGCTAGCTCATACTAACTACTAGGCTAGCTCATACTAACTACTAGGCTGATTGAACTATTAGTCTAATTAGATGGAAGTAAATATCCAACAGAACTGTAATCTGTGAGGTGAACAAAATGCAGATTGCAGCCAAAACTGCATGTGAGGACAACTACTTGAGTAAGACACGCATAGCACTTGCTAAAGGGGACTCCAAGCTTTGTTTTTAGTACCATCTTCTATCTCAGTATACTACTAGGTCCTATGAACACCTCCACAATGCACAATTAATATGGTGCGTTTGGAAATAAAAAATGATCAGCTGATGATTAAATAATGATCATCTGATCATTTTAAGGGTTAAATAGGCGTGAGTATAGCTGCGAGGTATCCAAACACACCCACAATAGGAAACATAGCTGGCATATTATCTACTGTTCATTTAAATAAGAAGTAACTCTTTTGTAGTTTGAGACAATAAAATCTGTGATGGATGAAGGAAAGCATTGCATTCTGGACTTGCCGCCTCAGTGTACGAAAGCTCTCAGTGATGCACAATTCTTCCCAATAGTCATTGAGATCAGTTCGAGTTTAAAAGAGACCAAAGGTTAGTGGTTATAGGCTACCTAAAGAAACACCCTTAGCAGAGGTTGGAGTTAGTACAGAACCAGAGGTGGCCTATTGCTAGTAGATTCTTTAGGAACAAAAAAAATAAATTCAAAGATCACTTTGTGGGTGATGATTTAAGTTGCTTCATTAAAAGAGTTTTTGGCAGTATTTAGAGATATTCAAAGACAAACTGTCCTCCCCCCTTAGAGCATCCTTCCTCTCTTCTGTAAATGATGATCAAAGTAGGCTTTTAAAGTTCTGCAGCATGTCGCGATTTGAATCTGATGGCGGAAAAAGGGCGAAGCTTGAATTCAGCTATGGGTCACCTGGTCCAAAGCCGAATGCGCTACCCACTAAGGTCACTGGTTCTCCCTAAAATCTTATCTGCTTGTAGATTCTAATCTTCTTCCTTCCTTGAAAAAGACTGAAAAGAAGTTAAGGGCGGACCACACTTCACTTCTCACCGCCAAATTTGAAATCCAGAGAGAAGACAGATGGCTTGCAAGGGTTAGTGGAAACCAACCTTTCTTTACATCATAATGATAACTCTTGCTCCAGATGATAGAGTTTCATAAATCGACATTGGCCTCCTTTTTAGTTCCAGGGACGCTGCGAAAATCTATGACTGGCGGGAATGAAAAGTGCTAACAATCTACCACAATAGAAAAAGCTCTGTCTTTTTGAAATCAAACAATATGATTTTTATGAGTTTTACCATTAATTAATTGAATTGTTTGTATAATTTTCATATTACAGTTGAATGATTTGATCTCAGAGGAACAGCATAAATCGGTTTGGATTGCGAACCGTCCGGTTGCCACCGCCTCCCCGACAGTCGCTGACTATCTGACTCTTGTATCGGGAAGTCTGAGTCAGCAAACCAAAGTCCTCTCACAATCCACAAGCCTAGCTAACCTGGGTAAGTTTAATTTAATTTAGTTAAATTTTCTCATATATCCCATCTTAGAGAGACGCTCTGGCTGAGTGGTTAGGATGCTCGCCATTGGCACTGATGGTCCGGGGTCTTAGGCAGTTTCAAAAACTGTCTGTTTATCCTGCAAGAGATCCGTACCTGGCTCTCTTCAGAGCTGGGTGAGGTGACGCGATGAGGAAGAAGTGTAACGACACCATTAACAATACAGGCTGGCTCTCTCCCAGCCACTTTCCCACACAGCTGTCTTTTGACGGAACATTATTCATTGATAATGCTTCCTGCTCTACGCTATATGGTGATTGGTTCATTTTAGCATTGGCATCACAGCTAAGTCTATGCGGTTCACCATTACCAACCCATAGACGACGAAGCGCTAGCCAACCAAAGAGATATTCCAGCACCTCATCGGGTAACAGGTGAGTCCAAGTCCCAGTAAACTTTCTTATAACTTCAGTTTTCTCCAATATTACGTTCAATTTTGAGTTCTACCCGATGTTATGAGGTAGTAAATATCATTAGATTACTAAGTTTTAGTAATTAGATCCCATTTTCTTTCTATTTGTACCATTCGGGCCGTAGTTATTCGAATGACCGATATTCGTTTTTTGGAAAAAAAACCGTTTGCTATCGCCGCAATCAATGCGAACTCGGCACCCTTGAAGAATGGAGAACATAACTCCAAAAGGTATCTACACTCTACCATGACATAACCCCTCTAGGTCACAACTGTCTTCAATTAAGGCTTAATACAAATCTTTTGCTAAAAGCCATGATAAGTTGTAAGCATACATCTAACAAGTAGATTTCATTATTCTCAGGCGGCATTCTTTACCAACTTGGTATGTTTGGCTGTGGGGCTTGGTGACATGCTGCGCAGGTGCTTTTAGTTATTACGGATATGTATTGACCTATGGGCAGACTCAAGGATAGCTGAGAGCTTGTCTGCTTTGCCAGAAAACTAAACCACATTTTCCTTTGAGTTGATTGAGATGGTGTGGTTTGGTTTTTGTTTAGGGTTGTGGTATTTTAACCCAATAACATTCGATGGGAAGATATCCTATGCGGTAGGGGGCGGCTTGTCAATACTCAAACTTTAAATTTGCAGTAACTCCAAACTGAATAATAGAATAGTTATCAATTCGAAATTCAACAAAATTCATTCTCCATGATCATGTTTGACAAACGTTTTGACCACAGAAACGAAAACCATATATTGTTTTGTCTATCAATTTTTAGAGATTAACGCATTCAATACAATTTTTATGGGTATACAGACTAAACAGCCCATTACCCTCAGAGAATTGCCGCATAGTTATAGCTGTAATACACCGTGATTTATGCACACTTACATAAATTCCTCGCACAACATAACCTGCATTGACAGGTTGCCCATTTAGCCTGGGCATCACCGCATGTCAATTCTTTCGCGGGATACACTGTAGTATATGGACACATTTTCACAATACCCATACTTCTTATAGGACAGAAACAGTGTGTCCACGCAGCAGCCCCTCACCAAGATATGGATCAGGATCTCCACCAGAGATTCGCGAGCACGAGATGCTCAACTATGACAACGGGTGAGTTTTTCCTTGTATAGGTTCTTTACCATTATGGCTGCCGGGTTAGATACAATCTTTTTCGCTAGTTACGGCTGGAGCACCATGAATGAGACAGTATTAATGCTCCACCTCATAGTGAGGTCTGTTGTTGTTTGGAGCTAGGATTATTGTGAGGAGCCCACCGTGACTGAAATTAGGACTCTGGTTCTCACAGTTATTAAGCCTATTCGCCCGGTGCTAGATGTTCGATATTTCCACTAATGAGGCATCTGAGTATAATAAGAACAGGCGAACAGCACACAGTCAAAAACGTCTCGCATTCTAATAATCAGCCGAACAAATAGTATCCACTCACTGGTAAAAGTTTTAGTACCGGTGGTGTTCATCTTCGAACTTACGAATGCGGTATTAACCGGATGTCAGTTCTAATTGGCTGAAAACTAGTTGACTGTCTCTGCTCGCTTGGCCTGGGGCCTGCAAAACTTATATTTCCCATACACACAGAAAAATCTAACAGATCACCAGCATGAGCAACTTTTTAATGGTCATCTTACAAAAAATAAATGAAAGAATAATAAATAAATCCCTAGTAACGAGACGTCTAGCATCGGGCGAATAGGCCTATTAGCCCAGCGCTCTACCACTGAATCAATCTGCTATCCCTAATGGATTATTGAACTGGGGCTTAAACTCTGAAAGTCACATTTAAAGTCGACTGCTTTCACATGACAATCAAGAGCCACCGGAATATTTTGGGAATGTGCAATGCCTAAAACTTGGGGGGTGGGGAGGTTGGAATCTCAAAGTATATTGGTTAATATTCCAAATGTCTGATTTTCAGCGGTTTTGTTGAGGACGAAGAGGTGAAATCACCTACCGTTTGGTACACAGCTGGAAGCAGGGTTGGAGGCAGAACTCGGACACAGAGCGCGTAAGTGTAGCTTTCTTTAGCCATTGCATTTTTTTCATGGGACTTGGTTATCCCATTTAGTTGACTTCGTAGGCCTGAGGAGTTGGGGGTTATGTGAGGAATTGATACTCATACTGGGACCCTGGCATGATTAGGGCAGTGAATAGTGCTTGAACCCCATATCTATGAGAGTATTATTTCAAATGCTCTAGCCACGGGGCTATCTCGTCATCCCATTTAGCAATTGACCATAGTTGGTCCTTCAGGCTCCAAGAGGTACTTGATGAGGAAGTCTGATTTGTGTGAATTGCATAAAAGTAAGAAAGAGTTGCACAAGTGTCAGCATCACCAGCTCACCTGGGATGGCCCCGATCCACCTGAAGGCAAAACCTTGGGCAGATAATCGGAGGTCAATGTTCCGATTGTTGATCTAAATCCTATATTTACATGTTGACCGCAGCTAGTTAGCGCATGACTAGTTCAGGTTTGCACATTACAGAACCGCTTCAGAGATGGTACAGAGCAGAAGACGATCAGGTGCAAGAGAAATGATAGAGATGAGGCCAAGGTCACTCTATAATAGGTCAGTGTCGCGCTTACTTTCTCACATACCAGAGCCGACCCGATCATTTCCAGAACTTTTCATCCTGATAACAAACAAGGGAACACTACTCCTCAGCAAATTCATATCATTTGCGTTTGACCAGATGCTCTGGTGGGCCTCATTAGATCTCAATATCAGAAAGTTGTGGAAACATTTGTGATTCAACTGGAGTACACAATTTGTGTGCGATGAGTCGTGGTTTCGAATCCAAGAATAGTCAATGGTGTTGGCAGGAAGGGCATCCGACCTTAATTTTCTCTTGAGATTTGATAATGTCTCCCTGTTAACCAGGGAGACAACTCGATGTCCTCCACACAAGTTAATATGTTGAGTATAAACGATAACAAAAATTGGTTTTGGAACAGGTTTGTTATTAAAATATTCCAGAAGAAACACTCGGGCTTTATTTGTGTTCATTTTCTCATGCGTGCTGCTGGTCGTAACTTTAGACGTTCTAGTGATGGAGGGGCTCTTCTTACCCTCAAGAACAGGTACAAATCAGCTAAGCTCATCATCTGACTTATTACGCGCTAAATCACTCGTTTTTGGAGTTTTCCCCACATACCCTAATAAGTGGTAGGACGACTCCAAGCATGCT
>Ga0224501_10003759_pt1 | contig 11965 bp, 12 predicted proteins | sample SF_Oct11_sed_USG_4_FD_169105 | JGI IMG/M metagenome (GOLD analysis project Ga0224501, IMG submission 169105) | Sediment microbial communities from San Francisco Bay, California, United States - SF_Oct11_sed_USGS_8_1 | ecosystem: Environmental > Aquatic > Marine > Sediment | place: USA... | reverse complement strand
TAGATTTCTTGACCCATTCGGTTGACTGACTACCGAACGAACGTTAACATAACCTGAGCAGGTGTCGCATTGTCAGTTGTGTCTCACTCATAGCTACTTCATGAAGAGGGGAGTAATTTTATGGCCTAGCTTTGCCGAATTTGATCATGGAGAGTTTTGTGAGAAAGCTCAGTACTATACTGATGTAGATTAGTGATTAATTACGATGTAATCATGATGAAATGTGCTGATACATACCAACAGCTAACCTCGCTGACCTATAGGCCAATATCCTGTCTTTTGGCTGACAGTCACTGCATTGGGCTAGTGCTGACGGATGAACTATGAATGCTATGTTTACAGCTGGAATTGGCTATGCATGGCTGACCAAGTTACAGGAGAGTAATTCTGGCAGAATGGTAGCATCCAGACCACTGAAAGGATGCATTCTGGTGGCCTACTTCTATTGGCTATGATGCAACTAGAGTAAATGCTGGCTGATGGCAAACAGCTTCAGTACAAAATAATTTTTGTAACAGAGTGGGAATAGAGAATCGCATTTTTATGCTTTGTCCTGTAAATTTGGCTACAGGTCCCCCTGGCATAACACGAGACTGTATTTTTATTGCCGTTACTGCTTATGCGTGGTGCACGGAGATTTAGTGCTGTTATTCAACTATGCATTCAAACCAATTTCCATCAACACATCAAGAATATTCAGTCAGACACACACACCATACATAACATGAACATTATAATAAACATACGGGTTAGTGTGTTGATTTATTGCCTTATTCAGAGGAAATATGAGAGGGGCATGACTTTGATTATATGTCCACACTAATTACATATAAATGGCAATGGAGTGCACATTCCCCAAAATCAGAGCAACTAGTACCCGGTGTACATTGGTAGGGGAGGAAAGCTTACGCATTATATAGATTCTTGTATTTCAAGAGTGAAAATGTGTCAAAGTCAATACGCTTTCTTCAGAGAGGACAGAATGTATAATTTAGGCGGTTCGAAAAATCAAAATAATAGGAAACAGTTTTTATATGAGGAAATCAATACGATAATGATTCATCATATAAAAAACCTACATTCTAGAAATAGGATTAACGAAGGTCAGTTACCAGTTGACTGTATAGTTGAACTTGTTTGACGACGCTAGCCTGTAATGCACTGATGGTGCCATCCGTGTCTCGAGTAGCCTGTCAAATAAGGAGGAAGCAACCCTTGACTAAGAGAAGACATCGAAGCTACATAATTACCACCATACAGTTGAAGAATACCATTTAACGTACATAGACACACAATATTAGCCAGCTAGTATACATGTCTATATTTAGTCAAATATTTGTACTTGTCGATTGAGCTCACCTGCACTTCATTCAACAAGGCATCAAGAGTAGATTGAGTGAGCTGTTTGTGGTACAGTGGTAATGTTTTCTGTATCAGCTGTAACACTTCTGCAGTCTCCAACTCGTCTGAAATAATCACACATTTCCTTTGGTGATTGGAATATAGATCTTGGGTAGATACGAACGCTTTGTTTGACAGATTAGATACATACACTTTGAATGGAAATATTGATAAGCTTGTACACCAGGTTTATGTCTGGGTGAACCTAGTGATAACAATGTACTGCACTCACTCCTAGGATTGGTGATCTGAAGATACAACTGTGTTATGGCCTCAGGCCGACCTTGGCCTAACTCCATGAAGGTCTCAAGCCACTGGCTACTAAACTCGGAATGGCGGAGGCACTCAGTTAGACCTTGCTGGAGAAGCTGAGCTGCATAGTTGGCACTAAATAACTTCTCCTCGGCATCAAATGAAAGAATCGCCAAGCATTGCTACAATAGTTATATCCATATCAAGTGTTGCCCTCTGCCACTCAGATGCAGCAGCAAAGAGGCAATCCAGTGAAAAGCTTTGAAAGGCAGCTTTTACAGAGTTAAATCATGATTTCTGAAATACAAACAAATAAATGTCTGTCTGAAAGGACTTACGGTAGGTAACATTTTAGACTTTTTGCTAAAGACTGCCTCCAACACTTGATGAATTTGAGGCGTATTAGTGAAATGGCGGAGTCGTCTCGCCACAACTGTACATAAGGATACCGTTCCATCAAGGGGCTGGCTGAGAGTGACAGCAACCACAATGCTGAGAAAAGAGCTCATCTCAATCGCTCCAGCCATTGTTCTGAAAGTAATAACCTACCGCGTAGTATATACTCAGGAGGTTGTGTGATTGAACCATGGACATACAATACCAATAATATTATGCCTTTGGGTGGGAGTAAATTCTAGCGCATAATTATAAATAACGTTACCTAGTACATGAATATAAGTTATCACGAGAGGCAATCACTTTAATGGGGAAATATGAGATAAAACTGGTGCAGGTGTAAGGTAAAAGTGTCGGCTGTAATGCTTAAGCTCTCACCTGCGGATGAGAATATCTAGAACCAGTGTGGATACACTAATGTTAGTACGGCTGTCCAGTACCAGAGCTTGTAGCGCCTCTAATACCTGGTCAGTAATAGGCTCTACTACAGCCAACATTGATATCACTAGCCGTAAGGAGCAGTCATCCTCTCCTCGCTGAGTGCTGTATTCACCTGAAAAGTAATAATGATGAGTCAAGAAACGCATCAATCCGCAAAGGTTGCATTCAGTGATTCACAAGGTATGAGTTCGCGTCTAAACCAAAAGAGAGTTGAACGAACTAGTCTCATCCTATAAAGAACATCATCTTTCATGCCTTTGGTATCATAACAGTGTTTCACACAGGCAACTAATTCTCAATTCAAATGACAACATGTCTATTGCTGAGGCATCCTTTGATAAAAAAATCACTGTATCGGTTTCAATTATTGAATCGCTCATTGCTCTGACTGTATGCGCGAGTTCGTTCTTGCAGTACAAAAATGGCATAGGTAGTCTGTCTGGATACAGTAGATTATACGGGTTGTGTGATAGCACCGATGGAAATGGGTGGCATGTAACAGAGTACACAGGTTGGTGCACAGCATTTCTCTCTAATGTTCGAGACTCACCCAGAAGAGTGACAAAGTCATCAGACCCGAATCGACGAACTTTAGAGAGAAGTGATAGAATGCCATATGCGGCGGATGATGATGAGTTGGAAAGCGCTAGCCGACCGAGCTTGAGATATAACTGACTAGTCAATCTACAAGAAAACAAAACAAGGAATGATTTAGTAAAAACTGATGGTGAGATTTAATTTTAAATGACAAAACAGACAGCAAAAACTCCTCGACGTGGAATGCCTCATTAGAGTGGGTTTCAGTCATAGAGTTGGGATCACTCTATGGTTTCAGTACAGTAATTCTTGCAACCATTCACTGGAAGATCAACGGTTGGTCCTAAATAAGGAAATGTTTGAGGCCGCTGATTATTGCTTGAGCCAATGTACTTACTCTTCACTGCTGTCTTTTAGCCTTTGGGCAGCGAACCGTAGAAATGCTTCCAACTTATCCAAGGGAAGTCTGTCCTCGCTCGTTTTACAAAGAAATTCCAATATTTTACTATCTGAAAACCGAACAAAGAATGTATTCTATATAAAACGGACAATTACTTACTGCCGTCTCTTCTCTTGTGAACCATTTTGAAAACAAGGTTTTGCCTTAACAATATGTTATCCATGTAAAATAAGATTAACCTTATGTTAATCAGGGTAGTTCTTACCTGACTGATGAAGTAGACACCGGAGAAGGCTCTCCCAGTCCTCATCCAGAGAATCAGGATCACTCTCTAGGACCCTTCCAAGGTATTCTGTTACCAACTCCGGGCAGCAGTTAGATGGACTGGCCAGTAGACACAACTTCAAGTTTAACTGAGACGGTCTAGCCTGCAACAATTCGCTTTCAATGATTTAACATCCAATTGCGTCCGATATATTCCTTCAGAACAAAGGAAACGAGATTATTCAGGTCAAGATCAAGATTATAAACTGGGTGAAAAGGGATTCGGATCGCGTATAGCAAGATAGCCATAAATTATGTTCTGAGTTTGACTTACATGAACTAGTTCTGTTGGTTTCTGCTTCTTCCTCTGTGGAGCCCTTTCCTCACAGTATGGGAACCCTGACTTCATAAGGGTGTCTACCTGTCTATGCAAGGCTTTCACTAATGGCTACGAATTAAAAGAGAAAAGCATTTATTTCAGTCCTATAACATGCTTATTTGGACGAGATAAGTCAAATGAAATGGCCACATGTATGTATGTATGTATGTATCAAGGAAGTCTTGTGATATTGTAGGAACTCCTGCGTAGTTTATGTCGAATTTATGATATAAGAAGCGAAACGGTTTGTTTGACCCTGAGATTGGCTCTCTGTATATTCACTCAAATGGAACCGGCCAATGAGATTTACAGAAAAAGAACAGTTCGCAGATCTCCCATTATAATATAACAGAAACATGTTGTTAAACATCTAGTACCAGGCAAGGAAGAGAACACAATTATGGGGCGGCTGCTGAAATGATACGGGACAGAATCGTGACACTGAAGCAGCAAGCAGCAGCAGGGCAATGCTCGATGCGCTGAAAACCAGCCACTGCATTCCTAGAACATACCGGATTTAATTCATTATCCAATGTTTCCACCATTTCAGACAGCAGATTTATGATATCGACTATTGAGATCATGGTGTGTACCGAATCAGGATGTACCATTGTATCTACAAAAATGTAAAACACAATAAGAAGAGAGGCAAGGATAGATAGATATGCTCATGCATTGTGATTTTTACACTAATCTGGGAGTCAGTTTGCACCCCTGAGCCTACCTGGTGCGGGCTGTACTTCCACCCAGGATTCTGTGAGTAAGGGTAATAGCTCAGTTATTAGCTGCATCATAGACTGGAATTCTGTGGGGTCCTCTGCCCCCATATCCTTACGCCTGAAACGAGGCTTCATGTGAACATACATATGAACAGGGACATAAAGGGTGTTCTTTATGTATTGGTATGAGTGGGATAAACGCGCATAGTTATTCAGAGGGCAACTCTATGACTATGGCGTCAGTTTAGACAATGCTAAAGATGCTATAGTCACCTGTAGGAAAACTGTGTAAGCCCGGAACACACCAAGAAATAATCGTCTGAGATGGCCAGGGTAGAGGGAGTAGTGCATTCATCTGTAATCAGTTTGCTGGATGTGGTCTTAATTAAAAGAAGTCGCCGAATGTTGTCAAGCACCTGTTGCCTCCACTTCACGGTAGAGAGTTTACTGTATGGATTTACCTGAGATAAAATAGACATCGAAGCAATCAAGAAAATGACCTTCAAACATAGACCTTCAGTTACAGCCTAATTGTCTAGGTGAGGAATATTGGGGGTATTTTACAAAATAATCAAGTGAAGGCTCACCTTTAATTGACGTTTAGAACCGCTCTTGGTTGAGATTAAATCGAGGAAATTATAAAGAAGTTTATAGAAGTCCTGCACAATAGTATGTGGGAAACTTGTCACCAAAAGATTCATGAATTTAACCGAGTCCAACTTGACATCATCACTCAGATGGGTCATGGCGCAGCGTAAATGAGCAGCAATGTTGTGAGTAAAAGCCTGCATTCCATCTGTCGACAAATTTTCAAATATGACTCTTAGGCATTCATAGACGGCGGCACTGCAAAAAAGGATCATAGTTCTACCACAAACAAGACTTATACAAGACCACGGGATCTACTCAATCTGTAAGCAACACAAAATGCTGAGAGACCATGTGCATATCAGCAATACAAAACAAGGTTGATAACAATTGAGGTCAAACTATAGCGTAATCACTAAATTTTTCGCCCAAGAGAAGAACAACTCTATTTGAGAGACAGATGACTAAGCGGTAGTAAAAGTTCGAAATTTCCCAACAAACTCAGAGCCATCCGATTACTTCCCAGCCATTTTGTGCAGTGACTACCGTATATTGATCTCAAATGGGTGACCAGCTTAGAGAGTGAGTGATTCAATGGTCCACACATAGAAATGTAATCGTCCCTGTTCTGCAGCCACTATAGTATTGAGGGACACATACCGCACATCTTTCTCTCTGTCAGAAGCTAGCACAGCCACTCGGTCAATCAGAGCCGCCATGTGCACAGTGAGCCGACTTGGTTCATGAGTCATAGTCAATTTGATAGTGTTTAGTGAGTTAACTCGGAAGCTGGCACTGTAGTGTTGCAGGTGGGCCAACAATTCCTAAAATGAAATAGAGAATAGAGAGGCACCTCTCTGGGATATGTCAGACATTTACTTAGGTCAGACCAGGCCCCACACTAGTTCCGGATACTAAAACTTCAACAAGGTTATTAAGTAGAGACATAATTGATAATAAGACTAAAAGAAAGACAAACCTGGGGATTGCGAGCATGTTTGGTGTAGTCAGAACCTTGTTCATTGGCACTGTCTTTCAGCTGTTCTCTGATTACAACGGCCCGCGACTTGAATGCTGTGTTGGTATAGTTGTCAGGTTTGGCCACCTTTTTCCCAACTTTGAACTTTACTTTTTGAAAATCCTTATCCTTTTTCGATTTCTTTTTGGCCATGGTGTCTTCTTTGAAAGGTCTGAGGAATAAAATTTTTTTTGAACTTGGAGACTTGCCTGACAATGACTGGGTAACTTACTAACTAACTCACTAATAATCACTGACTAAGTGACTAACTCAGTAACTGGCTTACTCGCTCAGTCACTGACTGAGAGTGAGTCGATTGAGTCAATGAGAGAGTAAACCCAATCACTGACTACTGAGGTGGATGACCGGATGAGGTGACTCACACTCACAGTCACTGACAGTGACTCAAGTCTCAATGACTGACTGATTCCGTAACTGAGTGAGTAAGTAGTGACTCATTCACGACTCACTCAGTGACTGAGTCAGTCGAGTAGAGTAAGAGTGTCACACTCACAGTCAGACTCAGTGACACTGACAGTGAGTGACTGACACTGACTGACTGAGTGACTTACAGTTACACTCACAGTCACAGTCACTCACTCCTCAGCCATTACTCAGTATGTCGATAGGTCTAGTTATATTGGTTAATGGGGTGCTACTGGCTACACGATCTAGTGAAGTGAGTGAACTGGCCTATATTAACCGACCATCAACAGTACCTTTGCTAACAACACACCACTAACTAACTAAGTAGAAATTGGCTCTCAGAGAAAACAACCTTTACAGTTGCGCCTACACATGTGGGTTAGAGCCTCTTATAAAGGTCCTTCAATATGATCGACTGGTGGGCGTGGCTACTTCCCTTCTGATTTCACTTTCTCATTCGTACGCTGGTGCAGGGATAAAAAGAACAGTACAATGGTAGACAAGAACAAAAGGCGACAGAAATAGGCAGCACAGATAGGAACAAAAGGCGGCATAACTAGGAACAAATGGTTACATTGGGGAGGCAAGGGCGGCAATGCAACCAATTTGTGCAAATGGATACAGCCCATCAGTGTCATATAAACATATATTATGACATGTACATGGTACCCTACATATATGAAGGGTTGCAGCCCAAGAATACCAACAACGACGTCATGTACTACATGTAGTAGGGCAGTGGAGTATACAATGTAGTACTACATGTACGTGTAGTGTGTAAAAGTACCCCTGGTACCAGTGGTGTTTTGGTAGTTTCGGAACTAGGGGGAAGATCATTTTGTTCAAATTACTGTAGCAGAGCCTAGCCTATGACAACCCATCCAACGGTATGTAGTATTTTCGACAGAGTGGAAAATACTTGCAATATGTCAAAAAAGATTCATATTTTACAATGCCAATGCACTACACTAGTTGTCAGAGTGTCTATGGGGGGGGAAGCTGGGAGCATTTCTGCTTTTCAGATGGTGAAGTGTGCCTAGTTTTAATTCTATTTGTTGAATCCAATTTATGTACACCTTTTAATTTTTTAGATGCATTTTTGGACAGTAACGAAAAAAATGGCCAAGAAACTAAATGCAGCTCGCACAGCAATGGAACGCAAAATGCTAGATGTTAAATGGCAGGACCATATCACAAATGAAACCATCAAACAAAAGACTAAAATACCTGACCTCATGGATAGAATTTTGAGACTCAAGTGGAAATGGGCAGGCCACATAGCACGAATGACAGACAACTAGGCAAAGGACCTAACGATGTGGCATCCCTCAAGCAAAAGAAAGCCTGGTAGACCAAGAAAAAGATGGGCTGAGGAAATTAAAAAATTCCATGGAAACAACTGGCACAACATCGTAACTGATCGTGAAAAATGGAGCAGTATGGAGGAGGCTTTCATCCAGCAGTGGAGAACAACAGGCTGACAATGATGATGATGATGCATTTAACATTTTAGTAGCCCTGACGTGACAATTGACAACTAAGGGGGAAAATACCCTCTGGATTTTCCTAAAACAGAACTAGGGGGAAAGATACAACTTGCCACAACCCCAGTGGCTGGCACCAAAATAAATAAATTGAGTTGACTTATTTATGTAAACACGTTTTCATATGCCTGGTTTTTGGGAGTTGTCGCCCCTTGTTCCAATGGCGCGTTAGTTTTATTCTTTTCTATGTCGACATTTAGTCTTGTCGCCTTTTGTACCTGCCTACTTTTATGCTGGTTACCGGAGAAAAAAGTACTTGGAACTAAACGCCGCAGGAATTGAGGTAGTTCCCAATTAATCATTCATTGTTTGAGTAACGAGTTGACCAGGTCACTAAGTTGATTGAGTCGCGAGTGACTCAGACTGTGAACGAGTCCTGAGTCTGACTATGACAACTCTAGTACTACTACTAGTACTACTACTACACTTTTACTAAACTTTTTTAGTTTTACTTTTAGTAAAACCACTAAAACTAAAAGTAAAAGTAAAAGTAAAACGGTTTTAGTTTTACTTTAGACTAGTTAAGAATAACTAAGACTAAGAATAAGAGTTTATTAAAACTTGAGATCACTGGTGTCACTGGTGTGATTAGCTGATTATGGTTCAATCAATCATTCAATGACATTGATGATTGACTGACTCTGAGTCTTAGTCTGAGTCAGTGACTGACCGAGTGACGAGTGAGTGAGCTGAGTCAATATGAGTATCAGTATGAATATGACTCATTCATTGACTGTGAGCTTGACTGAGCCTGGGCCAGTGGTCGTTTCGAGTGACATATGATATAAAAAGGTAACTTTATGTCACTGGCGTTTCTGAGTCTGAATTGAGTGACTGCAAGTGATAAGTTTGACTGAGTGAGTGACTGATGGTGTAGGTGATTTTCTTGTCAATTACTAAACTGAGTTCACATTTGAAGACTTCAAGTTCAACCCCCTCTTCATCCGGTGGTTTTCCTGAACATGCTACTGCGCGTAATCGAGCCTTTCCCATATTATTTTGGCTTCATTGATGCATAGAGGCTCAGTCCATTAACACAGTTCAGCAATCTGTAGTCAGTTTTCGGAATGACGTTCGGTCAAGTTGCTCTTTACTATTCCTAGTTCATACTATAGTATATTGACCTTACAGATATGGTGCATGTCCTACTATGGATACCCAACCTGATAGGTAAGTCAACAATATCCTTCAAATCACAGGAAAGACTTGAAAGAGGTTGAATCACAGTCAAAGTCCTATTCAGGATCCCATTATCTAGATTCTAGTGTAACTAATTTGGTTAATCACGGGTAGTGAGAAACTATGTACCCCCTACCCTGTACCCTGGTACCCTCGAAAGTATGTGCCCCATACTAGAGAAAACAGGTACCCCGTACCTTCGAAACCATGTACCTTGTACCCTAAGCTCAAAGCCATGTACCCTGTACTCTCGAAACCATGCACTTTCACCAGAAATTTCACCCAAAAAACTTAAGGTTAAACTCTTAACTTTTCAGCGTAAATAATATTTTATTGTTTTCACTTCCAATACCCAGGTTGAGACTTGGTATTCTAACATAAAAAAGTTGGTGAAATTCAAAGTGATGAAAGTGGTGAAATTGAAACTATTGAGTATTGAAAAGGGAAACACAAAATAAGTGGTTCTATTTGTCTCTGTCATGTTGTGTTATACTGGAAAGACAAGTAGTACTTCACCTTAATTTTCAAACATTGTTGGGGTTATTCCACTTTTTTTGGCCAAATTTCTGATAGAAGTACATGGTATCTAAGATACTGGGTACATGGTTTCGAGTGTTTTGGGGTACATGGTACATGGTTTCAAGATACGGGGGTACATGGTTTCGGGGGTACGTAGTCTCTCACTACCCGTTGATCACTAGATTTACAATGATTGCCATGCCCTTTCTAGTCGTATATGCCCAATTACTTATACGAATCGCCACTGCTCTCAGTACATAGTCTTACCTATAGGGGCAAAACTTTTTTACAGTTATACGTTCAATGTAGTTAGACGACAAGCAAAAGTGTTTTTGTTTCAGGCTATCTTCGTCTACTGCTCATCGGATTGGCGCTGTACTATCACAGTTCAGGAAAATCTCTTCAGTGTATCTGCGTCTTCGCAATTAGCTTCCTATTGGATGGTATGTGTCTGGTTATAGCTAAATACGAAAACTAGCTGATTTTTGGACCGTTGACAGCAGGTAGAATAAGGTAATTTTCTAGTGAAGAAAGAATAAAACAATGATGCAGATTTTGCCAGAGCGAATTCCCATGTGTTATTTGTTTTTCACAGGTTTAGATGGATATCTAGCGAGGGTAATGCACCAGACGAGTGCATTTGGTGCTTGGGTAAGTGTTAAATAACGCAAAACCTAACAGGAAATTTATGCTGTCTTAAAGGTTGGATGACGAGGCAAATTTTTTTTGGCTGATCAGAATCAGCATGTCTCGAAACCTACCTGAGTCAAGTTACAGTGCAATAGACACAACAGAAGTGCCCTTAAATCCGTGCTAAAGATGGCAAAATTGGCACCCTCTAAAAACGTTTTTAAAAGGGCAGAGCCTAATCGGCCATTTATATGACATAATATCGCAAGTTGGATGACTAGTCAATGGCCAGGCACTCAAAGTTGATCATTTTCTACCTGGCTTTACAGAGAGTGTCCCAATAGTTGGGGCACCTCATAACCACTGACACATTCCTAAGGTTGTACACAAGCGCTGAGAATGGGTCTAGAGCGGGATCACTAGCTCCAGGTTTGTCAAAACAAGCGTAAAGAGAGCCACGTTTGGCTGATACTGCCCGGGCATCCCGGGTAATACACGTGACCTGCTACACCGATCATGCTCAAGGGTAGAGTTGACGCCATGGCTTCAACCTCCATAAGAGCACTTGTTTTGCTATAAGTAATGAACACTAACTAAGACTGAAAGACCGTTTTCGAAAAAGGTGAGTAAATTCACTCGGTCACCGAGTTAGTATCACTCGCTTTGATTGCGAGGTAGACTAAGAGTTAGGACTAAGCTAAACTCAGTGAATTCATAGGTATTTGTTTTCGTTTTTGGGCCCATTTCTTGCTCATACTTCGATCCCAGTAGTCAGAAGTGTGACAACGTTGTAGAAGTTGGGCTTTGGCTACCAATCACGCAGGCGCGCATATGTAATAACGTGGACCCGCTGTGATGTCTTTTGTGACAATTTTCGTCACGCGGGAAAATTTCAACTGAATGAAAGTTCATTTGAGAATTCCAAGATTTAACCCTATTTTTTACTACATCCCCTGCTCAGTATGAACTTTTATTCGACTCAGGTAGGTTTTGAGCCACATTGATTCTGATAAGCCAAAAAAAATTTGCCTCGTCATCCAACCTTTAACGTTCAGAAAAATAAATGGCTAGCAACCGGCTGGACTGGAGCATTTTAGCAATCCACCCAGAGCCAGGTGCAAATGGTGTACTCAGTTTTTCAAAACTAATAATCGGGCAGTCACCACTCTAGCCTTTTACTGACTACCAGGTTGCCCTTTTGCCCTACTACGTATACAAATTCTTTTCATTTTTCTTTATCTAGTCCATTCATGCAATAAAGTACATACAAAT